>ENA-OPNH01000125-OPNH01000125.1-human-gut-metagenome-genome-assembly--contig:-NODE-125-length-84858-cov-16.037628_pt1 | contig 84858 bp, 100 predicted proteins | sample MGYA00241537_ERZ501771 | MGnify/ENA primary metagenome ERZ501771 (study PRJEB25962, sample SAMEA2042608) | human gut metagenome | biome: human gut; feature: human-associated habitat; material: faeces...
TAAATCGTAGTGCTTGTTCCTGTTGCCTGAGTACTTGTTCCATTATAGATTAACCGGATACTTCCATCTCCATTGATTCTTACAATTCGCCAGTAGTATCCTGCAAACTTTACCCAGTTATCTTGTGGATTTCCTGCAAAATAATACGTATCTCCCCAATCATCTTGAGCTTTGTAAATTGTTCCTGTTGTCGTATCTGTTACAGTTGTACTAGTCGTAAACGGTAAACTTCTTGTTTTGATCGTTTTATAATGCGCAAGAATTTCTTCTCCAGCATTGCCACCAAGATCAGCATCAAAGTAAAGATAACATTTAGAACCTACTTGTAGGTTAGCTATTGTATGATTTCCATCAATTGTTTCAAGCTTAGCATTAGTATCTTTACTACCATCTACTGTGCAATAACTTTTTTCTGTATTAATAGTAAAATCTCCACTTGGCATTTTACTAATTGCATCATATCCACCATCTTCATTAAGTTGATACATAGCAAGAACACTAAAGTCATAAGGAACATAATTAATAGTTCCCGATGCTAAAGGAATACTAGCCGTTACTTTATACTTAGCAAAAGTAAAACCAACAGCAACTGCTACTAAAATAGCAACCAGAAAACACCCTGCAATCAAAAACTTTTTCTTTTTGCTTCGGTGCAAAACTTCAAATTCCATAATTTTCCACCCATTCCATACTTATCCACTCCTTTATTCTAGATAAATATATCATAGTTTTAGAAAAAAGTCTACCATTTATAGAAGTTTTACAAAAAATTCTACCATAAATGTTAGTAACTTATAAAACATAAGAAATTATAATAGAAGTGTATGCAGTAGGTGGTAGTATCATGAGGTTTAACAGAAACGACGAAAACTATGTATATGGTTTTGTTGGTAAAAATATAAAGAAGTATCGAAAAATGAAAGGGTTAACTCAAGATGCACTAGCCGAACTAGTAAACTATTCTCCATCTTTCATTGCTAACATTGAAAGTAACACCCATCAAACTTTCTCATTAGGTGCCTTATGGCGTATTGCTACTGCCTTAGGAGTTAGTCTTTATGAATTATGTTATGATTCAAACAATTTAGGAACAGATTTTCCCAAAAGCGAAAAATATATTTGTTTAAACTGCCATCATGAATTAGAATTACCTCTAGAAATAGTAGAAGTCTTTGATTTTATTTATAATGTTAGTAAATCCAAAGAATTATATCCTACTTTTACCTGTCCTAAATGTGGACAAAAAATGATTCCTGAAAAAGTGAACAATCAAAACAAGATATGACAATTTTCGCATAATTCTTATGATAAGATAAAAATGTGATAATTATGAACAATGAAATCATTTATAATGAAATAGGAAAATTAATAAAAAAAGAAAGAAGAAAAAAAGGCATAACTCAAGAAGAATTAGCAAGTTTAACCAATTATTCTTTATCTTTTATAGCTAATATTGAAAGTAATACTTATCAATCTTTTTCTATTCACACTTTATATAATATTGCTAATACTTTAAATACTTCTGTTTATAACTTATTACCAGATAGAAAAGAAATACAAATACCAAAATATAAATTAATATGTGAAAATTGTAAATATAATGTGGATATCCCAAAAGAAATAGGAAAATTTTTAAAAGAAATTTGTAAGCAAGAAAAAGAACTTAACTTTACATGTCCAAATTGTCATAAATATAAAATAAAATTCCAAGAAAAAAAATGCTAAAAAGCATTATTTTTTTAATTGTAAAGAACTTTTAATAAAAGGCATAATATCACCATCTAAAACTTTAAAAGGATCAGTAGATTCAAATTTAGAGCGATGATCTTTCACCAACTTATATGGTTCTAAAATATAACTTCTAATTTGACTACCAAAATCTATGTTACTAACATCTCCACTAACTTCTTTTTTTATTTTTTCTTGTTCTTCTAATTTTTGTTGATAAAGTTTATTTTTTAAAAGTTGCATAGCGATTTCTTTATTACGTAATTGACTGCGTTCAGTCTGACAGGTAACAACTGTTTTTGTTGGCAAATGAGTAATTCTAACTGCTGAATTACTTGTATTAACAGATTGTCCTCCAGCACCACTAGAATGATAAACATCAATTTTCAAATCTTCATCTTTTATATCAACAGAAATTGTATTATCAAATTCTGGTGTTACAGTAACAGAAGCAAAAGAAGTATGTCTTCTTTTATTAGAATCAAAAGGACTAATTCTAACCAAACGATGAACTCCAGTTTCTTCTTTTAAATATCCATAAGCATATTCTCCTTCAATATGAAGAGTAACACTTTTTATACCCGCTTCATCCCCATCTTGATAATCAATTACTTGATATTTATACTGATTTTTTTCTAAAAATCTTTCATACATTCTAAGTAACATACTAGCCCAATCACAAGACTCTGTACCTCCAGCCCCAGGATGAATTTCTAAATAACAATTAAAAGAATCATATTCTCCACTAAGTAAGGTATCAATTTCTAACTCTTCTACTTCTCTTTTAATATTTTCTATATCTTCTACTTGAATATTTTCTTCTAATTTAACTAACTCTAACAAAATATGAATTTGATCTAATAAATCATAGTAATTTTTCAAGTTTTTTTGAATGTTTTTTAATTGTTGATAAGTCTTATTGGCAAAGGAAATATCACTCCAAAAATTATCTTGATTAACAATAGCTTTCAATCTAGCTTGTTCATCTTCTAATTTTTTTGTGTCAAAGAGACCTCCCTAAATCCAAAACTTTATTTTCTAAAATTTCAAGTTCTAATTGTAATTCTTTATTTTCCATAGTTATCTTCCTCCCTTTCTAAAAAACTGTTCATCTCTTTTTTGATTTTTTTCTTGTAATAAAACTAAATATTGTTCTTTTTCTACTTCTGTTAAATCAGGATAGATAAATTGAAATAATATTTCTAAAGCCTGAAATCTAGCATCTTTAGAAACACTTTTCTTAGTATACTTAATAATATAATTATAAACATCTAACAAAAAATCATAATCCTCTACATCAAAATCATAATTTTTCTTTAAATAGACATAATACGAAAAATCAATATTCTGAATCACTTCTAAAAAATAAAAAATAGAATTAGGAAGAAGTTTAATTTTATTTAAAAACTCTTCCATACTACTAATATTAAAAATGCTAACATCTGTATCATAAAAACGAGTAAACTCTAAAGTTGTTTCATAAGGAGTCATTAAAGAATGATTAAAATAATGAGATTCCAAAGAATTATCCCATGTTGGATCAGCAAAAAAGATTCCATCAATATGATATTTTGGATCAATAAGCCGAACAATAACTCTAGAATGATACTCAACATTTCCTAGTTTTCTATTTAGTTCTTCTTTATTTAATCGTGCTAAATCAGATAAATGAATCTTTTCACTTTCTTTATACAATTCAAAAGAAACATTAAAAGCTTTAATTCCTACTTTATCTAATAAAGCAACCAGCAATTCACTAAACCCATAACAAACTCCAAAATTATTAAATAAGACATGTTCTAATAATCTAGCAGAATTTTTATTCTGTTCATTTTCCTGAAACAATTTATAATGAGTAACAATTTGAAAAACGGCTAAATATTTTTCATACATACTCATATTAGAATTTTTAACATCTGCAACCATAATATCTAAAAAAGAGTGCATAAAAAGATACTGATCTAATTTAGTAGAATGATTCATATAAATCTTCTCTTTATGTTGAATAACATCTTGAAATTGTTTAGAATACAAAGATAAAGCTTCATTTTCCAAAATATTAAAAGTAATATTTCTTCCCTCTAATTTCTGAATCACTTTTAAGATATTAGAATAGTCATCATATCTAAAATCAATTGTAACATCCCTGCCAAGATATTGTTCTAAGTAAGAAATTTCTCTATCTAATAAAGGATCTCGAAAAACAAAACTAGAAAAAGACTTTAAATCCACAATAGAATATTCACCAACCATAGTTTGATTAAAAAAAGTTAATAATTCCATTTCCCTTATAGAATATTCTCCCGTAACTAACGAAGTAGTAATTTTATATAAACTATTTGATTCGTTTAAAAGGTCAAATACTTCTCTAGTTAAAGTATAAGGTTCTTTCTCACTTCCTAATTCTATTGCATAAATATGAGGATTATCTTTGATTGCTTCTATTACTTCCCTTGTAATCAAATCTATAGAAGAAATTCTTAAATTTCCATAAGAATAATGTTTAATAAAAGAAAGATAATCATTTTTCCAATCATAAATATTAGGTAAAAATAATATATTATCTTGACGATTATAAAATGGAGTTTCAATATTAGATTGAATCATGATTCTAAGTTTATTTTGCACCTGAAACTGATCAAGCATATTTACTCCTCCTATCTACTACAAACATTATAACGAATAAAAAAAGAAAAAGCAACAACTCCTAATCAAGAGATTACTTGTTTATTTGCTTTCACAAGTCATATGAAAATTACTTGGTTATATTTTAAATACATATCGTACAAATAGTATTTTTTAGTACATTATATTAGCAGTATTATTCATATTATAAATATTACTAATTTTATAATTTACGTGGACAAAAGCACTTTTTCAGCAGCATTTTGTTTCACAAATATTACATCATAATAATAACTATTATGCAAAATTACTTTTCCAATTTGTTATTATTGATGATATATCATTTTCCCAAACATTATAATCCTCTATTTTGAGTGAAGATTCATGCACTTTATTTAATAAATTAACCAATTCCTCAGCTTCAATATTCTTATCATACATAAAACTTATAATACTTTTATATTGTTCTATTGTTAATGGTACTATAGGTACTTTTGTTCCTACCCAACTTGTTTTATTTAAAATAAAGAATTGCCACAATGTTCTAGAATATATTTTTTGTGCAATAAACATTCCTATTACATTTTTTTCTTTATTGTTATTGATAAATTTTATTACGTGATCCACTACACTGGATCCTTCATGTTCCCATTGTTTTTTTCCACTCATTAAAGACACTTCCGGAACTAAAATGCTATTATTAATTACCATTTCCATATCTGGTGTATTTCCTACTCCAGGCGCATAATATTTTGGACTTAAATCTTCTTCAATAGAAAAGTTCCTTTTTACCTCTTTTACCCCATCTAAAGATACCAAAGATTTCCATGTATTATTTTCTAACCAAAGAGCTCTATCATCAGTCGTACCATCAATTATCTCATCAAACTTTTCAATGATAGTTCTTCGAATTTCACTATCATTATATAAATATTTTATAAATACTTCTTCATTTAACGTTGTTATACTTTTAACAATATTTTGTTCTAAAATCTTTAATTCCGACATAGAATGAGTATTATTTAATTTTTTTTCATATATTTCAGTTTTTAATGGAATAGTAACTTTATATTTATCGCTAATTTTCTTTATATTTTCACTAAACAAATTTAGTTTATTTCTAATTAAAGAAATTTGCTCATTTTCTTTTTCCCATGGTAGTGTTGTACTACTTAAATTTCCAAACCATTCCATATATTCATCTTTTGTAGTAGCCATAGATTTAACAAACTCATATTTATTTATAAGCATATTAAATTCATCAATATGAGTTTTCGACACTCTTATTTTTTTTAAATCTCCTCTACCACTTGTAGAAAAGAACCCAGTAAACTCTAGAGCTCTACAAAATGCATCACTAATTGTAAAAAAAGAATTTACTTTATTTTTATCCGACATATTATAATATTTTTTTGATACTTCTAAAAATATTTTTTTACACATACTTTCTTTTTTTACATCTAATGCATTTATTCTTTTTCTAAATTCTTTAATAGCCTTTAACAATTTTGAATATTCTTTTTTCGAATCCAAACACAAATAAGAAAAAGACAATTCAAATCTATAAATAAACTTTAAATCATTTAGTAAATTTAATAATATTTCCATGGGAAAAACAACATGATTATTTGGTATGTTTCTTCCATAACCTGTGCTAAGAGACGGATAATTCATTTTTAGTAATTGCTTAAGAAAAAATTCTCCTTTAGCATCACTTGATAATATTTTATTACCTGCATCTGTTATTTTTATAATACCATTTGAGTCAACATAACCTAACCCAAAAAATTCAAAAGTTGTTTTATCTTGTCTCGCATTACTTTCAGTTTCTGTTTTATCATACTTACCGCTAAGATAATCATAATAAGATATATCAGGAATTGTTTTATATTCTTCTTCTTGCTGTAAATAATAGTAATATTTCCTTCTTATAGGATGAATAGGTTTATTTTTAAAAGCACTTACTTCTCCATTTGTTTCATCCCACTTTTCTCCTTCAAATTTTTTAAAAAATTTTAACCATTCAATTGTTTTAAGTATACTTCTTGGCTTTGTTCTCCATCCCCAATTTATCATATAAACCACCTCCTAATAATTTGTAATTAATAAATGTTCAACGTTCTTATCATTTCTATTCATAAAACTTACAAGATATTTTTTATCAAAACTTTTTATATTAAATCCTCTATCTTTATATAAGTTATAAATAAATTCGGTATTCTTTATAATCAACATAAATTTTGCTTTAGTATTTGCTAAATAATTTGCTAAACGAATTTGATCATTTTTACCAAAATGATTTTTAGCATATGTAGAAAATTCCGTATCATACGGAGGATCTAAAAACATAAAATCTTTTTCTGTTAATTTTATTTTATTACAAAATTGCTCGAAATCTAAACAGTATAACTGAGTAGTTGATAACTTATTAATCAAATCATTTGATTTAATATAGTTAATTTTCTTTTTAAAATCTTTTCTGTTATAGCTTATTCCGCCATACGGTACATTAAAATCGCCGTTGGCATTATACCTAAACATTGAAGAATAACAATAATCCCTAATAAAATAAAACACTGCACAATAAAATTCTTCACTTAATTTCAATTTACTTTTATTGTTATACAAATACCTAAAGTACATATAATAAGCACTCTTAAATGCTGTTTCAAAGTTATTTAAAATATCAGTATTTTCCATATTTCCGCGTTGTTTTTCTATTTTGTTCATTCTTGTTATTTTTGATAATAAATTCTTTTGTATCTCACATTTTAAATTATATAAATTAATATCTAAATCCTCTTTTAATAATTTATCTAGCTCTTTAGAATGTTTTCTCATATAATCTTCAATTAATTTTTCTAATACTGAATTGTCTTGTTTAAATTTAGTATATAAATTTAACAATTCTTCAAAACTATCCCCAACTATATTCTCGATTTCAATCCAATTCTTGTTGATTTGCATCAAACTTTTATGAAATTCTTTATTATTTTGTTTTATCAATGTATATAAAAGAATTAATTCATCTGATTTATCATTTATTATAGATTCGTTACAATTTATTGCTAAATAAACTGAACCACCTCCAACAAATGGTTCAATATATCTATCAAAATTCGATGGTAAATTATTTAAAATTATAGGCAATTCTTTTTCCTTACCCCCAGCCCATTTTATAAATGGCTTTAATCTTTCCATATTACTACCTCCTGTTTTCTAGAAACAATAATTTATTCTATTATATCACATAATTCATAATACACATCATGTTTACTTCAACAATCATAAAATATTTTATTAATTCATTAATCAGTTTATTGTTTTCATATTAAATAAGTCGCATAACCTTTAATATTAGTATTTAATAATAAATATGTTTAAAAAACTTTAAACTTGTTTCAATTACCATTAACATATTCTATTGTCATCTGATGAATTCATCGAATAATCTATATAACTAGAATATAAAATATTACATCCTGAAGTACTTTCGCCATTAATAAGTTCATCACATACTTTTTGACCAACACCAAAGGCTTCATTTTTTGTTTTAAAACCAGATTTAGTTATTTGCTTTCTTTTTCCATTTACTTTTCCTGCCTCAAAACAATATTGATATACTTTTCCTTTTTTCTTATACTAATCATTGTATCACTCACTCTCCTTATCTATGATTTACATAAAAAATAGAATATACCTATTTGATATACTCTATTCACCCTTTACTTTATCATCTATTTTATTTCTTATTTCTTTTAAAGTTTCTAAATATGCTTTTTCCACAGGGCTTATTGTTTTCACTTGATATTTTCTATATTCATTTTTTGCTTTTTCAATCGCTATTTTATGACTAACGGTACCTGATCCAACAAGTATTTTTTCACCAGCACTAGAAAGGATTGTATCTAATTGCCTAAAATAATCTTCCATATACATTGACTTATGCCTAATAGCTTGGATTTCTGCAAAATCAAAATATCCTAATACTAAATTATTTAAAACTTTTAGTTCTTATTCTGTTAAATAATTTTTTGCAATTACAATATCTTGTAACACAGGAATTTCTCCTTTAAATGTTGTCAATCTCATAAAAGGCTTTTCAGCATCTGCTCTTTCATAGATTACTTCTGAAGCAGCATGTCCGTGTGCTGCATAATGCAATTAATTCTGCACAATTTTAAAAAATTCAATTGATTTACTATCTTTCGGATCATAGTCTACCGCAATTGCGTATAAATCAAGGACTTGTCTGTATAATACTTTTTCAGATGACCTTATATCTTTAATTCTAGCAAGTAATTCTTTCCAATAATTACCGCCACCATTTCCTTTAAGTCTTTCATCATCCATAGTAAAACCTTTAATTATATACTCTTTTAATCTTTCGGTTGCCCATTTTCTAAAATTAGTAGCAATTTTAGATTTTATTCTATACCCTAAAGAAATAATCATATCTAGATTGTAATATTTAGCTTTTCTTTCAACACTTCTATTTCCTTCTTGTTGAACTGTCAAGAATTCCTTGACAGTTGAATCTTCATCTAATTCTTCTTCTTCAAAAATGTTTTTTATGTGTAAACTAATATTTTGTTTCGTTGTATCATATAACTCTGCCATTTGTTGCTGTGATAACCATACGGTTTCCCCATCAAGTTTTACATCTATCTTTGTCTTACCATCTTCTAATTGATATATAACTATATTATTTTTTTCCTCCATTAAAGCCTCCTTTCTAAATTAAAAGGTGTCAACAAATTAAATTCTTGTTCACACCTTCATTTTACTACATATTTTTAATGTTTGGTGGACATTTCATAAAAATCCGAACCAATTTTTAATTTTATTAATATTGATTTTTCCTTTTATTTATGCGTTCTTTCCACAGCAATTCTTATATTTCTTTCCCGAACCACATGTTGAAGCAAATCCAGTATATATAGTATTTATGTTATTTACTATATTATTGTTATTTCAATATTTTGTGGATTCCGTAACATTAGTATTTGTGGTATTTACAGTATTATTGTTACTATAAATTCTTCCTCATCTGCAAACATTTTGCAAACAAAGTTAACATTCTTCACTCACTAAGATTATATCATTATTTTTTTATTATTTAAATAGTTTATTCATTATTAACTTTTTGCCTCTGATAAGATTTCTTCAACATTTAATTTGTCAACAGAAATTTCTTTTGTTTTATCAAAAGATAACAATTCAAACTGTCCACTATATTTTGTTTTTATTATTTCTATAATAGTTTTACAACATTTAACATAGTGTTTATCATCAAAATATTCATTGTCATGAACAATTTCGATAGTAGCATGAGAGCCCTTATTTATAATATTATTTAATATATCTAAACTATTATTACTTACATTTAAACTCTCTGGATTTTCCTTAATTTGCTCTTTTAATTTTCTTATATAAAAGTCAGATGAACTAGATTCTTTTTTATAATTAGGAAATTCAAATCTTGAAAGAGTTTCTACTACATATCTACAATAATTATGAATATATAACTTTTGTTTAGAATCTATTGTGTTAGTAGTTGCTATATTGTAAATTTCTTTCAATTTTTCTAAATAAATTGAATCACTTGTATCTGTATCTAAGTAGCAATTTGTTTTGCCATTACTATCTTCCTTTAATTTAAAATATGTTGCATTACCATTATAACGAAATTTAAAAAGATTTAAAAAAAGTATATTATGAGAAGTAATTATTATTTGTGAATTATTATTTTCAGTAATAATATCAATCAAATAATTATATATACTATAAAGATTTGGATAATCTACTGAAGTAATCGGGTCATCTATAAAGATTATTGATTTTTCCGTTTCTGAATATAACAGTTTTAATTCTGAAATAAATAGCGCAAAAGCAATAATATTTTTTTCTCCATCACTTAACAATCTATCTGCTTTTTGACTTACCGAACAATCATTTAAATATAAGTCAAATTTTTCATCAATTCTATAATTTGTAATAGTAAAATCATCTAAAATACTATTGATAGTTTTCAACAGTTCATTCTTACCCTTTAATTCTTCTTGATAAATCTTCTTTAATTCTTCTGCTTCTTTATTTAACTCTAAAGATTTCTTATACAATAATTTGAATTCCTCCAAATCTTTTCTTACCAAATTATATACTATAAACTTTCCAGTTGTATTTAAATAATTTTCTGTTACTTTTTTTCTTTCAGCGTTTGATTTTAAAATTCTTTTATTTATCTCATCTATATTTAATAATAACTAATGATACTCTGTTATTATATTTTCATATGTACTTAAACTTATTTTTTCTAATAAATCAGAACAATCATAATAAAGATTTTCTTCTTTTGATTTATTATTCAAAAGTTCTATAATATCTAAATTAAAGTTTTTTATTATTTTTATATTTTGTTGAATTTGAATAATAATATTTGAATTAAATATTTTATCTATATTTTTTGTTTTTGTTTCATTTATTCTATATTGAAAATCTATGTTACTATTTGCACTTTCAAAGTAACTCTTTTGTTCATTTATGAATTCTTCTGTTTTTCTAAGTTTACTATTAACATAGTCCTTATACATTTGAACAATACTATTATTATCAATATTTTGTTCACAAAATGGGCATTTATTATTTTTTAATAATGTTGCACCTTTTATTTTCCAATTTCTTTCTTCTAAATCAAAATTATCTAAGTGTTGTTTTACAAAATCCAACTTTGTTTTGTCTTCACTAAAAGATATCATTTCATTTATATTTTTAATTCTATCCAATAAATTCTGTTCATTAGACAATTCATCTATTTTTAATTGGACAGAATCATCTGAATTAATATCTTTCAAATCAGTAATATATTTTATATGTTTTTCTCTAAGTTGATCTAAACCATCTATAGGAATATCTTTAGGATTCAATCCACTAAAACTTTTAAAATTGTATTCATTATTATACTTTTGATTTGCTCTTGTAGTACTTGTATCTTTAATTGTTTGTATTATTCCTAAATCAATTTGCTTATTTATTTTTTCAATCAGTTCTTTACCTTTTATATTATTTTCTTCTATTTCTGCTATTTTTTTATTATAATTCGTCTTCGATTCTAATTCTATTCCATAATTTGAAGTCTTCTCTTGAAATCTATTATTTTTAAAATCTGATTGATATGTTATTTTGGAATCTATATAATCTTTATTGAAAACTGGTATTTTTATAGGATTCACAATGTCATTTGTAAATAATGTAAAACTCTCATTATTATAACAAACACTAACATCTAAATCTTTTGAAGAATCGATAGTTTTAAGCAAAGACAACCTTTCCTTGTAATTATCATTTCCATCCATAGCCATATCACTTATAGAAAATAATTTAGACAAAGAACTCTTTCCTGTTCCATTACTACCGTAGAAAAAAATACAATTATTTTTTTTAGAAAAATCTATTCGCTGATTATCATTATACTTTGTAAATGAACTTCTTATATCAATTGAATCAATTCTCATAGTTAACCTCCTGAATAATTATAAAATCTTAACTTTAAAGTTTTTGCTAATGCAATATAATTTTACCATATTTTGACAAATTATAATAGATTTCCAGGATTAATTGTTTTTTACTATATCATAATTTATTATCTCATCAATTACTTTAGATTGCACGGTTTGTTCGAACGATTTACTTGCATATTTTTTTGTTTCTTCATTGCTGCTAACATAATAATTTTCTGTGGTTTCTACTCTACTATGTCCAAGTACACTAGACACATCTTTAATTTCAATTCCGCCTCTTAATGTCTTAGTCGCAAAACTTCCTCTTAAATCATAAAATCTACAGTTCTTGATATTTAATTCATTATGTATGATTTTAAATGGATATCTGAGCAAGTCTGTTCCAGAATATCTTCCATCATTTTTAGTAAAAACTAAACTAATCTGTTTTCTATTTTTAGATTTATGCTTAAGTTCAATTATTTTATACTCTACAATCTTACCATATTTATTTTTAATTTCCTCTAAATAATAATTATGGTAGTTTTTTCTATACAATTTTTTGTTACTTTCTTGATTCTTTTTGTAGTTCTGCAAAGCTATTTTTAAAGTATCACAGATATAAACATCTCTACAACTACCTTCAGTTTTAGTTGTACCAAAATACCATCTTCCGTTTTCATCTCTTTCCTTTGCATATACTGTTTTATTATTTGTTTTTCTAAATCTATATCATCCCAAGTTAAAGCTAATACTTCTCCTGTTCTCATTCCTGTATAACAAGAAGTTAGAAATACACAAGTAAAAGTATAGTTATTTTTAAACCTCAACAGTATCATATCAATTTCTTCTTGTGTATAGATATGTTTTACATCGTTTTTTTTACCTCAAAAGAATAGAATCTTGGTAACTGTAAATCAGCTGCAGGATTATTTTCAATAAATCCAAAATAATAGGCAGCATCTCTGAGTGAACTCCTAATCACCTTTTGATAATTTCTTAATGCATCTTTTGAATTTACTTTTTGGGCAATTCTAAGTAATGCTTGATTTAGAACATAAGGAGTTAGATATGCTAGTCTATATTTACCTAATTCCTTTTTAATAGATTCAAATGCTTCAGAATACCTTTTTGTTGTTGTATATTTATAATTAATTTCAAAATATTCCTTCATCCAATAATCCAAATAATCAGAATATAACATTTGTGATTGTTTAAAGGTTATACCTCATTTATATATTTTTCATAAGCAAGCTGCCCAGCAGCATATGCTTCGTTCTGAGTTTTAAAACCTGACTTATTAATAAACTTCCGTTTCCCATTAATTGTCCCTATCTCAAATTGATATTGATAAACCTTTCCTCTTTTTCTTAAATTTACTCTTCTCATATAATCATCCTTTGCTTTTCTATATAAAACAAAAGAGCATTAACATTATCTGTTAACACTCTTCTATTTTAATCAATTAATAATTTGTCTTCATCATTGACTTGTTTTTGTAATAATTCTAATTCTTTGATATTCTTATTGTCTTTTAGTACTTTCATTTGTCTTCTTGCAGAGTTATTGAGTCTAACAAGTCTTTCATTCTGAGGTACTTTTTCTTCAATCAATTCAGCATTTGTGTTTTGAAGATTATTTAATATTACTAAATGTAATAAATCTGTATAATCTCTCATATTTCCTTCTTTAGCAAGTTCTGGATTATTATCTCTCCATTCTTTAGCTGTCATACCAAATAGTGCAACATTTAAAACATCTGCTTCCTCTGCATACACAAATTTCTTTTGTGCCTCAGTAAGAGTTGGAACTATATAAGTTTTTACTGCATCAGTATGAACTACGTAATTTAATTTAGATAATAATCTATTGGCTTGCCAATCAACTTTTTCTTGATATGCTTCATTAGTTTTTAATCGTTCAAATTCCTTTATTAAATATAACTTAAATTCTGGACTTAACCAACTAGCGAATTCAAACGCAATATCTGGATGGGCAAAAGTTCCTTTACTATATTTTCCACTGCTTGGAATAATTCCAATAGCATTAAAATCCTTTTTCCAACGATTAGGTGTCATAGTAAAACGATTATATGGAGCTTCATCAATTTTAATTCTGTGGAATTCCACGGAATTAAAATCTTCATTATTAATTTCTTCCCATAAACTATAGTAATCAAATGAATTTTTATTTGACATCCAATTTCTAATTACGCCAGATGGATCTTCAGAATTTGCCTGTCTAGCTAAATCAGTTAATGAAATATAATTTACATTGCCTACTCTTAAAATTCCTACTTTATTTTCTTTTACTATTATCTCTGTAGTCACTATATCTTTTTTCATTATATCACCTCACTTTTTTGAATTTTAAAAGGATGTTCACATATTTTTTCTGTTTACATCCTTTATTTTAAAGGCATTAAACCATACTTTTTAAATTATTTGCAAACAAATATGAATTTGTTAACATTTTTTAACTTTGCGTGAGTCTAGCAAACCCTTTATTTATCTCACTTTCCGCAGCAATTTTTGTACTTTTTGCCCGAACCACAAGGGCATGGATCATTTCTACCAACTTTATTCACTCTTTTAGGCGTAGCCTTCTCTTTTTCTTTACCATCATTAGCTTTTCCATCTAAAGTTTGCTTTCTTGTAACATTTTGTCTAATTTCAGCATTAAGAAGGAAAGTAGCAGTTTGATTATCTATTCTAGTAAGTAAATCTTCAAATAATTCAAAACCTTCCATTGTATAAGCCTGAACTGGATTTACTTGCCCATAACCACGTAAACCAATACCTTCTTTTAAGTGTTCCATTGCACTCATATGATCTACCCAATTAGAATCAATTACTCTTAAACTAATTGCTTTTTCAAAATCATCGCTAACTGGAACATCTTTAATTTTATCTTCATAATCTCGAATAACTAAATCTATAATAAATTTTTCTGTTTCTTCATCATTTAAATCTTTAATATCAACAAACTTCAAATTATTCCTTTTCAAATAATTATTATTAACATATTCTGTAATATCGTCTTTATCAGCTTCTGTTAAATAACCTTCTGGTTCTAAATGCCCCTTACAAACATCACTTATAACATTTTTAAAAGTTTCAATTACCCTTTCGTGAATGGAATCCATATCTAGAATTTCATTACGACGAGCATAAATAATTTCTCTTTGTTCATTCAAAACATTGTCGTAATCAAGCAAATTTTTACGAATATCATAGTTATTACCTTCTACCTTCTTTTGAGCAGATTCAATAGAACGAGTTAATGCTTTACTACGAATTGCTTGATCACCAACACCCATAGACTCTAACATACTTTTAATACGATCTGTACCAAATCTTCTCATCAAATCATCTTCAAAAGAAACAAAAAATTGACTCATACCAGGATCTCCCTGACGACCAGCACGACCACGCAACTGATTATCAATACGACGAGATTCGTGACGTTCTGTACCAATTACACATAAACCGCCAAGTTCTCTAACTCCCTCACCAAGCTTAATATCTGTACCACGTCCAGCCATATTAGTAGCAAGAGTAATAGCCCCTTTTTCTCCAGCCTTTGCAATAATTTCCGCTTCTCTCTCATGGTTTTTAGCATTTAAAACTTCATGTTTCAAATTAGCTTTTTTAAGTAAACTACTTAAGTATTCATTTGCTTCTACACTTATAGTACCAACTAAAATAGGTCTACCAGCTTCATGAATTTCTTTAACCGTATTAATAATAGCTTGATATTTAGCTTTTTGATTTGCATAAACTAAATCAGCCAAATCTTCACGAATAACCGGTTTATTAGTAGGAATCTGTATAACATACATATTATAGATATTTCTAAATTCTTCCTCCTCTGTTTTAGCTGTACCGGTCATACCAGAAAGCTTATTATACATTCTAAATAAATTTTGAAAAGTAATCGTAGCCATCGTTTTAGTTTCGGTATTAATAGTTACACCCTCTTTAGCCTCTATCGCTTGATGTAATCCTTCGCTAAACTGTCTACCTTGCATTAAACGACCCGTAAATTGATCAACAATTACTACTTTATCATCTTGAACAACATAATCTACATCTTTCTTAAAACCAAAATTAGCTTTTAAAGCTTGTGTTAAATGATGAACTAGAGCTGTATTATCCATATCATATAAATTATTCAAATGAAATATTTTTTCAATTTTTTTACTGCCGTCCTCAGTCAAAGAAACACTTTTTGTTTTAGCATCAATAACAAAATCATCAGTTTCATTTAATTTTTTTACAGCTCGGTCAGCATCTATATATAAATTATTAGACTGCATTCTTCCACCAGAAATAATTAAAGGCGTTCTAGCTTCATCAATCAAAATTGAATCTACTTCATCCACAATACAATAATTTAGAGGTCTTTGTACTCTTCTTTCAGCTTGAACAACCATATTATCTCTTAAATAATCAAAACCAATCTCATTATTAGTTGAATAGGTAATATCACAATTATAAGCTTCCTTTTTTTCATTAAAGCTTAATTCTCTCATATTAAGCCCAACTGTTAAACCAAGAAAACGATAAATATTACCCATCCATTCTGCATCACGTTTAGCAAGGAATTCATTAACTGTAACAATGTGAACTCCTTTGCCAGTTAGAGCATTCAAATAAGTAGGCATCGTTTCTGTTAATGTCTTACCTTCACCAGTTTTCATTTCAGCAATATTACCAAAATGAAGTGCTAACCCACCAAGAATTTGTACGTAATAAGGTTTTTCACCAATAACTCTAAAAGCAGCCTCTCTAGCCGTAGCAAAAGCAGGAACAATTAAATCATTCAAATCTTTACCATTCTCTAATTCTTTTTTAAATTCTTCTGTTTTAGCTTTTAATTCTTCATCCGTAAGATTAGAATATTCTGGTTCCAAAGCCATAATCTCATCTGCAATAGCTTCAAATTTCTTTAATTCTTTATATTCTGTATCAAATAGTTTTCTAAAAAAACTCATAATATCCACCTTCCATAACAAAGATTATAACATATTTAGCCTATAGTAGTATATAAAAACAATAAGAAACCAATAAAAAAGTAGCTCAAGCTACTTTACATTAATAATACCATAATTTCCATCACGTCTTTTATACATAACAGAAACGCATTCCTCATCCACATTTTTAAACACAAAGAAATCATGATTTAAAAGTTCCATTTGCAGTATAGCTTCTTCTTCATCCATTGGTTTAGTATCAATATTTTTTCTTTTAACTATCTTTAACTCCTCTTCCTCTTCTTCAACATCAGAAGAAACAGGAACATCAACTTGAATAATATTTTTATACTTATCATTTAATTTAGTTTTATTTTTACGTATTTGTCTTTCAAGTTTATCCACAACCAAATCTATTGCTGCATACAAATCTACATGTTTTTCTTCTGCTCTTAACGTAAATTTACTTGTTGGCACTGTAACTTCAATTATTTGTTCATTATTTTTTACACGAATTATAACACTAGCTTTAATACTTTTAGCATTACCAAAATATTTATTAAGTCTTTCCATTTTCTCAACAATATAATCTTTAATAGACTTTGTAACCACTAGCTTATCTCCCCTGATATTTAATTCCATAAATCCACCTAACTTTCTAATATCATTATATCACGTTAAAAAGAAAAAAACTACTAAATTAAATAGTAGTCAATTCTTTTTCACATACGTCTATTGCTTGTAAGCCTTTAGAAGTTTCAATCAATTTAAAACTAACAATAGCTCCTTCTTTTAAAGTCTTGTAGCCATCTTTAATAATTGCTGAATAATGAACAAATATATCTTCAAGATCTTCATATTCTATAAAGCCATAGCCTTTTTCATTATTAAACCACTTAACTTTACCGACCATTCTAACACCTCACCTTCCTACCTCATACTAAACATAACACAAACGCAAGTTTAAATTCAAGAAAAACTACACGACAAATTTTGCAACCATTGTCATAACTTGGATTATAAACCAATCCAAAGATATCATAAATTAAAAGCAAAAGATATACATTATATTCAAAAGTCTAATTTTCAGCTTTAAAAACAACAATATTCTACCATTAGGATAAAAATTAAACTTTTAAACACGCAAAAAGTTACTTTAAGCAAACAGCGTTTTTTACTCAACAATAATGAGTTATACTTTGATCATCAAAGAGGTAGTAGTATATGAAGGAAAAATTTGTTAGTTCATCAATAAATTTTATATCTAAATATCAAAAATGTGATGATTTAAAACTAAAACGACTTAAATATGGATTAGAAGGAATATATAGTTTAGTGGTTAAAACTTTTGTAGTATTAATAATATCCATAATAACTCAAACACTAATAGAAACTTTATTATTAATGATATTTTATGCCGGAATAAGGACCTTTAGCTACGGAATGCATGCTAAAAATAACATAACCTGTTGGATAACAACAATACTTATATATAATGGCTGTCCCCTTCTAATAGCAAATATAAATCTACCAACATTAATGGGATACATAATTTTATTTATTGCACTTATATCAATGATTTTATGGGCACCAGCAGATACTCCCAAAAAACCATTAATCAGAAAAGAACAAAGAAAGAAATGTAAAATATTATCTATAATAATCATCCTAATTTATACATTAATATTCTTAATAAATAAAAATTCAATTATAAACAATTCGATAATTTATGCTTTAATAATTCAAATAATATTTATTAACCCATTGACTTATAAACTTACGAAAACTCAATTTAATAATTATAAATATTATAAAAAAAATAAATAATGGTTTAAATTATTTATATAGATTTAAACAATATAGAAGTAAAGGAGGTAAAAAAATGTTAGAATTTTTAGCAAATCTATTAAGTGGAGCTGCAACAGCATCAACAGCTACACCATACACACCTTGGTTTATCTTTGATGAACCTGAATGTCCAGAAGAAATATTATAAAATTTACCACGTTTTTATTAAACGTGGTTTTAAATTTAATTAAAAAATTTTACGTGTTAATTTTTACTTTTAAAGTACTGATAAATTTATCAGAAATAACTTCAATACTCAAACTAACATTATTATTACGAATAATAGAAAACAACCCTAAACCTCTATTAACATCATTATTGGTAGAATAAAATTTGGTGCCTAATAAATCAATATCTATAGTAGAAGAAAAAGTATTAATGACTTTTGCATAAATACAATTCTCAAAAACATATATGTCAATTTGTAATAACTTCTCATCTGTTAATAAACTTGCACTTATTGCATTATCAATTAAAATTCCAAACTTTTCAACTAATACATTATATTGAGAAGGTTTCAATAAATCAAATATATCTTCATTAATAGAATTATTTATTTTAATATCCAATTCATTAAGATATAAATATATTTTTTCATAAATAACTCCATTTAAACCATAAGGTATTTCTTCAAATTTAACCAACGATCTAACATTTTTATTATAATTATTAAGCAAATCATCAACTAATACAGATGCCTCTTTATTAGATACACTTTTAATCGCCAGTAGTCTATTATTAAAATTATGTTTAAAAATTTTAAACTCATCCATAATCTTTAAATAAGCATCATTATTATTTTTTAAAGTTTTCAAAAATATTTTCATTTCAACATTCTTTAAACGCAAACTAATTAAAACAAAGAAACTAAAAATAGAAAGTACAATAATTATCAAAAGTAATAATGAAACATCAAAATGTTCTATTTGATGAAATAACAAAACACCAACATAAAAAAGAAATAATATAAAAAATAACAATAAAATATCTACAAAAATAATAGCATGTAACTTAATCACTAACCTGTTCACAAATTTAACGAATCTTTTACTTTCACCCAAAATTAAAAATAACATATTAATCAAAATAGTAGCAAATAAAACATACCAAACCATATTTAAATCTATATGTATAATATTACACAAAAATAAAGACAAAATTATCATAAAAATACAATCAAAAATTCCACCAACTAACCAAATAATTATTATATTAATTAAAATATTTTTTAAATCAATTTTAGTATAATTCAAAAAATAAAGTGGATAGAAAATAAAATAGGTAACTAAATTTACAAATTTTAAATCATAAAATTGCATATATGCAACAATATAGCTAATCAAAACTAAAATAAACGTTCTATACTTATTAGCATAAAAAGAAATTCCTAATAACTTATAAAATAAATAAACCACACCAAAAGTCGAAATCGTACTTGCTGCAAACCATATTAAAAACTCAATCATTGTTCATCATTTTCCTATTCATTTTAGATAGCATATAGACTTTCTCTCCTGTGTCTAAAATGAAATAACCTTCTTTATAATTCTTTACTTCAACTCTATTTTTATTTACAATACATGATCTATGGCATTGAATAAATCTTCCGTCTAAATATTCAAGCATTTCCTTTATTGTTAAAGATACTTTATATTTATTATTTGGCGTAACAATTACTAATTTTCTTTCTTCAGTATCTCTATAAATATAAAGTATTGCTCTATAATACACATTAAGTTCTACATTATTAGCGTTATATTTAAACATTTTATTATCAAAATTTCTTTTAATAATTTCTCTGATATCTTTCTTGAGTCTTTTATCAAAATCATGAAATTTCTCAATAAAATCAAAAACTTCATAAATACTTCTATGAGTACTTTCAAACATCTTATCATGATTAGTAACAAATATAATTTCACTTTCCCAATCAACTTCTCTAATAAGTTTAGCTATACTAATACCACTAACTTTATTAGCAAGTTCAATATCTAAAATATAGATTTTATGTTCATCAGTATTTTGAATTTCTGCTTTTAACTCCGAAGTAATTTTAGTAAACTTAATAACTTTTGCATCACTTACAACTTCATAAATTAAAGACTCTACCTTTTCTAATTCTTTAACGTCATCATCAACAATTACAAACTTAACCATATTTCATTACTCCACACCAGAAATCGCCTTTTTCTGCTAGTTTACTTACAGTAATTATATTATAAAACAATTTTAATGTCAAAAAAAATATGATGTTATGCACCATATTTTTTTACTTTCAGTAAACTTTTTGTAATATAACTTTGAAACTGATCAATATAATAAATAGAAACTAAATTAGAATGAATTAAAGGTATATTGGTATTAGAACCAAAAAGAACAATATACTTCTTGTAATAGTCTTTAAAATAATCTATTAATTTGGGAAAATCATTAAAATATTCTAAAGATAAAATAATAGGAGAATCTAAATAAAAAACAATATAATCTTTAAATATTCCAATATAAGAGTAATCTGTCTCAAAAAAATCCCAAATATCCAAATAGACTACCTTAATAAATCCTAATTCCATAAACATATTATCTAAAAAATATACATCCCGATTATTAAAATAAACATCCTTCACTACATAAATTTTATCCCCAAAAAGTTTACTTTTAATTTTTTCTTTTTTTAAAATCGAAAGAAAGCTATCCATAAAACTTGTCCGATCAACAACCAATCCCTGATTTATACTATCTAAAGACTTTACAATTACCTTTTTATTATAAATAAGATGAAGACAATTATCACAAAAATAAACAATAAGCCCTTTCAAAAACATCACCCTTTAGACATATACTTAATTCTTGTTGCCTCTCCTCCCCTAATATGTCTACTTTTATTATGCTCTAAAAATATATTTTTAATTCGTAAATATAATTCATAATCTAACTTTTTCAAATTTTGAGACATATGTCTATGAAGAACACTTTTAGATATACCAAATACTTTTGCAGCTTCTCTAATTGTCTTATTTGTATCAATAATATACTTAGCTTCTTTTAATACTTGTTGCATGAATAAAAAAACCACCCTATAAAATATATGATTAAAAGTGGCTTTTTATACTTAATTTAAAGTAGCAACATCCATCTGATAAAACTCTTCTGGATTTAATAATGTTCCATTATAATATACTTCAAAAAGCAAATTAGATTGTTGATTATTAATATTATTTTCACCAGAAGTTCCTATTAAATCGCCTTGATTTAAAACTTCTCCTACTTGAACTTGAACCTCACCCAAACTATAATAAATTGTTCTTAAATTAGCATTATGTTCAATTTCTACAACATTACCTAAAATATCATCTTTTTTGATATTTAAAACCGTTCCATTTAAAACAGCAACACAATCAAAAGTCTCATCTGCTTGATATAATACTCCCGTATTTTTCATATAAGTATTTTCAAAATAAATCAAAGATTTTTGTTGATCTTCAGCTGATGCATCTACATCATAAAAATAAGTTTCAATATGAACATTTGCACTTGTATAAGGTCTAACAATCTTTGTTGCATCATCAACAGTTTCAATTACCGGAGTACTAACATCCTTTAAAACATCAACTGAATACAAATAATTAGGATTAACCTGCATTAAACTACTAACTAAACTAACTGCACCAAAAATAACAATTAAAACAATAACATAAAGTGTTGGTAATACATACCCTTTTAATTTTCTATGCTTCAAACTAAATCACCTTTCCTACTATTAAAGTGATCAAGTTTTCTAAATTTATACTTATAATTTTGTAATTTCTGTATTTTGATAATAATGTTTTAAAATATCTTGATAAAGATAACCATCATTCGCCATGCCTTGCGCTCCATATTGACTCATTCCAACTCCATGACCAAACCCTAAAGTTTGAATTTCCACAGTATCTCCCTTAGAAGTAATGGTAAAATCTGTAGATTTTAAATTTAATTTTTGAAAAACTTGAATACCAGTAAAAGTTTTTCCATTAATAGTAACTTCTCTTACATAGTGATTATCAGCTCTATTTACTTGAGAAACTTGTATATCTCCACAAGTAATTTCAAGTTTACTGCAAAAATCACTTTTATTCATCGTATATAAAGAAGTGTAAGATTGATAATCCTTATCCCAAGGAGATTCTACACTAACTAAATAATCTCGATCTTCCTGAAAAACCGTTAAAGCATCATCTGTATAACCATTAGAAATAGCAAAATAATAAGTACTAGCTAACTTTCCATTATAAGTTAAAACTTCTCCCTCAGTATCTAAAACAGCTTCTTTAACCCGATTATAATAATATTCATAATCATTCCCCCATTTATTTTTCATATCATCTTGCGTTAAATAAACCTGATCGTTAATAGTTGTACTAAGAACATAATCTTTATTAGACTCCATCTTATAAAGAGCAAAAGTTCTAGAAGCTACTGCTTGAGCCTTTAAAGCTTCTAAACTAAAAGAAGCCGGCATTTCCCCTGCTACAACCCCTATAATGTAATCTTCTAAATCCATAGCAAAAGCATCGCTCTTATCACTGTTATCACTTAACATAACCTGATAAGTTTCTTCTTTATTCTCATTTTCTTCACTACTAATAGGAATTTCTAAGGAGATATTACCTTGATCTTTCTCTATGATATGATCATCTTCTTGATCATTAGATGTTATAATTGCTATAGGCACTAATAAAATCACTACAAAAACTAATATTCTATTCATAAGCTTCTCCTTTTGTCTAATTATATGAAGAGTCAAAATAAAATATTTATACAAAAGTAAAGCAAAAAATAAAGTAATATATTGTAAAAATAAGCTAATTTAAGGTATAATAATATTAATAGGTAAAGAGGGATAAACAATGAAGCAATTATTAAAAAACATGTATGTAAATAATTTAAGGGTAATATTAAGATGTGATTTTAATGTACCTATTACTGGTGGTAATATTACAGATGAAAGTAAGATTATAAAGAGTTTAGAGACAATTAACTACTTATTAAGTAAAAACTGCAAAATTATTATTTTAAGTCATTTAGGAAGAGTTAAAACTGAAGAAGATAAAGCCAAAAACTCATTAATAATTGTAAAAAATTGCTTAGAAAGACTTTTAAATAAACCTATAAAATTTGCTAATGATATCTTATCTGAAGAAACCAAGAATATAGCTTTAAATTTACAAAGTGGAGAAATACTTTTATTAGAAAATACCAGATTTTTAGATGTACCAAATAAGCTAGAGAGCAATTTAAATGAAGAAGTTGCCCAAAAACTCGCATCTTTAGGAGAAATGTTTGTATTGGATGCTTTTGCTGTAGCACATAGAAACCATACTTCTGTAGTTGGAATTCCTAAATATTTACCTAGTTGCTTAGGTTTTCTAGTAGAAAAAGAAAAAAATATGTTAGATAAAATAATTATGAAGCCTGAAAGACCTTTTACAGTAATAATGGGAGGAGCCAAAGTAGATGATAAACTAAAAATCATTAACTCACTACTTCCTAAATGTGAACATTTACTAGTAAGTGGGGGAATTGCTAATTCTTTCTTAAGTGCTTTAGGTTTAAGAACAGGGGAATCGTTAAAAACAGAAAATCCTGAAACCATCAAAGAATTGCAAAGACTAATGCTAGCCTTTAAAGAAAAATTTGCTTTTCCATTGGATGCGATTACAACAACTACCTATAATGAAAATCCAACAATGAAAAACATCAATAAAATAGATGCGAATGATATTATAAAAGATATTGGAATTAAAACAATTAATAAATATAGCGATATCATAAAAAATAGTAATACTATATTTATGAATGGAACCATGGGAATTTATGAACAAAAAGAATTTGCAAATGGAACAATTGAAATATTAAACCATTTAAAAGAAAAAAAAGACCATGTTGTGATAGGCGGGGGAGATACAGTAGGAGCTGTTAACACTTTAGGGTTTAAAAATATTTTTCCAAATATATCTAGTGGAGGTGGAGCAACATTAGAATATATTGCAAATGCCTCATTACCAGGAATAGAAGCAATAACGGAGGAAGATAGTATTGAAATACTTGATTTGTAATTTAAAAGCTCATAAAACATATAATGAAATAATAAAATATAGAGAATATTTTATAAATATAAACCAAGAAAAAATCAACTTAATTTTAGCTCCAAGTAATATATATTTACCATTATTTAAAAAAGAGAATATTAATTTAGCTGTTCAAGATATATCATTAAATGAATCGCTAAATTTAACAGGAGACATATCAATTGATCAATTAAAAAGTTTAAACATACAATATGCCATAATAGGACACTTTGAAAGAAGAAAATATTATAAAGAAACGGAATATGAAATACTAAAAAAAATTAAAAATGCATTAAAAAGTAATATCAAAGTAATTTATTGCATTGGCGAAACAGAAGAAGAAAGAGAAAGAAAGGTTGAATATCAAGTCTTAGAAAAACAAATAGCTAGAGTATTTAACAAATTAGATAATAAAGACTTAGAAAATATTATAATTGCCTATGAACCAACTTATTTAATAGGAAATAATACTGCTTATGATATTTTAAAAATAAGATCCATGATCATATTTATAAAAAAATTAATGCAAGATTACTATCAAATAAATTCCAAAGTAATTTTTGGAGGAAACGTAAACATAGACAATATTAATAGTCTGGCAAAACTAAATGTCTTAGATGGCTTCATTGTATGTTCTGCCATATTAACCCCTGAAAATATTCCCATTATAATCAGCCAAATAACAGCACAATAACAGCTGTTATTTTTTTTCGACAAACTTCGACAAAAGTTTACACAACTAGACAAAAGATTTACTAGTATGTTGTCAACTTATGTGATATAATGATCTTGCGTGTAGTAAATAATAACTAATTGAAGGAGATCAAAATGGAAAATGTAACAAGAGTTTTAGTAGTAGATGACAATAAAAACATTACTGCTAAAATCGAAAAACAATTTAGTAGTCACGCAGTAATCGAAGTAGTAAAAGTAATTAATAACGGTAAAGATGCTTTAGATTACATCCTAAACCACAAAAATGAATATGATATTATTTGTATGGATATCATTCTTCCAGAAATAGATGGACTATCCATTTTAGAAAGAATGAAACAAGAAAATATCAAGAAAAAAGTAATTATTTTGACAAGTTACAAAAAAGAGTACACAATCAATATGACAAATAATTACGGAGTTAGCTATTATATGTTAAAGCCATTCAGTATGTTAGCTTTAGAAACAAGAATTATTGAAATAGCTAAAAGAGAAAACTTAAAGGCTGTGGAATTAAATGATAAGGAAAGAGAACTACATGTAGCAATTAGTAAAATACTACACCAATTAGGAATACCAAGTCATATTAAAGGTTACAACTATATAAGAGAAAGTGTATTCTTATTTTATAAAAATAACGATAGTTATGGTGGAATCACTAAAGAAATTTATCCAGAAGTAGCGATAAGATTTTCAACAACCGCATCACGAGTAGAAAGAGCCATTCGTCATGCTATAGAAGTTAGTTGGAATAGAGGCGATTATGACTTAATGGAAGAAATATTTGGTAATAGTGTTGCCTTCGAAAGAGCAAAACCAACAAATTCTGAATTCATTGCAACAATCGCAGATCGTCTACGTTATGATAAAAAATTATTACAAGTATAAAGGGATACCATCCCTTTTTTATGTGGTGAAATTTGTTTTTTTTAAAATTTTATGATATGATTAAAATGAAAAAGGTGAAAATATGCAAAAAATATTAACAGTTATTTTAGATGGATTTGGATATCGTGAAGAAGAGTATGGAAATGCTATAAAAATGGCTGATACAAAAAATTTCGATAAATTATGGAATACATATCCCCATACAACTCTTTATGCTTCTGAAGAATATGTTGGGCTAAACGAAGGAGAGTTTGGAAATAGTGAAATAGGGCATATGACTATTGGTGCAGGAAGAAAAATTATGCAACATGGTCCTAGAATTACAGAATTCCTAAAAAATATTAATAAAGATAATTTATTATTTAATGAATTTTTAACGGAAGCTCAAACAAAAACAGTCCATATAATTGGTTTATACAGTAATGGAAAAGTTCATTCTAATTTAGAACATTTTATAAGTATGTACGAAATACTAAAAGAAAATAATGCCCAAAAAATTAACTTTCATCTAATTACAGACGGAAGAGATACCAAAGTAAATGCTGCCATTAATTTTGTAAAAGAATTAGAAGAAAAAATAGCTGATGATCCAAACGCAAATATCATAAGTTTATGCGGTAGATACTATGCTATGGATAGAGATAATAACTATGATCGCACTAAAATATATTACGACCTTTTAACGAAAGGAATTGGCATTAAAGCCAAAACAGCAACTGACGGCATTTTAAATCTATACAAAAAAGAACAAACAGATGAATTCTTATATCCAATTATTATAGAACCAGACGAAACAATTAAAGATGGAGATATTATTCTATGGATGAATTACAGAAGTGATAGGGGAAAACAAATTTTAAAAGCTTTCACAAATGAAAAATTCGAAGAATTTCCTACATATAAATATCAAAATTTAAAAACTTATAGCTTTTTCCCATTAGATAAAGATATTAAAACAAATAATTTTTTAGAAGACATAAATGTAACAAATCCTTTAGGAATATATTTAAGTACTCTAGGACTTACTCAAGCCCGAATTGCCGAAACCGAAAAATATGCTCACGTAACTTATTTCTTTGATGGAATGTACAATGGAAAACTAGACAAATGTGATAAAATATTAATACCATCGCCAAAAGTTGAAACATATGATTTAAAACCCGAAATGAGTGCCATAGATGTTACCAAGAAAGCCATCCAAGCCATGGAAAAAGATATTGACTTCATTTTTATGAACTTTGCTAATCCTGATATGGTAGGACATACTGGTAACTTAGATGCAACAATGAAAGCCGTTACAACTGTAGATGTATGTTTAGAAAGACTATACGAAGTAGCTGAAGATAATTTTTATACAATGATTATTCTAGCTGACCATGGAAATGCCGATATTATGTTAGATGAATTTGGAAATCCAGTAACTACACACACAACTAGCAAAGTACCATTTATTATTACAGACTTAAATGTCGAGCTTAAAAAAAGTGGTGATTTAACCAATGTAGCACCAACCATTTTAGAATACATGGACATTGCTTTACCAGATGAAATGACGAACACACCATCATTATTCATTCAAAAATAAATGTTGATAATTAAACTGTTATCAACATTATTTTTTTGTCTCAATAGTAATAATTAATTTTTCCTTTTTAGCAATTTCCAATAATAATTCGAAATCAAAATTTCTTTGTCCATATTCATAATATTGAACAGCATTTCTTGATTTACCAATAAGCTTTCCAAACTCTTCCTGAGTTTTTCCACTATTTTCTCTTATCATTCTAAAAATTTCATTCGCACGATAATGATTAGCAATAATTTTCATTTTCACACCTCTTGACAAGCATACAAAATGTTGGTAATATTTAAACAAGAATACCAACGTTTTGTTGGCATATTAAAATATAAATATACCTATATCAATGAAGTATTACTACACAAAAGGAGAAAAAAGAATGAAAATAGAGATATTAAAAAGAAACTATCTAAAAAGAAATATTATAATAGGAATAGTAGCAGTACTATTTATTGGAAAATGTACTCTCACCTTTACAAAAGCAAAATATCGAACTACTGAGTCAATACCATTAGTGAATGGAACAATCAACTATACACCATATGATTTAAAAATGGTAGCGATGTATCAAGAAGAAAATGGAGACTATGAAAGTATAGATATAGTCCCAACAAGTGGATATAGTTTGAATGAAAAAAAAGTTATTGTAAAGTAAATGATACGATAGATAATAATATAACAATAGAATATCAAAATGGAGTAATCAACTTTTTGGGTATGACTAAAAGAGGAACAAAGTGTTATTTATATTTTGATGAACAAATTTTAGCTAAAGATATAATATTAGCAAACAGTAAGATAAATGAAGAAACACCAGATTTTAATGGGGTAGCAACAACAGATGAGGGATTATATAAGACTCAAGATGATCGGGGATATAGTTATTATTTTAGGGGAGCGGTAACTAATAATTGGGTCAAGTTTGCTGGATACTATTGGCGAATTGTTCGGATTAATGGAGATGGAAGTATCAGAGTGATCTATAATGGAATAAGTACTGAGACTACAGGAGATAGTACAATGATTAATAGTTCGCAAGCATTTAATTCAAGTCGTGATCGAAGTGAATACGTAGGATACATGTATACAGAGGGAGAGCAGCATGGAAATACAACAAATAGTCCAATTAAAGATATATTGGATACATGGTATACAACAAACATAGCAAATAAGGAGTATGAAACTCAAATCAGTAAAGAAGCCGGATTTTGTGGAGATAGAGAATTAACAAGTGGATATTCATGGAACATACAGACTCAACACATTATTATACAGGATATGAAAGATTAGTACAAAATAACAGTAATGTAAATCCCACATTCAAATGTAGTAATAGCAATGACCTATATACAGTAAGTGGAAGTAGTAAAGAGAATAAAAAATTAACTAACCCTATAGGCTTAATTACCGCAGATGAAGTAGTTATGGCCGGAGGATCATGGAATAGTGAAAATAGCAGTTATTATCTATATAATAATAAGTATTATTGGACCATGTCTCCATATTACTTTGATCCATCATATCCCTATCCTTGCTCTCATGTCTTCCTCGTGTATTCATCTGGCCTTCTAAATGACTACATTGTAGATAGCACACGAGGCGTGCGCCCAGTAATAAATCTATCTCGTGATGTAGTAATTAAAAGTGGAAATGGTACATCCTCAACACCATACGAAATTTAAAAAATGTTAGTAATTTATTAGTTACCAACATTTTTTATTCTTTCAATTCTTCTTCTTTCGAGACATACTCGGTATTAATCATATCCTCAGTACCTTTAACAAAGTAAAACAAGGTTGCTTTTGAAACATCATTCGTCGGAACACCACTTACTGCGTCTAATACTACTCCCACTACATTTTCTGGTGTCTCATACCAATGTTCTTCAGTATCAATTAATATATCTTCAACAGTATCTGCCCAGATATTTTTTGAAATATAAGAATCACTAGCACTTAAAGGACTATTATCATCCATTCCAACCCAAGTAACCATCACTACATCAGGATTATATCCTGCAATCCAAAAATCCGTATCTGTAGTCCCGGTTTTAATAGCATATTTTCTAGATAATTTAGAAGCAATAGTTAGAGCTGTAGGATTTGCATAATCTTTAAAATGACTATTAGTAGTTCCCGTAAGCATTTCCGTTAAAATATAATTATAATTCATATTTAACACTAAATCTTTAGTGTCATCTTTTTCATATAAAACATTGCCTTCACTATCTTCAACCTTTTTAATAAAACCCACATCCTGTTTATATCCACCTGTTGCAAAAGTAGTATAACCACGAGCTAAATCTAGCACGCTCATTTCCCCAGTACCTAACGCAAGAGATGCAACTGCACTTAAATCTGCTTCAATTCCCACTTTTTTAGCAGTATCAACCAATTTATCAGCACCTAAAAACATATTAGTTTTAACCGCATAAACATTATCTGAAACAGCAATAGCCTCCGCCATCGTTATCTCTTTATTTGCATAAACAGAGCCATAATTCTTTGGTGAATAAACATTACCATTACTAAGAGTAAAAGTTGTATACTGACTATTAAAAGTAGAAGCTGAAGTCATTCCTTCCTCCAAAGCACCATAGTATAAAAAGGGTTTCATTGCACTTCCTACTTGTCTTTTAGCTTGTGTAGCTCGATTATATTGACTTTTAGCATAACTTACTCCTCCAGATAAAGCAATAACACCACCTGTATTAGGATCAATCACAACACTTGCAGACTGAAGTTCACTATCAGTTAAATAAGTAAGAATATTTTCTTCCAAATTCTTTTGAGCATCCAAATCCAAATAAGTATATATTTTAATACCACCTGATTGTAATAACTCCTCTGGTATTGTTTTAATATTCTTTAATTCTTCAATAACTGCATCTTGATAATACATAAGCATATCTAAATTCTCTTCTGAAGACTTCCCATAAATTTCAATTTTATCTTGAAATAAAGAATCAAATTCTTCTAAAGATAAATAACCATTTTCAACCATTGCATTTCCTACAATTTTAGCTCTTTCAATTGATAAATCATAATTAGCAACAGGATTATAATTTTCTGGACTATTTGGGATACCTGCTAAGATTAATGCTTCTTCAAGAGTTAAATCAATTGGTTCTTTATTAAAATAATATCTGCTAGCATTCCCAATACCAAAATTACCTTGACCATAATTAATCGTATTTAAATAACCCTCTAGTATTTCATCTTTTGTATAATGCACCTCTAACTCCAAAGTCAAAAAAGCCTCTTCTATTTTCCTACTCCAAGTAGTACTAAAATCTAAAAAAATATTTTTAACATATTGTTGAGAAATAGTCGAAGCACCCTGAGTAATTTTTCCATTTTTAATATTCAAATACATTGCTCTAGCAATTCTTAAATAATCAAAACCATGATGCTGATAAAAATTTTTATCTTCTACACTAATAACCGCATTTATTAAATTATAATTAATATCTTCCAAACTAACCCATTCACTTGTACTAGAACCTTGATACACAAGCTCATCATTAGTATCATAAATATAATATTGTCCTGCTGTTCTAAGTTCCAATTTAGGGCTTAAATACGCATACAAATATAAACCAATAATAACAACAATAAAGGACATAAACATAAAAAGACCCATCTTAAAAAAGAAACGTAATACTCGCATATCGTATTCACCCATTTTTATTATGTTTTAAAAAAAGAAAATTATAAATGAATTTGTTAAAATTAAGAATTTGTACTAGAATATTCAACTAATAAAGGAAGATCTTATGATAAAAATAAAAGCATTCAATATTAAAGAAGCACAAGAACTAGAAGTAAAAGTAGGAATAATTGAAAAAATAATAGATAGTGAAAATTCAAAAAAATTAGTATTAAGTACTTAGAAAATCATACTTTAAAAGCCAAAACATTAACTTATAATCCTGTCATAGAAATTCCTCTGAAAACAAGCAATACTATTCTTTGGAATTCTAATAACACCTACTTATTTTTTTCCGGATTATTAATTGCTATCCGTATTAGCAAAACACAATGTTATAAAATAGGTCAATCATCTCTAAAAGAAATATTACAAAAGCAAAGAGAAATTCTAGAAGCAATAAATTATAAAAAAGAAAAACACCACTAATAAGATAAAAAATCTAGTGGTTTTATTGTATTTTAGGAACTTTTCTAGTATAATGAAGTAGTAATTGGTGATCTTATGAACAAAGAACTTACAATAAATACATATGAAGAAGATATATTATTATTTAAAGAAAATCTACTAGGAACACTAAAGAATAATATATTAACCTATGAAAATGAAACAGATTCTTTTATAATAGATATACATAATCATATATTCCAAAAAGAAAACTTAGAAAGTATTTTAACAATTAGACCAGACAAAGCCTTATTAGTTTTAAAAGAACTAGATCATAAATTAGAAATTCCTTTAAATAAACAGGATTTTCAAAAAGAAAACAACAAAATAATAATAGAATATCTTTTAGAAAGCCAAGAAAAATCTTTAAAAATAGAAATAGAAATGAGTGATTTATGATGAACCATGTTATAAATAATCTAGAGAATAAAATGAAAAGTACTATGAATCAAATTGGATTTTCCATTGAAGAAGTAATATTAAATCCATCAAATAGACCAGATTTAAGTGATTATCAATACAATGGAGCCATGACTCTTGCAAAAATATATCACGATAATCCAATGAATATTGCAGAAAAAATTGTTGAAAGTATAAAAGATTTTACTGAATTCAAAGAAGTAAATGTAGCCTCTCCAGGATTTATAAACATTAAATTAAGTGATGAATTTTTAATAGATTTTGCTAATAGTTCTTTAGAAAATCTGACTTCAAACTATAATCTAGGAATAAATAAAACAATATTCTTAGATTATGGAGGACCAAATGTTGCTAAAGTTCTTCATGTCGGTCATTTAAGAAGTGGCAACATAGGCCAAGCATTAAATAATTTATGTAAATGTGTTGGCGCAACTACAATTAGTGATATTCATCTAGGTGATTGGGGTAGACCCATGGGAATGGTTATATTAGAAATTAAAACTAGACATCCTGAATTAGCCTATTTCAAAGAAGATTATGCTGGTGAAGAAGTTGATTTTAATTTAACAAATGATGACTTAATTGAACTATATCCAACAGCAACAACAAAAGCGAAAGAAAATGATTTAATTATGGAAGAGGCAAGAAAAATCAATTTAGAACTTCAAAATAAACATAAAGGATATTATGCTTTATGGAAAAAAATTGTTGAAGTAAGTGTAAATGAAGTAAAGAGACTCTATAAAGAATTAAACATAGATTTTAACTTATGGGAAGGCGAATCTGATAATTTTGAATACATGAATGAACTTTTTGAATATTTATATAATCAGGATATAATCACCAAAAGTGAAGGTGCAGAAGTAATTGAGATAAAAGAAGAACAAGATAAAATAGATATGCCACCTCTAATTTTAGTAAAAAGTAATGGTGCCGTTTCATACGAAGCAACAGATTTAGCAGCTATTTGGGAACGAGTTAAAAAATTTAATTTCGATGAAATATGGTATATAGTAGACAAACGTCAAGATTTACATTTCACCCAAGTTTTTAGAGCAGCTTATAAAAGTGGAATAGTAAAAGATATAAAATTAGAATTTAATGGCTTTGGCACCATGAATGGCCCAGACGGAAAGCCATTTAAAACAAGAGATGGCGGAGTAATGCCTTTAGCAAATTTACTGGATAGTGTTGCAAAAACTTGTGAAAAAAGAATAATGGAAAATATTACAGAAAATAGAGATGAATTAGCCAAAACTATTGCTGTAGCAGCCATAAAATATGCTGATTTACTACCATTTAGAACCACAGATTATAATTTTGACATTGAAAAATTTACTGATTTGAATGGTAAAACAGGAACATACTTATTATATTCCTGCGTTAGAATGAATTCATTATTAAAAAAAGCGAAAGAAGCAAAAATTAACTACAAAAATATTGAAAAACTATCAACAGAAACCGAAAGAAAAATAATCTTAGCTATGTTAGATTTAAAAAGAATAATTAAAAGAAGTTTTGAAAATCGTTCATTAAATGAAATCTGTGAATATTTATATAAAATAACCAATTTATATAATAACTTTTACGCTGAAAATAAAGTATTAACGGAAGAAAATGAACAAGTAAAAACATCATGGTTAGCACTCACAAAACTAATTTTTGATAACAATCAATACTTATTAAAAATATTAGGTATAAATATTCCTGAAAAAATGTAAATTAAGAATTGACAAATAATATAATCCATATTACAATTACAAGGACTTAATCACAAATAATGATATAAGTCATATAATGTTTACGAATGAAGGAGATATTTATGAAATTAAAAGATATACCAAAAGAAGAACTTGAAACCATGAATTATGATGATATTGCTTACATAATTTTAAATGAAGAAAAAAAGAAAATGAAAATTAATGAGTTATTTAAAAAAGTATGTAATTCTTTAGAATTATCAGAAAATATTTTTGAAGAAAAAATAGCAGACTTCTTCGAGCTTTTAACAACAGACAAAAGATTTATTATGTTAGAAGATGGATATTGGGATTTAAAAGAACTTCACAATCCTAAAGTAGTAATCGATGATGAAGATGATGAAGACTCACTGATAAGCGAAAGCGACGAGATAAGTGAAGATGATATAGAAGACAATACAGAAAAAGATATCTTCTATGATACTGAAACAGATGACGATTTACCAGATGATGATTTAGAAGACTTAGTAGTAATTGATGTAGATGATGACGAAGCAAACAGTTAATGTTTGTTTTTCTCTTTATTTATTGATATAATAGGAAAGAAAGGAAAGATTTCAATGTTTGAAAGACTAGACGCAATAGTAAATAAATATAATGAATTACAAAATGATTTAACAAATCCAGAAATTATGAGTGATTACAATAAAATAAAAATATTATCTAAAGAATCTAGTGATTTAGAAGAAACAGTAAAAAAATATGAAGAATATAAAAATACTTTAAGCGAAATAGAAGATGCAAAAATCTTAATAAAAGATGAAGAATTAAGAGAAGTAGCAGCAGAAGAATTAGAAAGACTAAAAGAAAAATTAGAAAAAATCACCAAAGAATTAGAAATATTATTAGTTCCCAAAGATGAAAATGATGGAAAAAATATCATTATGGAAATTAGAGGAGCAGCAGGTGGAGATGAAGCAAATATTTTTGCTGGAGATTTATATCGTATGTACTCTTACTATGCTGAAAAAAACGGTTGGAAAATTGAAGAATTACATGCGATTGAAGGAACAAGTGGTGGATATTCCCAAGTAGAAATACTAATTAAAGGGGAAGATGTTTACAAAAAATTAAAATATGAAAGTGGTTCTCATCGAGTTCAAAGAATACCTGTAACTGAAACTCAAGGAAGAGTGCATACTTCAACTGCCACTGTTTTAGTAATGCCAGAAGTAGAAACTGCAAATATTGATATCAAAGAAAGTGATATCAAAATGGATGTTTATCATTCTAGTGGAGCTGGTGGACAATCTGTTAATACAGCAAATTCTGCAGTTAGACTTACGCATATTCCAACAGGTGTAGTTGTAACCTGTCAAACAGAACGTAGTCAATTACGCAATCGTGATCGAGCAATGGAATTATTAAAAATTAAAATCCAAGATGAAATTAGACAAAAAGAAGAACAAGAATTAGGAAAAGAAAGAAAGAGTAAAATTGGTTCTGGAGATCGAAGCGAAAAAATAAGAACATATAACTATCCACAAAACCGTGTCACAGATCATCGAATTAACTTTTCTATTATGAGTCTTGATAGAGTAATGGATGGAGAATTAGAACCAATCATTGAAGCATTACAAACAGAAGATTTACGCCTAAAACTAGCTGGTGAATCATTTGAATAAAATTGGTTTAGCTGAATTAAAAGCTTTAAAAGAAAATTATCAAGGAAATTTAGAAGAAGCTCAAAAAAAATTAGAGGAAGGTTATCCAATTCAATATTTAATTGGACATGTAGATTTCTATAATTGTAAGATCAAGGTTAATGAGAATGTCCTAATTCCTAGATATGAAACAGAATATTTAGTTGAAAAAACAATTAAACTATTAAAAACTAAAAATTTAAAAACTGGAATCGACTTATGTACGGGAAGTGGAGCAATAGCAATTGCTTTAAAAAAGAACTTGAACATAAAAATAGATGCCTGCGATATTAGCAATCTAGCTTTAAAAATAGCTCAAGAGAATGCCCAAAAAAATAATACAAATATTTTCTTTTTTAAAAAAGATATTTTAACTGAAGAAATAGAAGGAAAATATGATTTTATTATATCAAATCCTCCCTATATAAAAGAAAATGAATATACTTCTCCCGAAACAAAATATGAACCATCTATTGCTTTATATGCAAAAGATAATGGTTTGGAATTCTATAAAAAAATAATCGAAATATCTCCAAATGTATTAAATAAAAATGGAATAATTATTTTTGAAATAGGAGCAACTCTAGGAGATGAAATAAAAAAAATAGCTTTAGATACTTATCCCAAAGCTAATATAATTATTGAAAAAGATTACAACAACTTTAATCGCTTTATGTTCATTGAAACATAAAGCTTTTTTATTCTCAATCCATTAATTCAAAAAATTCATAACTAATTCAATAATATTTTCTTTTTCTTTAGGATTCAATTCAGCTATAAGTAAGGTCAATGCTACTAAAGTATTATTATCAATAACTTGTTTATTATCTTTATACAAAATATGATAAAAATTTAAAAAATAAATAAACAAAGTAGCAGCAATCCTCTTATTACCATCAATAAACACATGCTTTTTAACAATCATATATAGGAAATTTGCAGCTTTTTCCTCAATACTTTCATATACATACCGACCATCAAAAGTTTGATAGATATTTCCTATTATCCCTTCTAATCCCTTATTTCTTTCTAAAGCAAATAATTTACTTTCCGAATTAAATTTTAATTCATTAATAATATGTAGACAATCTTCATATTTAATTTTATTATTACTACTATTTCCTTTAGGTTTAGATAACACTTTATGGTCATAATTATCTAATAAATCTAAAGCCCTAGAATAAGTCCCTATTACTTTTAATATTTCTTTGGCATCACTATTTTCTAATCTTTCATCTATTCTATTTGCAATTTCTATCAATTTAACTGTTTTCTCTAAACTTTCCAACCTTTTTTCATTAATAGTATATCCTTTAATCATATACTCTTTTAAAACATTATTTGCCCATCTTCTAAAGATAATACCAACACATAATATCATATCTAAATTATAATATTCCACATTTCTAGTTACTTCTCTTAATCCTTCTTTTTGAACTGTCGCAAATTTTGCGATAGTTGGAATATCTTTTAGTTCTTCATTTAAAGCATTATTAATATGCTTACCAATTGTTTTAATATCTCTATCAAATAATTTAGCTAATTCCTGTTGATTTAGCCATACTGTACCATCCTGTACATTTACCTCTAATTTAACTCCTTGATTTTCAAAAATAATAATTTCATTCTAAAATCTCTCCATTCAAAATTAATATTTACATTTTCAAATCATACAACATTAGAAAATTTATTCTAAGAAAATGTTTAATTAACCCTTTCTCAAATCTTCTAAGTAATAAGTTATTTTTCCTTTCTAAGATCACTATATAGAAAAGAAAGAAGGAAGTCAAATCACCAAATTGTTTACTTTTATTAACGAAATCAATACCTTTCATTAAACAATTTCTATCATTTTCATCTATCAAATTAATAGAATCAACAAAATTCTCTATTTTTTAAAAAGTACAATAATAGTAATATTATAATTGACTAATCCTCAATAATAATGTATATTAGAAATATAACACATAATAATACAATATATAATACATGAGAATTTTTGAGAAGTTTTGATAACCTTTGTCGAATACCATGTAATTCATTTAAAAGTATGTTACCATTCATGAGAAAAGAGGAGAAAATATGGAGTTTCAAACTTTAAAGAAAAGCCATTTAAAAAGAAATATTATCATAGGAGTAATTATAGTAGGAATTATTAGTGCCGTAGTACTAAATTTTACAAGAGCCAAATATCGTACTACCCAATCAATACCATTAGTGAATGGAACAATCAATTATGAATTATCAGACTTAAATCTAATTGGCGTTTATATTGAAGATGGCAATGACTATACAAAGGTAGATCAAATACCAGAATCAGGATATACATTTAATAGTGAGAAAAGCTATTGTAAAATAGGTGATGAAAAACAAGATATGACGATCACTTATGATATGAACACCAAAAACTTAACAATTGCTCCAATGACTTCTAAAGGAACAAAATGTTATTTATATTTTAATGAACAAAAAATATTATTAGCAGATGCCATTAAAAGAGATAATCAAATCAATAGTGGGACACCAAACTTTGCAAATACAGCAACAACAGATGAAGGAGTATACAAGACTCAAGACGATTGGGGAGATAGTTACTACTTTAGAGGGGCAGTAACAAATAACTGGTTAAAATTTGCGGGATATTATTGGCGAATCATCCGGATTAATGGAGATGGAAGTATAAGGCTAATCTATAACGGAACAAGTACAGCGACAACAGGAGATAGTACGCTGATCAATAGTTCCCAAGCATTTAATTCAAGTTATAACAGGAGTGAATATGTCGGATATATGTACACGAGTAGTCAACAACATGGAAATACAACAAATAGTTCAATCAAAGGAGTATTAGATAGTTGGTATAGTAGTAATCTAGCGAGTTATGCAGATAAGATCAGTAAAGAAGCAGGATTCTGCGGAGATAGAGATTTAAAGAGTGGTTCATGGAGTAGTACAGGTTCAACTCTTTACTATGCGGCATATGGAAGACTGATAGATAATAAAGCACCAACATTAAAGTGTAGTAATAGCAGTGATTTGTATACAACCTCATCAAGTAGTAAAGGAAACAAAGCGTTAACAAACCCAGTAGGACTCATTACAGCCGATGAAGTTTCTATGGCTGGGGGAGTATGGGGAACAAGTAATAGTAGTTATTATTTATATACAGGACAAAACTATTGGACCATGTCTCCGTCTTACTTTGGTTCTAACGGTAGTGCTCACGTGTTCTATGTGCATTCGAATGGCAACCTCAGCCATGCGTATGTGGATTGGACTAGTGGCGGTGTGCGCCCAGTAATTAATCTGTCGGCTGATGTAACTGCAAAATCAGGAAATGGTACCTCTTCAACACCGTATGAAATTTAATTTTTTCAACACAAAAACAGACAAACTTCACAGGAGCAATCTACTCCTTTTTGTTTGCCTGTCAATACTACTAATTAATAAAAGCTAAAGCGAAATTTGTAAGTAAATAAGAAAGTCCAAAACTTAAAGTTAAAACCAATAACTTAGCTTCTATTACTTTTCCACTTTTCATAAACTTTTCCCAATTTACTCCATTGAAAATAAAAATAGAAAGTAAAGTAAAAAACACATATAAATAAATATCAATACCCATTAATTTTGTTCCTCATACATTCTTATAGCTTGTACTCTCTTCAAATGCCTTTCTTCACAAGGAGCTTTTGTTGTAATAAAAGTATCTATGATTTCTCTTACTTGATTAAAATCAGTTGTTATATCACTACCTAAGGCTATCACATTAGCCCCATTATGATTTTTCCCTTTAAAAGCATCATCAACACTAACTGCCCTTACACAACGAATTCCTTTCACTTTATTTGCAGCAATACTCATGCCTACTCCAGATCCACAAATCAAAATACCAAGTGAACCTTTATTATCTCTCACTTTTTCACCCAAAGTTAAAGCAAATAGAGGATAATCATCCATTGGCGTATTAGGTATACCAATATCTTCTATATCAAGTTCATTTTCTTTTAAATACTTGATTACTTTTTCTTTTAAGTCCACTCCTCTATGATCACTGCCAATATAAATTTTCAATCTTTATCACCCAATTTAATTGTAACAAATAAAGAAAAAAAATCAATGAAAATTAAAAGAAGTAGACTTAAACTTTACTTAAATAATAAAATCAGATATAATTTATTTGGTGATTTTATGTTTACAGATACACACTGTCATATCTATGAAGAATATTATGAAAATATAGATGAAATTATAAAAAATGCAAAAGAAAATAATGTAAATCGTTTTATTAATAATGGATGTGATACTACTAGTAATAAAGAAGTACTAGAATTATCCCAAAAATATGATAATATGTATTGTGCTTTAGGAATTCATCCGGAAAAAGTAGAGGAATATACTGAATCAGATTTAAAATGGATAGAGAATAATCTCTCTAACCCTAAAGTAGTTGCAATTGGTGAAATAGGCCTAGATTACCACTATACAAAAGAAAATAAAGAGGATCAAATAAAACTACTAGAAAGTGAATTAAAGATAGCTGAAACCTATCAATTGCCGGTTATTATTCATTCAAGAGAAGCAACAGAAGACACAATTAATACACTCAAAAAGTTTAAAGTAAATGGGGTAATTCATTCTTTTTCAGGTTCTCTAGAAACAGCCCGAGTTTATATAAAAAAGGGTTATTTATTAGGAGTAAATGGGGTAATTACCTTTAAAAATGCTAAATTGAAAGAAGTAATAAAAGAAATACCTTTAAAAAACATCATATTAGAAACAGATAGCCCATATTTAACTCCCGAACCATACCGTGGAAAAAGAAATGAACCAGCAAGAATTTATGATATAGCCAAATTCATATGCGATTTAAAAGGTATTAGCTTAGAAGAACTAACAAGAATTACCAACGATAATATTAAGCGAATTTTTGACATTTAAACTATTTTATGATATGATTAATTTACCAATGAGGTGAAGAAGAATGCTAAGTAAAAGCAAATTTTACTTAAAATACACAATTAAAGTAGGAATCATATTACTAGTTTTATTTGGAATTAATGCTTCCACATCTAAAATGGAAACATATAGTACCAATGAAAATATTAATAAAAGTGTTGATTTATCTACTATGGCTATTTATATTAATAAAGAAGAAGAAGCAAGAAAAAATGAAGAAGCACTCCAAACCTATTTATGGGGATCTCTAGACAGTTATACTGGTGATTTAACAGGATATGGAGCCAATTGTGCAGCATGTACAGGACGTCTAGCCTGTGGTGGTGTTGATGTAAGAGATGGAACAGACACTTATATAGATGATACTTATGGTGAAGTACATATTGTTGCTTCTTCCTCTAATTTACCATGTGGTAGTATTATTAGATTTGAAAGTAAGAAAGTTAGTGAAGAACCAGTAATTGCTATCGTTTTAGACCGTGGGGTTCTTGGAAATGATATTGACCTTTTAACACCAAGTGAGGACTATGCAGCAAGATATATAGGCCGAAGTAGTATAACCTATGATGTATTAAGATTTGGATGGGAAAAATAGCCCATCCTCTTTAGATTGAGGGATAAAATGAACATAAAAGCTAAAAAAAGTTTGGGACAAAATTTTTTACAAGATGAAAATGTTTTAAAGAAAATTGCTAATTCAATAAAAACGAATGAAGATGACTTAATTATCGAAATAGGACCCGGAAAAGGAGCTCTAACAAAATATTTACAAAAAAAGAATAGCTTTTTAACATGCTATGAAATTGACCTAAGAATGAAAGAAATTCTAAAAAAATTTGAAAATGAAAAAACTCAGATTATAATTCAAGATTTTTTAAAAGCAAACATTATAGAGGATCATCAAAAGTATAATTACAAAGACATTTATGTGATTGCCAATATTCCCTATTACATTACAACTCCCATTATTAAACATATTCTAAATCAAGAAAAAATAAAAAGTATGACTCTCTTAGTTCAAAAAGAAGTAGCAGAACGCTTTACCGCAAAGCCAAAATCAAAAGCTTATGGCTCTCTAACAGTTTATTTAAATTATTACTTTAATGTAACTTATTTATTTGATGTAAGTCGTAGTGCTTTCTATCCTGTACCAAATGTTGAAAGTGCTGTTGTAAAATTTGAACGAAAAAATGAAAAATCAAATCTTAAAAATGAAGAAGTATTTTTTAAATTAATAAATGATTCATTTAAAATGAAACGAAAAACTTTAAAAAACAATTTAAAAGGATACGAATGGGACAAAATTAAAAATGTTCTAGAAGAAAATAATCTAAATGAAAACGTTCGCGCTGAAGAACTAAGTCTTGAAATATTTGAAGAAATAGCAAATATTTTATCTTAGTTCTTTTTATTTATCTCAAATTTTCATAAATTCTTTAAAAGAAACATAAAATGAAATGGTGAATCTTATGAAATTAAAAAGAGGAGACCTAGTAACCAGAAAAAGTTATAACCATGATACCGTATTTAAAATAACAAACATAAAGAATGATATATATTATTTAAAAGGAATAGAAGTAAGACTATATGCAGATAGTCCTGAAAATGATTTAGTAAAATTTTTAGAAAAAGATACAGTAGATTTAACAGATGAAATTATAACACCCGAAATCCCAGAGGAAAGAAGTGAATATTTTTATTTACCAGCCAAAATATTACATATTGATGGCGACAAAGATTACTTAGAGAAATGTTTAAAATTTTATAAAAAAAAAGGAGTTTTAGCAATCGGAAGAAAAATAAGCGAAAACCACGTTTATGAAGCCATTTTACCATTATTAAAAGAATTTAAACCAGATATTGTCGTCATCACTGGTCATGATGCTTTTTATAGTAAAAAAGGAAGAATTGATGATATCAAAAATTATAAAAATTCAGGAAACTTTATTAAAGCAGTAAAAATGGCAAGAAATTATGAGTTTTCTCATGAAAAGCTAGTAATTATCGCCGGAGCATGTCAAAGTAATTATGAAGAATTAATCAAAGCCGGAGCGAACTTTGCTTCTAGTCCTAAAAGAATTAACATTCATGCCTTAGATCCTGCAATTATTGCTACTACTCTTGCTTTAACAGAAAGAAGCAAAGAAATCAATTTGTTAAATCTCTTAAATAAAACAAAATATGGTCATAACGGTATTGGTGGATTAAAATGTAATGGTCTTATGTATGTAGGTTATCCAAGAGAAGGGGGTTAAATTTGAATACCAATTATATAAAAGAAGAAATAAAAGACAACTTAGGAAAAACAGTAGAAATAAAAGTATATGGCATGCGAGGAAAAACCAACAGTTATAATGGAAAAATCCATGCAGTTTATCCCAACTTATTTACAATTATAGAAAATAATCAAGAGAAAAGTTTTACTTACCGCGACATCATAACAGGTGATATTAAGATAAAATATATGTAAAACACTTGCAAGTTCTAAGATTTTGCTATAAAATATAGATAAGTTGAAAAACTTAGGAGGGAAGAATATTTATGCAAATTACATCAGTAAACGTTCGCAAGATCGAAAAAGAAGGCTCAAGAATGAAAGGAATAGCATCAGTGCTATTAGATGATTCTTTTGCCGTTCATGACATCAGAATAATTGAAGGAGATAATGGTCTATTTATAGCCATGCCTAGTAGAAAAACGGCTACTGGTGGATATAGAGATATAGCTCATCCAATTAATCCAGATGTACGTAAATTATTTGAAGATGCAATATTAAAAGCATACAACGAAGCAGAATAAAACTTGGATTTCCAAGTTTTTTTCATATTTTTATTTAAAGATACATAAACTGTATTAAAAGGAGACAGTTTATGGAAAATGCAAATGTTATAGAGTTTGGTTCACATGAGTTAAAATTAATTGACAGAAGAGAAATTGCTTTAACAGGAATTAAAAAAATTACAAGCTTTGATAGTGAAGAATTCTTATTAGAAAGTAACATGGGAGTAATACTAATCAAAGGTTCAAATCTAGAAATTATGAAATTAGACACTCATGATGGCAATGTTAAAATAAAAGGCAAAATAAATGGATTTAACTATCTAGATAACAAAGAAAAAGGAAAAGAAGAAAGCATTATTTCTAAACTATTTAAATAATGACTGCTGAAGTACAAATTTTTACCCTAAGTGTATCATATCTATTTGGCTATCTTTTCTACTATTTATATAAACTAAATTATATAATAATAAAAAATAAAAAAAGATTTTATCAAAGCCTAATCACCATTTTATTTATGTATAACATCGTATTAATATACATTATTTTAATATATAAAATAAACAATGGTATTTTTCACATCTATTTTTTCATCATGATAACTCTAGGATTTATTACAAACATAAAAGTAACAAAAAAAATGTTAAAAAATGTAAAATGTCGCTGTTTTATTGAAAAAATAAAAAAGAAATGTTATACTATAAAAAATAGGGGTGATCAAAATAAAACATAAAGTAACTAAAAAAGAAAAAAGAAGATTAACTATCTTTATTTTATCTTTTATTTTTATTATTGGTTTTACATGTATCAATATATTTCCAGATTGGATAAAAATAATGAAAAACAATCAAGAAATTACTATCTTACAAAATTCATATGAAGAATTACTTGATACAGAAGAAGCTCTAAAAGCAGAAGTTCAAAAACTTCAAGATCCAGATTATGTAGAAAGATATGCCAAAGAAAAATTTTTATATACTAAAGATGATGAAATCATTATAAGAAAAACAGATACAAAATAGTACCTGTTTTTTTAAGGTCAGCGTTCCTCAAAGAATTTATCAATACTAACACCAAGAATCTGTGAAATATTCCATAAAACAGGAATACTAATACCTTGAACTTTTCCTGTTTCTAAAGAGCCAATCAAACCAGTTGAAACATTACACATATGGGCTATTTTTGCTTGTGATATTCTTTCTCTTGGGTGATTCAAATTGTATAAACCACGATAGTATCTTACATTAGCACCAATAACTTTGAAAATATCGCCCCTTGTTTCTTTAATATATAACATAAGATCTCCTTTCATTTATTAAATCTCATGTTATATATAACATAATTATATCCGATATAATTTTAACATATTTTTATATGAGAAATCAATCATAAAAAACTATTGAATTATAAATTTGTCAAATATCAATTTTTATGATAATATATACGTTAAAAAGGAGAAAATTTATGCAAATAATAAAAAATTATCTTTTAAAAAAAGAATTAAAAAAAATAAATAACTACTTATATATTTTCCTTATTTTTATAGCGTTAGGATTATTATTTATAGGATTTGGTATTTACGAAAATAAACAAAATGGAAACCAATATTTTTATCTAAATGATATAATTGAAAATAAAAACAATGAAGAAAATGTAAAAGCATATCTTAAAATAGCTAAAGCACCATATTCAATTGCCAAATATGAAAATGAAGAAAATTATACATTTTATATTGTGTTTGACGGAAATTATTATTACATTGCCTATTTAAGTGATGAAATATATGAAAAATTAAACGTCGAAGGGCTAGTTGATAAACCCATAACTATTTATGGAACTACCACTGCTGTTCCAAGTTCCCTAAAAGATATTGCTATCGAAGTATACAATAACGGTTTAGATGAAGAAAATCAAATAGAAATAGATGATTTTAACAGTTATTTTGGCGAAGTATATTTAACAAATATTTCTTTAAAAAAAGAAACATCAGCATTTTTTTATCTTAGTATGATACCTTTTGCAATTGCATGTTCATTTTTAGTCTTATATCTACTAAAAATGGTTAAAAACAAGGAAGCATTAGCAACCCTAACTGAAAAGGAACTACAAAAACTAGAAAAAGAAATAAATGATAAAAATACAAAATATTATGAAACACTACACTTAATACTTACTAAAAACTATATCATAAGTTTCAATAAAACATTAAAAATAATAAATCAAAATAGTCTAATTTGGATTTATGAATACAAAACAAAGCAATATGGAATCACAACATCAAAACAAATATTTGTAATGGATAATACTGGAAAAAAATATAGCATTGTAACAACAGATGGATTATCAAGAAAAACTGATTCTACTTTAAAAGAAATAATTACAATAGTAAGTAATAAAAACGAAAAAATATTAATTGGATACAACAAAAGAAATGAAAATGAAATAAATGAAATTTTAAAGAATAGCTAAGGCTATTTTTTTATATAATTTAATATGAAAACAAAAATAAAAATATTAACATTGATAATTCTTCTTTTATCTGCTCTTTTTATCAACACTAAAGTAAACGCGTTGATGCCTTTAAGTGGAAAAATAATTATTATAGACCCCGGACATGGAGGAAAAGATCCTGGAACAATAAGTGATTCTACTTATGAAAAAGATATTAATTTGGAAATTAGTAAAGCCTTAGAAATTGAATTATCTAAAACAGGAGCTACAGTTATAATGACGAGAGATGGCGACTATGATTTATCCGAACCAAACGCAAGATGGCGAAAAAAAAGTGATTTTGATAATCGAATTAAATTAATTAATAATAGTAAGGCTAATCTTTATTTATCCATTCATTTAAATTATTTAAACGATAGTGCTTATTACGGACCACAAATATTTTATGATAAAGAAGAAACTAAAACTATAGCTACAATAATTCAAAACAATTTAAATACAAATCTAAATACTAATAGAGAAATTAAAAAAATACCAAATAAAACTTACATGTACAATAAACTTACAATACCCGGTGTTCTAATTGAATGTGGATTTTTATCAAATAATGAAGAAAAAAATAAATTAATTACAGAAGAATACCAACAAAAAATAGCATCTCTAATAAAAGATGCTATCATCGAATATTTTAATTAACAAAATATTTCATAGTAACCTTTCTATTTTCATTAACGCCAGTTCCATAATGGAGATTACCTACTTCCTTTAAAGCTTTACGAATTGCTTTTTCATCTTTAGCTAATACTTCATCAAGTAAAGTAATTAATTTTATAGCTTTAATAATAGCAACATCATATAAATCGTAAAAAGAATAATGATAACTAATCTTCTTATCAACCGGATAAAACCATTTTTTATGTTCTAAATTTAAAACCTGATAATCTAATTTAGAAATATGATAACAAAAGTTTTGTAATTTAATAGGTAGCAAATGAAACCAATCAATAAAAACATAAAATATCTTTTTAATTCCCCATCTAGAAATCATACAATGTTTAAATACAAAGCGAAAATTCTTATAACTCTTAATATAAATTTTACTACCTAATTTGACTTGAAAAGTATTTTCATAAACATAATCAAGTATTCCTTTTAATTCGCTTGAAAAAGATATTTTAGGAAATAAATCTTTCCCTATATGAGATCGATAAATAGGCATCATCATTCTTTCCTTAGCCATGATAGCATCGATCATACTCTCCAAATAGTCATGTCTTCCCCAATACTTTTTAGTTTTTTTATTATGATGTTCATATTTTCCACCATAATAATAAATAAAAGGATGAATAGTACTATCTAAAACATAATGACAAAGAGAACCATATAAATAAGCTAATACTTGAGGATTTTGGTTCATTTGATACTTTTTTATATATTTTATAATATTTTGAAAATATAAATTAGCATGATTCTGATGAGCATAACTTCCTAATTTTGGTTTATAAAAAAATAAAGCATCAAAACTCTTTCCAAACAAATTGAAAAAATCATAATCTATCTTATTTTGAATGTTAATATCTAAAGACTTATAAACATCTTTGGTAAAAAGATGATGAGTATATGTAGCTGGCATAATATCTCCCCTTAATTAATTATAACACAAAAATAGAACTTCACCAAATTTTCACCAAATATTAACATTGATAACAAGTTATTTTTTTACAATATAGCTGTTCTTTGTGATATAATTTATAATAGGTGAATCATATGGAAAAAATATTTAAAACTCTAGATGAACAAATAAAGATTCTTCGCAATAAAAATTTAATAATTGATGACGAAGAATATGCCAAAAATATTCTTTTAAGAGAAAATTATTTTTTTCTAAATGGTTATCGTTATTTATTTTATAAATCAAGCAAAGACAAAACTTTTATAAACGGAACAAACTTCAGAGAAATATACGCTTTATTTTATTTTGATAGACAACTAAGAAATATTCTATTTAAAAATATCTTGATTTTAGAAAATAACATAAAAAGTATACTTTCTTATGAGTTATCCCGAAAATATGGATTTAAAGAGAAAAAATACTTAAATCCAAATAATTTTACAACTGACCCCAAAAAGACAAGACAAGTACAAGATTTAGTAAAAAAAGTAAAAAGACAAATTATTGTAAATGGTGGACAACATACAGCGACGAAACACTATCAAAGTAATTATGGATACATTCCTTTATGGGTTGTTGTAAAAGTTTTATCATTTGGAATTGTTGGTGAATTATATACCATATTAAAACCAGAAGATCAAGAACAGATTGCCAATTTATTTAATGTAGATGTAGAAAGTTTATTAATATATTTACCAATAATCGCCAATTATCGTAACTTATGTGCCCATGAGGACATTTGTTATGAACATAGAACGCAAAAGGAAATACCTATAACAAAATATCATAATTTATTAAATATTTCTAAAATGAATGGAGAATACATATATGGTATTAATGATCTATTCGCTTTAATCATCATTTTAAAAAGATTACTTAGAAATGATAATTTTCATAACATGTTAAATGAAATATCATATGAAATTGATTATTTATCAGGAAGACTTCACACAATAAGTATAGATAAAGTTTTAGATCGAATGGGATTTCCTAAAAATTATAAAGATATAGTAAGGATGGATTGAAATGGTTGAGAAGAAAAAAAATAAAACTTTAAGAAATGGACTAATATTAATAGGAGTATTTTTATTAGGAATGCTAGCATTATATGGAATATTCTACTTTTTCCCAAATGTAATTGGAGAAACGATTACCAAAGTAGAAAAAGATGTTACAGTAACAGATGAAGGAATTGCCGATGCTGTTGAAAAAGTATATGATTCCGTGGTCGTAGTAAACACATATATTGATGGACAAGCTTATTCTTCAGGCACAGGTTTTATATATAAAACCGACAATGGTACTGCTTACATATTAACAAATAATCACGTTATTGATAGTGCTGATGACGTATATGTAAAATTTACTAATGAACAAGTAGTAAAAGCTGAAGTAGTAGGAAGTGATGTATATTCTGATATAGCTGTATTATCTGTAGATGAAGAATACATTATTTCTGTAGCAGAAATTGGCAGGAGTGAAGATGCTAGACTTGGAGACACTGTATTTGCGATTGGAGCCCCAATTGATAGTGCTTATTCTTGGAGTGTAACAAGAGGAATTGTATCTGGTAAAGATCGACTAGTAGAAGTAGAATTAACAAGTGGTAATACTAAAACACCTATGATAGTAAACACACTTCAAACAGATGCTGCAATCAATAATGGTAATAGTGGAGGCCCACTTGCTAACTCAAATGGTGAAGTAATTGGAATAACCTCTATAAAATTATCAAGTACAACTATTGAAGGAATGGGATTTGCTATCCCAATTGAAACAGCAATTGATTATGCTGAACAATTAATAAATGGTAAAACTGTTGAAAGACCTACTTTAGGTGTATATATGTTAGATGTAAGTAACGCTTACATGTCAAGAGATTATTATGAAATAATCAGAAAAGCAAATGTTACAAGTGGAGTAATAGTAACAGACTTTGAAGAAAATAGTCCTGCTAAAGAAGCTGGATTAAAAGTAGGAGATATCATTATTAAAGTAGATGGAAATGACATCCCATCAAATGCATATTTAAGATACTATTTATACAAACATAAGGTTGGTGATGAAATGAAACTAACTATTATAAGAAATGGAAAAGAAAAAGAAATAAAAATTACTTTAACAAAAAGTTAAGAGGCATAAACCTCTTTTTTTTAATGGAATAAATAATATTAATTATTTATTCATACTATTTACAAATAGGAATTCCACTTATTTATAAATAATCTAAAAGAACTACAATGTAGTTCTTAAAAGTGAAAATCTAATAATCATTTAAATTTTATATATCAAATTACATAAAGAAAACACTTATACCAGTGTTTTAAAAATTTTTACTCATGAGTTTCATAATAATATGATATTTCTATTCCCTTAAAGAAATTATCTAAACTAAAATCATCAGTTAAATTATTTTCAATTAAAGTTTTGATTTCTAAAGTATTTACTGGACTTCTTTCCATAGCTTGTAAATATAGTTTTTTGTTAATATTCTCCCAATTAACAATTTTGTTTAAATTTTTCTTTAATATTAAATCTAACCAAATTCTTGTACTTCTGCCATTTGCTTCTAAAAATGGATGAGCGATATTCATTTCAACATATTTATCAATAATATCATTTAAAGTACTTTCAGGCATTTTTCAATTTTTCTTTAACATATCATCCAAATATAAAGAATTTCCAAATCTAAAATTACCTTTAGAAATATTTTCTTTACGAATATTACCAGCAAAATCATATAAGCCATCAAATAAATATTTATGTATTTGTTGTAATCCTTTTGTTGTTCCAATTTCGATGTGATCAATATCTCCACTAGAAAATAATCTTTTAGCATTTTCTAAACTTTTTTTATCTATAGTATTCATAATATTTACCCTTCCACAAAAACATTATTTAAAAAAACTCCAATAATTTGGAGTTTTATTCACATATGGCACCATGTAAGAAGGGATTTCAAACTTAATCCCTATAGCAAATCCATAGGTTATTTATATTAAAATTTATCAACAATTGGTTGTACTAACTCTATTAGTTTATTTACATTAGTAGCAAGTGTAATTCCTGCTCCTGTTAACAAAGCGGAGTTAGATAAAAATGTTTTAACATTATTAAAAGCTTTTTTAAACCTTGCTGGTTTATATGATTGTTCATTTAATTGTTCTTGCATTACATCTAAATCATCAATAAAATCATCTTTTTCTTCGGAAGATACATTCACATTATCTATTTCTTTCTTTAAATGTAATATTAAATTACTAATTTCTTTTAAATCATTTTGGCTAACAGTAATAGTATTATTAGAAGATATACTACCACTACTATCTGCCACATTAACTACACTATTATTAGCATTAACTTCTACTTTTTTCATTTCAATTTCTTCCTCCATCATAATCATCTTAGAAAGTTCATCAATTATATAATCTACTAACGGTTTAAAGGCTAATGATAAGAAGTTTTGTATAATATCAGTTATCTTTCTGCTGGAACACATATAACTTGCAGCTTCGTGAAAAACACTCTTTTTTTCATCAACAATATATGCCATATAATCATACATAGCTTTTAAGTGCTCTTTTTCATTAACTGGCACATTTATTTCAGCCCAATCGGAAGGTTCTTTTTCAAAACAGTTCTTATAATCATAATCTATGTTTTCTATCGCAGACTGCACTATATTTTTAATAGTATCGTTAGTATCAATATAATTTTTAAATCTATGCAACGGAACATCTTGATTAGTATATTCTGTTCTTAACATATTACTAGCAATTCTTCTAAATTCTAAACGTGTTTTTTTTAACTCTTTTAAATTTGTCATATGCACTCTCCGCAGTAGGAACAAAAGACCTTAGAAATTCCTGAACAATATAATATTTTCACATGATTATTACAATTTTTACATTCAAATATTTCTTCAACACTATCTTCTGTTTTTAAATCTTTAACATTTAGTTTTTTTAATGGTTTATAGGTCATTTTTATGAAATTACTCTTATTTAACTCTTTAGCCATTTTCCCAAAAGATTTATTTAATTCTTCATATATATAATTTGTTGCGATAACTTGCATTTGTTCTATAACCTCATCAGTATAAAAATCATTTGGTTTACCATTTAATCCACAATAGGGGCAATACATTTCTGAATACACAGGATTATCAGTTTGAAATTCATCTGCTTTTAACTTAAAATCACTTCCACAGTAAGGACATTCAAATGAAACATAACCATCACTATCTCCTTCTACTTTTATTTCAAAATTAATTTCAGCCATACAATACCTCCTTTTGTTTTACAAAAATATTATAACAAATTTTGTTCTTTTTTACTATAAAATCGCTTTACCATTTTTGTATTCTTTTGGTCCTAAAAAGAATAAATATATATCTTTCTCTTTTTCTATCGCTTTTACGGGGTTAATCTTAATATGTTTAAAAAGGGAAGTGCTTAATAAAACGTTATCTATTTTTTCGGCAACTCCAATTTTATATTTCTTTTTTAACAACTCTATATACTCTAAAGCATCTTTCTCATACTTCATTTCAGTAAAACTAATTCTATCAAATTCTTTTCCTAATATTTTATCAACATTTCCTTTTGGGGCATAATCTAATAATTCTGATACTCTATTAGGTTTAATTTTTAATTCCACTAAATCAACTGAAGCAATTCTATTATTTTTATCTTCATACTTCTTTATAACGATTTTATCAATATATCTTTGAATAAATTCACATTTAGTTTCATAACTAGTCATATACCATAATTCATTAAAATTAACATCTTTAAAAACTCTATTAAACTTTGATGATATTATATTTTTATCAATTGAAAACCTTATTTTGTGATCAATACGACATTTGTTAAAATCCTCTGCAAATTTATTATCTACTATTAAGTTATTACTATTTAATATAGTGCTTAGTTCTAACAAATTATTTAACTCATCTAATAGTTTTTCTTCAATTAACTCTTCTCTAATATAGGTTTTACATTCCTTACATTTATAATAAAGGTATTTTTTATTATTAGGTTTCTTTGTACCATTACAAGATAATATTCTTCCACATTTAGGACAGACAATTTTTTGCATAAATAGATATCTTTTTTTTCTATAATAATTACGACTATTTCTTTGAATTGCTTCTTGACATTCATAAAATAAATCTTTACTTATTATAGCTGGGATTTTATCTACTATTTCGTTTATTTCTTTGTCTTTAGCAGTTTTACGATGCTGATAAATACCTATATAACATTTATTGTTTAATATTTTAGAAATTGAACCATCACTCCAATTACGATAAATTGGAATTTTTTCTTTTGTGTCCTTATCAATTATATATTTTGATATAACTTGGGAATACTTTTTTTTAAGAAGTACGTTTTTCCACTAGCACATAAATCATAGATTTCTCTTACAATTTTAGCCTCTTCTTCGCATATTTCCCATCCTTTTAATCTTTCTTCACCATTACTCCCTAATTTATGTCTATAACCTAATGGAGGTTTACCACAAAAATGTCCTTTATTAACCGCTCCCTCAATACCAAGCAATGTACGTTCTTGTATCATTTCTCTTTCAAATTGTGCAAAGAGTGCTAATATTCTTGCAAATAACATTCCAGTTGCTCCTGTTGTATCTATTTGTTCATAAAGTAAATCTACACCACAATTATGTTTTTTTACTTCGTTTAAAAATTCTTCAAAATCAATAATACTACGACTAAGCCTATCCATTTTTAAGGTAACTATTAAATTAAATTTTCCTTTTTTTAAATCTTTCATCATTTGTTGATATGCTGGTCTATTATCAGCAAATTTACCACTAATTCCAGCATCAGTATACACTTTATAAATTTCATAGCCTTGAGATAGACATTTAGCTCTTAATTTCTTTTCTTGTTCTTCAAGGGAATGACCTTCTCTGGCTTGGTCTAATGTGCTAACTCTAGTATATATAGCAACTATCTTTTTATCATTATTAAGCATTACAATGCCCCTCCTTAACAAGTTTAATTTCAAATCTGTAATTATCTAATTTCTCAACACTTACTAAATTACAATGACAATAATCATTCAAATAAACATAATAATCATATAATTCATATATATTATCAGATAGCATAGATAATTTATTTGTAACTAAAGTATATATTTCGCTATTCCTTAGTATCTTATCAAAGACCTCTTCAACTTGGCTATTATCAATATAATCTTTTGTAATCTCAACAATTTCTAAGTCATTATAATTGCAAAACCTTTTTACTCTTTCTACTTCTTTTTCCATTTCTTTTTCATTATTGCTGTTAATTCTTAAATATACAGCCACTTTTATTTTATTGTTCATAAATTTCCTCTTTCTATTTTAATTTTTTTAAGAGGCTTTTTTGAAAACTATTGGTATTTTTTATACTTTTGGCGTATAATATAAATATAGGAAATCAAAAAGCCTATAACTTCATTTTATGAAACTATGTATCTCTGCAAATTTACTTTAGTTTCATATTTAATTAAATCGCATATTTTATGTGATTTTTTTATGTGTCATTATACAAAACTATCACTCCTTTTCATATTGATAGCGTTTTCTTGTTTCGCCATCTTAACTATATTATACGATTCTGACAAGGCTACTGATTAGGTTTGAAGTCAATTTCTTTAAAAATTTAATTATTTTATATCAAAAACCCTGTTTTAAATGTAAAATTGTGTAAAGTATCAATCTTTTTTTACCAATTTATAAAATACATTGGGTTTTAAATTTAATTCTTGCATTGCAATTTTAGCTGTTATCTCTTTATTTCTCCATTTACTAATAACATAATCAAAATTAGCAGGTTTTTCTATCTTAGGTCTTCCAAATTTAACTCCTTTATTTTTAGCGACAATTATACCTTCTTTTTGTCTTTGCTTAATAAACGTTCTTTCTTGCTCTGCTACATATGACAACACTTGAAGTATTAAATCACTTATAAATGTACCTAATAAATCCTTGTGCCTTGATGTATCCAACATTGGCATATCCAAAACTCTTATATCAGCTTTTATATTAAGGGTTATATCTCGCCACTCGTTTATTATCATTTGATAATTTCTACCTAATCGGTCAATAGACTTAATTACTAACAAATCATTTTCTCTTAAAGCAAGTTTTAATAATTGATATTGTGTTCTATTAAAATCTTTTCCACTTTCTTTATCAATAAAAATATATTGCTCTTCTAATCCATTCTCTAATAATGCTTTAACCTGTCTTTCTTCATTTTGTTCTTTACTACTAACTCTAACATAGCCAAATATTTTATTCATTACTATTATCACTCCCTATATACCTAGAACATTCTTGATATATTTTATCAATGAACTTATCAATAAAAACATCATTAAGAACTATTAAGTTATTACTTTTTTTCAATTCACTAATCAAGTTAATACAACTAATTGTATTAGGGAATAACTCTTTATGTTCCTCTAATCCAACTATCAATAAGTCAACATAATCATTACATATCATAGTAATAACTTCTTTTATCGTTGCTTCTTGCATTTCATCATCTCCTTATAAATTTATTATCATACAACTATTTCAAAATGTCCCTCCCCAAAAAGAAATATTGCTAAAATAATATATATACTTTTAGACACACTAAAAAACACCTAAATCATATTAAATTTAGATGTTTCTAAATGTACACTTTTTAATACAATGGAGAATAGGGGATTCGAACCCCTAACTTTCCCAATTTCAATGGGTTGCTCTACCTTTGAGCTAATTCCCCATCTCGTTTATAATTTACCACATATTATTTATTTTTTCAATCACTTAATTTTGTTTAATAAACTCACACAAATTAGGATCTTCTAAATATTTATTTAAAACTCTTATTAAAAATAAATTCAAAATAGCATCAACACCCCATAATATTTGCAATTTAGTTTCAAATTTACTTGCTTTTTTTTCTATTACCTCACTAAAAACTCTCCTATAATAATCTATATTATCTATTATTTTATTTCCATCTCCATGCACTAGCATTGACCTTATATTATATATTTCCTTTAATCTTTTGCTTAAATCTTCATTAGATATATCAAATAACTTATTACATAATATTCCAACCTTTAAAACAAATGATTCAGTTTTATTTTCTTCCTTAGATATTAACAATCTTTCTAAAAAAGAGACCTTATTGATTATTCTATTTTCAACTAAAACATTATCTTCTAAAAGATTATCAATCATCATTACAAAACTAAAATTAAAATCCCTATTTTTTAAGTTAAACATTTCTTCCAATTTTTCTAATTTTTTTTCATTTAAAGAGCAAGTATTACTACTATAATGTAATAACACAAAAAATAGAACTTCAATTAAATTCTTATCATTTTTGACCCCCTTATATTCATATATTTTGCATTGTCCATATGCGTTATAATTCCCATCATCAGAGGCAATATAATTAGAAAAATCTATTATTTTAGGTATTAAATCATAAATATAGTCCTTATAAAAATGCTTATTAAATTCTTCTGTATCTATTTCAGCAATTAAGAAATTATTAAGTTCATTTTCTATTTTTGGCAAATTTAAAATTTCAAATACATTTTTACTAAAACCATTATATATATTGATAATTATTTTTTCGTTCTTACTATTTGATATATTATCAAATAGTTGAATTTTTTCTATATCAGTAAATTTCTTTTTTTTATTTTTAAAGTCATAATATTCCTTAGCAAGTTGTAAGTCATCATCTTCTAATATTATACTCTTAAATCCATCCAACAAATCACTATGTTCCTCATCATTTAATTTTCTAATAACTAATCCTATTTTTGATAAATTTATATTTTTTTTTAACTCATTTTGTACATAAAATATTATTTTTTGCATTTATACCACCAAAAATATTATACAGCATTTTTATTACATATAATAGTTATTTACTGTTTATTCCTCGCTAATTTCAATAAAAAAGGTAGTTCAATATAATTATTACTTATTACACCAAACTACCTTAAACCTACTATAAACAACTATAAATCAATATCTACTTTTTCATTGCTCAATCTTTTAGTTAATTTATTTACAAATAATTGTCCTCCGCCATCATATTTTCCTAAACCAAATACTAATAATTTAATTTCTTCCGTATTCTTATCTCTATAATTTATTATTAAAAAATGGGAATAATAATTTTTTACCTTTTGTCCTATTCCAGATAAAGCACCTAAGGCACCTAAGCCAACCATACTACCAACTAAAGACCTAGCAAATACACTCTTATTTTTAGTTTCCATTTCTTTTTTACTCATAATACCAGCATTTACAATTCTATCTAATGATATATTAAAATTTCCAATTTTAGTTATAACAGTAAATTCCTCATCATCAACATTTAAAGCACAGTCTTCTTCTTCACGCAAACTACTAATTCCTTCTATATGCTTAATGTCTTTTAATTTTAATACTTTAACTTTCTTTTCCTTTACGATTTCTTTCTTTTCTTTTAACTCTTTAATAGTAGGACCTTGATCAACAACCTTTTCCTTATGACCTCTATTCTTTACTTTCTTAACTATAAAGTAAATAGGCAATACTATAACCGCAACCCCTAACAACAAATAAAATAAATCTTCCATATCTACACCTCACTATACATAATTATATATTATTTTGGCAAAATATACAATATCAATTATATAAATATAACTAATATTGCTATCACTAATTTTTAATAATTCTAAAATTATATATAAAGGAGGGTAATCGCGTGGAGAATAATTTAAAACAAATTCGTAATAATAAAAATCTTTTGCAAACAAAAGTTGCTATGGATTTAAACATTACCCAAGAAGCTATATCTTCTTATGAAACTGGTAGGGTTTTCCCAAGTTCTGATATGCTAATTAAACTTGCTAACTACTACAATACATCTATTGACTACTTATTATGCCGAACTAAATATGATATGCCTATTGATGATGTTAAACCAAATAATATTTCCGATACTGACTTTATCTTACTTAACAAAATCAATAAATTATCTACTACTAATAAAGCCAAAGTAGAGGGTTATATAGATGGTTTAAATGATAGTAAATAATTATGCCACAGCCACATCTTCTGGCTTTGGCTTTTTTACTCCAATAAATTCTAATATTTCTATGTCTTTATACTTATTAAGTAACTCCACATACTCTTTTATACTATTACAATAAATATATTTAATATCATTCTTATAAATTAAATCTAATCTTATAGGACTATCTTCTTTTATCCATACATAAATTTTTAAAATACCATTATTACCAATGGCTTTTTTTATTTTATCTAATTTATTTTCAATACTACTTAAACTACCCATTACTAGCACCAACCTTTTCATTTAATAATTCTTCTATCTCTTTCATCTTATTCATTATATTTCTCTGCTCATTAAATTTTAATATCATATCTAAAATGCTTTTAGAAGCATTTAATCTAACATTACTACTAACATTTTCATCATCTAACATACTATTTAAGACTGTTATTGCCTTATTTCCAAGTAAATTTATCTTATCAATACAATTATCTACTATAATACTTTTTCTCTCGTTTAAAACTACTTTAAACTCGGTATTAGCAAGCCATCTATTTAAAGTGGCTTCACTAACACCTACATTCTTAGCACTTTCCACTATGCTATTACCTTTTAATAATTCATTTATTGCTAATTCTTGTCTTACATTTAACTTACCCATAATCATTACTCCTTTTACTAAATTTTAGTAAAAATACTATTATTTCCTATTAAAAACTATTATTTTTACCATCTTTTCTTTAATATTATATGTTCTTTTAAATATCTAATAGGTCTTATTATAATAGGGTAATCAAATCTACTTAAAACCTTTATATTTATTATTATAAAAGCATTTTCTACTTACTGGTTTTGCCAATAAATTCAATTTTCGAGCAATATCAAAATAAGCAACTGTAAAGCCTTTACTTTCAATAAGCTGAGTTAAAATACTTTGCTTCTCTATATATTTTATTATATGTTCATAATCTTCCTTTCTATTTTTGGTCTTTCTTCTATTCACATTCAAATTAGTTAAACTACATCTAGGCACTCGCTGATTTTTCTTTTTCCTCTTTTCTAATATGCCGCTCATAAGGACATCCAAATTCTTGTTATACCCTTTATAGTAATGTTTATAAAAATTAGGGGTATCATAAACACTTTTATCAAATTCTTCTTTTGCTAATTTTTTATTTAATATTTTCTGTAAATATTCCTCAATATCTCTAACCATAGTACCTAATGGGGCACCACAAATCATAACGTGTAAATGCCAATTAACATATCTAATTCCTTTTGTTTTATTCTTTGGCATAAATTCAGTTCTAGGTCTGCCAACACCATTTGTCTTATATTTATAATTAACACTATCGCCATCAACATTAGATAACCCTACAAAAATACTGTAATCGTAATCACTATTTTTATATTTATACTTAATAAACTTAATTAAATTATAATAGACTGCCTTTGCTTCTTCCTCACTAAACAAATAATATGTTGGGGTACTTAATAATGTAACACCAAATCTTCTATTACTCATTAGGCTGCCTCTTTCATAGTATCTAATATTAAATTTAGTTTTTTCATATCTATCGGCATTTTTCTATTATATAAAAACATATTATCTTCATCAAAGTACAGTAACAATATCTTTTTACCATTTAATTTTATTAAAAATCTATGTGGCTCAATAAAACTTACATTAGTTCTATCTACATTTAAAATTCTTCCTTGCGTAAATTCATATTTAGCACTATGAAAATCACAAGCAATTCTAATTTTTCTCTCAAACTTTTCATTTCTTCTTAAATCTACATAATCTTTTATCATTTTTACCTCCAATTTTATGGCAAACTAAAACACGGATAAACTCTACGTTTTCCGTGCTTTTATATATGTTTACTCCATATTTTTGGAGATTATCCACATCTGGCAGGGGATGAGAGAATCGAACTCCCAACTAAAGTTTTGGAGACTCCTATTATACCATTTAACTAATCCCCTAAAAATTAAATCAACAAACATAACAATTATAACATAAACAATTCCAATTTACTAGTATTTTCATATAATAAACTAGGTGATTTTATATGTTAATAAATTATACAACTAAAGAATTAGACCTTTTAGCTAGAATAATGCGCGCAGAAGCTCAAACAGAAGGAAATTTAGGAATGCTAATGGTTGGAAATGTTGTTGTAAACAGAGTAATTGTAGATTGTTATACTTTTAAAAATATTGATTCAATTGAAGATGCCATATATCAACCTAATCAATTCGTTGGAACTAATTCTTCACTTTTTTATGGTTCTGCAACAACAGCTGAAAAAAACTTAGCTAAACGTACACTAAGGGGAGAATATTACCATCCAGCAACACACTCCTTATGGTTTTATGCCCCAGGAACAAATAATAGTTGCACAAGTACATGGTATGATCAACCTCTAGCAGGTAAATATAAAAACCATTGCTTTTACCGACCAGAAAGTGGCAAGTGTCCTGAGTTATATTAAAAAGATCTAAAAACTAGATCTTTATTTTATATCAGTAGAACCAAAACCACCAACACGAACACCATCAGCTTGATCGTTATCACATATCAAATACTTTTGAAATATTACTTGACCAATAGGATCCCCTTTATGAATAATAACATCATGATCTAAAACATTATAATATTGAAAATAAAAATGCCCGTCATTATCTATATTTTCATAATAATCACTATCAATTATTCCAATACTATTACACATAACTAACCCTTTTTTAGGACCACTACTACGGTTAACAAGTATTAAATATTCGTCTTCCAAACAATAAGCTTTAAGTCCAGTTGGAACTAAAGTAGGTTTACAACCTAAATGAAAAGGTGGAATTACTACATCCTCAGCTGCTTCAACATCATAACCAGCAGAATATTTTGTTTTTCTAACAGGCAAATGAATATTTTTGTCTTCATAACCTTTAACAACTTCAAAACCTCTAATTTTCATAACTATCACCTAATCAATTATATCAAAAAAAAATAACTTATTCAAAAGTTATTTTTCTAAGGAATTATAAGTACTTGACCAATAGATAAAACATCACTAGAAAGACCATTTACCTGCTTAATCGCATTCACACTCGTACCATAAGAAGTAGCAATTTTCCATAAACTATCCCCAGATTTTACTACATATGTTTTTGAATTACTACTAGAACTAATTGGAATAACTAAAACTTCGCCTATCGATAGCAAATTAGATGATTTACCATTAGCAGACTTTAAGGCATCAACCGTAATTCCATACTTACGAGCAATACTGTATAAAGAATCTCCACTCTTTACAATGTAAGTATTTGATGGAACATTAGATGAACCACCACTATCACTTACATTTAAAACCTGTCCAATAGATAAAATATCACTAGATAAATTATTTAATTGCTTAAGTTCATTTACAGTAAACCCAAACTGATTAGCAATACTATATAAAGTATCTCCAGCCTTAACAGTATAAGTATCTAAAGTACCAGCATTTCCTGCACTGACTACTAACTTTTGACCAATAGAAAGTGTATCATTAGTAAGATTATTTAAGCTTTTAAGCTCATTTACTGTCATACCATATTGATTAGCTATAGAATACATTGTATCTCCCTTTTTTACTATATAAATATTTTCATTAGGAACATCCGGCTCTTCTATTTCTGGAATCACAAGTGTTTGACCAACACGCAAAGTATTAGTAGTTAAATTATTTGCTACCTTAAGTTCATCTACACTAATACCAAATTGTCTAGCAATCCCATATAAAGTATCTCCTTTTTTGACAGTATAATACTTGCCTTCCATACCTTCAGGTGGAATATAAGTTACTCCAATATAATCAGCTAAAGCTCTTACAACAGCTTCAGTTAATTCTTGCCAATTATTTTTTATTTGATTAACATCATCACCAGTTGAATCTGCAAACCCATATTCAACAATAATAGACTCATTATTAGGGGTTTCTCTAAGCATATAATAATAATCTTTGCTAGAATTACTAGGAAGTCTTCTTTGATAATATTTACGAACATTCTGACCAGATTTAATAAATTCACTAGCTATCTTAGAAGATAAAGTATCACTATTTCTCAAAGCATAAATAATTTCAGCTCCATCTCCACCTCCAGCATTGATGTGATTAGAAACTAAAATAACATCATTACCAGTTCCAAATAAACTTTGAGCTCTTTTAGGACGATTAGTAGAATCTAAAGTTACATCACTATCTCTAGTTAAAGCATTGGGAATACCAAGTTCTGATAAACGATCTGCCATATACTCACTTATCTTTAAAGTATAATCTTTTTCTACAATACCATTAGCACTAGTTCCAGGATCTTCTCCTCCATGACCAGGATCAATAACAACTTTTTTAGCCATAAATATCCTCCTCTAAAATATTTTATGACAAATAGCTAAATAAGTTTATTTAAAATAAAAAAAGCACCTAAAGGTACTTATTTATCATATTTAATAACTACATGTCTATTTGGTTCTTCACCTTTACTCTCAGTTTTAACACCCTTAAAATCTGAAAGAATATTATGAACAATTCTTCTTTCATAAGAATTCATATTGTCCATTTCAATATCCACTTTTGTTCTAACAACATCACGAGCTAAATTACGAGCAAGTCTTTCTAATTTTTTTATTTGTCTATCTTTGTAATCTTCTACATCCAAAATAATTCTAGGACCATTAATAGTAATATTTCTAATAAATTGTCTAGCAAGTACTGTTAATGCTTCTAAATTTTGACCATTCTTTCCAATAATAACTGGATTGTTAGAAGAATACATTTTAATTGTTGTAACATCATCTTTTGTATTAACTTCAAAAGAAACATCTAAATTCATTCCATTTAAAATTTTCTTTAAATATTCTTGAACTTCAGCTATAACATCCATTTTCAGAAATCCACTACATTCATAAGTAACACCTTTAAAAAGTCCACCCTTAATTTCTTCAAAGTAGTAAGATACTTCTTCTTCATTAGCATTTAATTTAACTAAAACTTGCCTCAAAGCCTCATCTTTAGTTTTTGCTACTTCTTTTACTACATTCATGATTATTTTCCTTTCTTCTTATCTTTCTCTTTCTTCTTCTTTTTATCTTTATCTGGAACTATAATTCTATCTTTGTTTTCTTCTCTTTCATTCATTTTTCTTAAGAATAAATTTTGAAGAACCACAAAACCATTTGTTGCAATCCAATATAAAGCAATAGCAGTTGATAAATATAATGAAGCTACCGAAATCATAATAATCATAAACTTAAACATAAATTGCATTTGTCTTTCCATATCTTGATTACCAGTTTGTGTAGTAGCCATAGAATTTTTAAAAGACAAATAAGTAGTTAAAATAATTAAAACAATAATAATTAAATAAGCCCATTGATGATATTCAAACAATCCCACCATTGGTGTTTGTCCTAAAGTAAGACCCAAGAAAGTATCCTCAAATATTGCTGGTGTTCTATTAATTGCTTGTAAAAAAGCAAAGAACAAAGGAAGTTGAATAAAAGCAAGTAAGCAGCTACCAAAAGGACTAATGTTGTATTTTTTATAAACAAGCATCATTTCCTGAGATTTTTGAAGCATAGATTCATTATCCTTTTTATTAGCATACTTCTTCTCAATTCTTGCTATTTCTGGTTGAGCTTTTCTCATGTTACTAGATTGTTTCATAGTTTTAGCAGAGATAGGCATTAAAATCAATCTAATAGCTAAGCCAATCAAAATAACAGCTAAACCAAAACTATTAATCAAATAACCAAGCTTCAAGATCAAGAAAGCTAAAGGCTTAACAAAAATACCTTCCCAAATACCATCTGCTTTATTACTAGATAAACTAAAATCTGAACATAAAGGTAAATCATCATAATTTATTTTTGTTTGATCTTTATACTCACTATAAAGTTCATCTAAATCTTTATCTTCTGGTTTACATAAAATATCCTTCTGAAGAATTTGCCCAGTCTTTTCATATTCAACAGGAGTATTATCTTCAAGAATATAATTACTATCACCACAAGCCGTTAAAGAAAACACTAATAATATCAAAACTCCAATTTTAATTTTTTTCATTTAAAAATCCTTTCTGTAATAAAGAAACAAATTCTTGTTCCATTTGAAAGTAAGATAAATCTTTTACTCTCTTCTTAACCATTATAATATAATTTTTAGAATTTGAAAACAAATTCTTATTATGATCGACCAAGCATCTAATTTGTCTTTTCACCTTATTTCTTTCCACAGCATTACCAAACTTTTTACTAACAGCAATGCCAAATTTAGGATTACTAGAATTTCCATCCTTATAATATATATTATAAAAACTTGTTTTTAAATACTTTCCTGTATTAATTATATCATTAAAATCTGAACTTTTCTTCACAACTTCATATTTTTTCATAAATTCACTTCCTAAATTATATGCTGAAAAAAAACACCACTACAAAAAGTGGTTACTTAGATAAAACTTTACGACCTTTTTTACGTCTATTCTTTAAAATACTAGTTTCTTTTCTTGCAAAGAATCCATGTTTTTTTGCTTTCTTACGATTATTAGGTTGAAATGTACTTTTCATATACGACACCTCCTTAAAAACTCAAGTGGTTTAATTATAATATTTTATTCCTATGAAGTCAAGTTTTTTCCGTAAAATCCAAGGTTCTTCAAAACCAATAAAAAGTTATTCACTTTTTGTACACTTTTAAAATAATTAAAAAATAAAAAGAAATATTTTTATCCACACCATATTTCAATTAAAATGTGAATAAATAATGAGTTATCCACATTTAAAAAATTTTACGTAATCCTAGTATCAACCGTATCTTGTGTATCAAAAAAGAAAAGTTATCCACATTACTAACAATTAGCTAAAAAATATCTATTGTGTATAAATAAATTTTTTAAATAAAAATTTGTGGATAGTGTTGATAAATCTTTTAAAGTAAGGTATTATAAGGAACAAAACGTGTGAATAACATGTGAATAAAAAAATTTATTATTTTAGACTTTAAATTCTAAATAAAATGCGATACAATTAATGTGTTAAAAGTCCAGACTGTGGGGTGAGGTTTAGTTGGGAAAAGAAACATTATTAAAAGAATTCTTAGATAATATTTATAAAGAAATTAATCCAGCATCATTCCATGCTTGGTTTAACGATTTAGAAATCATAAATCTAACAAACGACAAAATAACCTTTAAAGTCCCCATGGAAATACACAAAAAAATGCTTGGAGATAACTATTATTCATTAATCGATAAGACATTAACAAATATTACAAATATAAATTATGATATCGAATTTATTTTAGAAAGTGATATTAAAGAAACACTAGAAGAAGTTGTTAATAACCCTCAAGTTATCATCAATAATTTAGAAACAAATTTAAATCCAAATTTAAATTTTGACAACTTTGTAGTAGGAGATACAAATAGACTTGCCAAAGTTGCTGCCATGGCAGTTGCAGAAGCACCAGGAAGAATTCACAACCCCTTATTCATATACGGAAAAAGTGGACTAGGGAAAACCCATCTAATGCATGCTATAGGTAATTTCATTATTGCCAATTCTAACCGAAAAGTACTATATTGTACTTGTGATGAATTTATGACGGAATACACCAACATAGCAAATCCTGATAATGCCAAAAATACTGTCGAATATGCCAATGATTTTAAAAATAAATATCGAAATGTAGATGTTTTAATAATAGATGATATTCAATATTTAGTAGGAGCAGAAAAAACTCAACAAGAATTCTTTAATACGTTTAATTATTTACATCAATCAAATAAACAAATTATAATTAGTAGTGACCGATCTCCTGAAGACTTAAAAATATTAGAAGAAAGACTAAGATCGCGATTTATGTGGGGACTACCAGTTGATATTTATCCTCCAGATTTCGATTTAAGATGTCGAATTATCAGGAAAAAAATTGAAAACACAAGTATAGCGAATTTAATAAAAGAAGAAAGTATTGAATATATTGCCAATGCTTGTCAAAATGATATTCGCTTTTTAGAAGGAGCAGTAAATAGATTAATGGCTTACACAGCAATGATTGTACCAAAAACTATTGATCTAGAATTCACTTGTGAAGCTCTAAAAGATTTCGTCAATAAAAATATTTATTCAAATAATAATATAACCAAAATACAAAAAGCTGTCGCTGATCATTATAATATAACAGTAGATGATCTAAAAGGAAAGAAAAGAAGCAACAAAGTAGCACATCCAAGACAGTTAGCCATGTATTTATGCCGAATGGAAACAGATGAAACATTTCCAAGAATAGGGTTAGAATTTGGAGGTCGAGATCATTCAACAGTTATATTTGCTTGTGATAAAATCGAACAAGAATTATTAACAAACCACGAACTAGAGCGAGCAATAAAAGAAATCAAAGCAAAATTGTAAATAACTTGTGACCTAGTTGTGAATAAAAGATGAGTTATAAACAAGAAAAAATATAAAAATCATGCATAAAATAAAGGAAAAATAAAGTTGCAAACATTATTAACACTATAATAAATAATAATAAAATTTAGAAAGAAGGAATGGATATGAAATTTACAATTGAAAAAAGTGTAATATTAGAAGGATTAAATAATGTTATTAGAGCAATATCAACCAAAAATGTAATACCAGTATTAAATGGAATTAAATTTGAACTAACGAATACAGGACTTTATCTAACAGCAAGTGATTCAGAACTAACAATTAAAGTATTAATAGAATCAAAAGATATTAAACAAGTAAGTAACTTAGGTGGTATTATAATCCAAAGCAAATACATCTTAGATATTGTTAGAAAAATGCCTAGTGATTTAATAAACTTTGAAGTAATAGATGGTTTAAAAATCAAAATTTATACCGAAAACAATCAATACAACTTAAACTGTTTAGATATCAATGATTATCCAGATGTTAAATTAGAAGAAAATAAAGATCCGATCATCATTAATGGTGAAGAATTTAAAACAATTATTAATCAAACAGTATTTGCTATATCAAATCAAGAACTAAGACCTATTTTAACCGGAGTAAACTTTAAATTTACGAAAGATGTACTAGAAACTGTAGCAACCGATTCTTATCGTTTAGCAAAGAAGAATATAAAATTATCTCAAGAAGTTGAAAAAGATGTTGAAATAGTAATTCCTGGTAAGAATATTATGGAATTAGAAAGAATTATAACAGATGATAGTGATATAGAAGTCCATATATTCAATAATAAAGTATTATTCAAATATAAAAATATTAACTTCCAAACTAACTTATTAAGTGGAAATTATCCAAATACATCTAATTTAATACCAAGTGAATTTGCTTATATAATTAAAGTAAATAAAAGAGAATTTAATGATGCTATCGATAGAGCTGCTCTACTTACTCAAGGAAAAGACAAAAATATTGTAAAAATGTCTTTAGATAATACAAAAATGGTAATTAATTCCTATGCATCAGAAATTGGTAAGGTAGAAGAACAATTAATGGTAGAAACAAATAATAAAGACCATTTAGAAATATCTTTTTCTTCTAAATATATGCTAGAAGCTATTAAAACTTTACAAGAAGAAGAAATACTTTTATTACTAAATAGTGATGTAAAACCATTAATAATCAAATCATTAACCGATGAATCACTAATTCAATTAATTTTACCTATCAAAACTTACTAATTGGCCTGACACGGTTCGACAAAAAAGCTCCTTTTCATGTGATATAACTAAGAAGTAATCAGGAAAGGGGGCATTTGGATGCCGTATATTATTAATGACAAAACGTTAGCACTTTTACCATTAGGTAAAAAAACAAAAATATTAGAATGGGACAAAGATTTTATCGTAGAGGAATCAATTATAAACATAATCGAGCATAATTGTATATTAAATGGCTCAACTTTAGAAGGAAGAAGAAAAGGAAGTTCTTATTTAATTGGGGCTAGTTATAAACCTCCAATTATAATAGACGAAATGAAAAGAATTATATTAATTCCAACCCATTCAAATAAAAACCCTAATTGTAAATGGTTTATTTTAGATAATATTTTAAAATATTATTTAAATACTTCTAATAAAGTAGTAGTAATGTTTAAAAATGATCAAAAATTAGAGCTAGATCTTTGTTATGCCAATTTTGATAAACAAGTATTAAGAGCAACTCGCTTAGAATCTTCTTTAAGAGGCCGAAAATATAAAAAATTCCTTTAAAAAGGTCTTTTTTTATGGTATAATATTAATTGGTATAGGAGTACGCTTATACCACTAATTTTTATATATCAGCAAAGTAGGGGCTAAAAAATGCAAATCAGTAGTTTAAAATTATTAAATTTTCGTAATTATGAAAGTTTAGAATTAAGTTTTTCTTCTAAAATAAATATGATTTATGGAAAAAATGGTATGGGTAAAACGAATATAATTGAAGCAATTTATATGTTAGGATTAACCAAAACATTTCGTTCTAATAATGATGAAATAGTCATAAAAAGAGGAAAAAATATAGCCAAAATTGAAGGAAAAATAAGAGATTCTATTTTAAATAGTTACAAAATTATTATAAGTAATGCTGGTAAAAGAATTAAAATTGATAACAATCAAATATCCAAAATTAGTGATTATATTACCAAAGTTAATATAATCTTATTTAATCCTGATGACTTAAAAATGATTAAAGATACTCCTAGTACAAGGAGAAAAATGTTAAATATTGAAATATCTGGAATTAATAGTGAATATCTTCAATTATTAACTAATTATAATAAAGTTTTAAAGCAAAGAAATGCGTACTTAAAGGCTTTAAATAAAAAGAAAAATTTAGAAACATCTTTTTTAAATATATTAACAGAACAATTAATAGATATTGGACTAAAAATAATGTGGATAAGAGAGGAGTTTATCAACAATATAAATTCTTATATTAGCGGTATTTATTATGAAATTACTCATAAAGGAACACTAAAAGTTATTTATAAGAGTGAATTTAAAGCAAAAAATAAAGAAACAATAATAAAAATGTTTAGAAAAAATATTTCCCGGGAAATATTTTTAGGTAAAACTTTATTTGGAATTCAACATGATGATCTAGAATTCAAAATTAATGAAGAAATAGTAAAAGAATTTTCTTCTGTTGGCGAGCAGAAAAATAGTATTATTTCTTTTAAATTAGCCGAAATAAAAAATATAGAAGCTAAATTGCATAAGAAACCAATTTTAATTCTAGATGATTTATTTAGTGAATTAGATCAAGAAAAAATTAATAATATTTTAACTTTAATTGATAAAGATTTACAAACATTTATAACAACTACTGAAATATCGAATGTTGATAAAAAATTATTAGAAACATCAAAAATTTTTCATGTGATGGATGGCAAAGTAGAGGAGGAGTAAATATGCCAAATGAATATTCAGATAATGATATCCAGGTATTAGAAGGTCTAGAAGCCGTAAGAAAACGTCCTGGTATGTATATAGGATCTACAAGTGAAAAGGGCTTACACCATTTAGTATGGGAAATTGTCGATAATGCTGTAGATGAAGCACTAGCGGGATATTGTGATGACATTGAAGTAGTAATTCATAAAGATAATTCCGTTTCTGTTAGAGATGATGGACGAGGAATGCCAGTCGGAATTAATGCCAAAACAGGGTTATCAACAATTGAAACTATTTTTACAGTTTTACATGCTGGTGGAAAATTCGGTGGAGGAGGATATAAAGTAAGTGGAGGCCTTCATGGAGTAGGTGCAAGTGTTGTTAATGCTTTATCAAGTTGGTTAGAAGTTCGCGTTTATCGTGAAGGTGAAGTTCATTATCAACGTTTTGAAAATGGAGGACACCCAGTCGCACCAATGAAAGTAACTGAAAAATGTGCCTCAGAACGTACAGGAACAACCGTAACATTTAAAGCAGATCCAACCATTTTTAAAGAAACAACAGAATATAGTTACGAAATACTAGAAAATCGCTTAAGAGAATTAGCCTTTTTAAATAAAGGATTAAGAATTATTTTAATAGACGAACGTGTAGATGGTAAAAAAGCAACATTCTGTTATAATGGTGGAATTATTGAATATGTTGCTATGTTAAACAAAAATAAACAACCCCTACATGACGATATCATATATGTAGAAGGCGAAGAAAATGGTGTAAATATAGAAGTAGCGATGCAATATAATGATTCTTATAATTCAAGCCTTTATTCATTTACCAACAATATTAATACTTATGAAGGAGGAACACACGAAGATGGTGTTAAGTTTGCTTTAACTAAAATTATCAATAATTATGCTCGAAGTAATAAAATGTTAAAGGACAATGATGATTCTTTAACTGGTGATGACTGCCGTGAAGGATTAGCCATGATTATTTCCTGTAAACATCCTGATCCCCAATTTGAAGGTCAAACAAAAACAAAATTAGGAAATAGTGAAGTAAGAAAAATTGCAAATGATGTATTTAGTGAAGGATTTGAACGGTTTTTAATGGAAAACCCAAGTGTTGCTAAAACGATCATTGAAAAATGTATGACAGCATCACGTGCTAGAATTGCTGCTAAAAAAGCTCGCGAAATGACAAGAAGAAAAGGAGATTTAGAAGTAACAAATTTCTTTGGAAAACTAGTCGATTGTAAAAGCAAAGATGCAAGTATAAGTGAAATATTTTTAGTCGAGGGAGATTCAGCAGGTGGCTCAGCTATTAAAGGAAGAGATAGTTTAACTCAAGCAATACTTCCTTTAAGAGGTAAAATATTAAATGTTGAAAAAGCTCGCTTAGATCGTGCATTATCAAATGAAGAAATTAGAACAATTATAACTGCATTTGGTACTGGAATAGGCGATGATTTTAATCTTGACAAATTAAGATATCATAAAATAATCATCATGACCGATGCCGATGTGGATGGTTCACATATTAGAGTATTACTTTTAACGCTATTTTACCGCTTTTTTAAGCCAATTGTGGAAGCAGGACATGTTTATGCAGCTCAACCTCCATTATTCGTTATAAAGCATGGAAAAACGATAAAATACGTATTAAATGAACAAGAAAGAGATGAATACTTAGCAAGCCTATCACCAACAACTAAATACGATATTGCTCGTATGAAAGGTTTAGGTGAAATGGATGCTGAAGAATTAAATGAAACAACCATGGATATAAATAAAAGAGTTTTAAGACAAATAACAGTAGACGATACGATAGCGGCCGATGAAATATTCTCCAAACTTATGGGCGAAGAAGTAGATCCACGTCGTGAGTTTATCGCAGAGAATGCCCAATTCGCTGAAAATTTAGATATTTAGGAGGTTTTGTATGGATAGGTTAGAACAAAATAATATTGTAACAGAAGTAAAAAAATCATTTTTGGAATATTCCATGAGTGTAATTGTTTCTCGTGCTTTACCTGATTTAAGAGATGGCTTAAAACCAGTTCATCGTCGAATCTTATATGACATGCTTCAAAATGGCCTTACACCAGATAAACAACATCGTAAATCTGCAACAATTGTTGGGGATGTTATGGGTAAATATCACCCTCATGGTGATTCAAGTATCTACGAAGCAATGGTACGTATGGCTCAGGACTTTAATTATCGTTATATGTTAGTAGATGGTCATGGAAACTTTGGTAATATTGAAGGATATGGAGCAGCAGCTTACCGTTATACGGAAGCCAAATTATCCAAAATATCTATGGAATTATTAAGAGATATCAATAAGAATACTGTAAATTTTACTCCAAATTATGATGAAACAACTAAAGAACCAGAAGTTTTACCTTCAAGGTTCCCAAATATATTAGTAAATGGAACAATGGGAATCGCTGTAGGTATGGCAACAAACATACCACCTCATAATCTTGGTGAAGTAATTGATGGATGTATCGCTTATATTGAAAATCCTGATATTGATACAGCAGGACTTATGCAATATATTAAAGGTCCAGATTTCCCAACAGGAGCACTTATTCTAGGAAATAGTGGAATTAAAAAAGCATATGAAACAGGACGTGGAACAATTACAATTAGAAGTAGAGCACATATTGAAGAGAAAAATGGCCGTCAATATATCATAGTTGAAGAAGTTCCATATGGAGTAAATACTTTAGAATTAAAAAATAAGGTAGCGGAGTTAGTTCATAATAAAGTTTTAGAAGGAATTACAGACTATCATTCAGATTTAAAAGATGGAATTAAAATAACGATTAGTCTAAAAAAAGACGCAAATGCTAGTGTAATATTGAATAAATTATATAAGCATACTGCCTTTCAAACAACCTACGGAATTATCTTCTTAATGTTAGACAATGGTGTCCCCAAAACACTAGGTTTAAAAGATATTATTTCTAAATATGTTGATTATCAAAAAGAAGTAATTATTAGAAGAACTCAATTTGATTTAGATAAGGCTGAAAAAAGAGTGCATATTTTAGAAGGATTAAAAATAGCATTAGATCATATTGACGCCGTAATAAAATTAATTCGTGGATCTGCCTCTGATGAAGAAGCAAAAAATGGATTAATGAACAATTTCAACTTGAGTGATGTTCAAGCAGAAGCCATATTGGAAATGCGTCTAAGAAGATTAACTGGCTTAGAAAGAGATAAAATTGAAGAAGAATTAAACGAATTGTTAAAATTAATTGATGAATTAAGAGGAATTCTTGCCTCAGAAGAAAAAGTCTTAAATATTATTAAGGAAGAATTATTAGAAATTAAAGAAAAATATGGTGATAAACGTAAAACGGATATTGATATGACAGCAATTGAATATATTGAAGATGAATCATTAATACCAGAAGAGAATGTGCTTATTGCTATGACCAATAAAGGATATATTAAAAGAACAACATCTGACACATTTAAAACGCAAAAACGTGGTGGAATGGGTATTAAAGGAATGACAACCAATGATGAAGATTTTGTCGAAAACATAATCAATATTTCATCGCACGATTATGTCATGTTCTTTACCAATAGAGGAAAAGTATATCGTATCAAAGGCTATGAAATTCCAGAATTTAACCGTCAATCTAAAGGATTGCCAATTATTAATTTATTACCACTCGAAAAAGAAGAAACGATAAGTTCAATTCTAGGAATTTCTTCTAAAGAGGACATTAAATATCTATTATTTGTAACAAAACAAGGATTAGTAAAGAAAACAGCAATTGAAGAATTTTCAAACATACGTACGTCTGGAAAGATTTGCATTAATTTAAAAGAAAATGATGAATTAATTGCTGTAAAACCTACAAATGGTAATAATTATATTCTTTTAGGCAGTGAAACAGGAAGAATGGTTAAATTTAAGGAAGATAAGATAAGAGCCATGGGTCGAACTGCTAGTGGAGTAAAAGGAATTAATTTGGATGGAAGCAAATGTATATGCGCAGAAATAGTAAATGAAGAAGATAAAATTTTGTTGGTAACTGTAAAAGGATATGGAAAAAAGACTTTAGTTAGTGATTTTAGAGAAACTAGTCGCGGTAGTAAAGGTGTAAAAGCATTAAACATTACTGATAAAAATGGAAATATAGCTTCTGTAAAAGTCGTCGAAGAAGATAAAGAACTAGTAATTATGACAAATATTGGAACTACAATGCGTATGACTTTAGATCAAATAAATACTTTAGGAAGAGTCACTCAAGGTGTAAGATTAATAAATTTAAAAGATGAACAATTTGTTACAACTTTCAGCTTAGTCGAAAAAGAAGTGGAAGATGAAATAGAAGAAGAAACTCCAACTAAAGAAACAGAATCCAATTCTGAAACAAATTAATTAAAATAAGAACTGTAAGAATTTAACTTACAGCTCTTTTATTTTGCCAAAATATTATTATCTTTAAAAAAAAAATATAAAAATAATGTGGATAACTTTAAAAATGCTGGAAAAATAAAAAATGTTTCACGTGAAACTATATGATCACAATTTATAATAACTTCGTCTGGTTTTATAAACGGTATTACATGTTTATGAAAAAATTTATGATCTATTAAAAAGTTATCCACAATGTTTCACGTGAAACATTGAAAAATAAAAATTTGAATGAAAGATAATAATATAAAAGCAATTTATGAAAATATAAAATTAAAAGTTAGCTTTTCTATTATTTATTTCATAGCTAATAGTTTGAACAAATTTTTTAAAATAAATTAATATAAAATTTAATTTTAAATCAAAAATATTAATTGAAAAAATAGTAAAAAGAAGTTCTTGATCTGTATAAAGTTATTAACATATGTTTCACGTGAAACATCCAAATTAGATTTCATATAAAAATAATATTTAAAAAATGAATTAATGTCAAAATAAGTGCTTTATATAAAAGTATAGAAATAAAATGTTTATTCATATTTAATAGTTTTAAAAACTTTAGTTTAAAAAAATATTTTTATTACTACAAAATACCCTCAAATTATAAGTTTTAAAAAGAAATTTTTAATTAAAAGTGTTAAAAATAAGTTATTAACACGAATTAAGTATACAATGTATGTTTCACGTGAAACATACACTTGCATTTTTTATAAATATATGATAAATTATATATGTGCAACAAATATATTGTAATCTGGTCAGGACCGGAAGGTAGCAGCCACATCAATCCCTGTTTGTGTGCACTTTTTTATTGGGTGATTGATATGAAAAATAAATATTTAGAGATTCTACTTAAATTGGCTTTAAAAGCAAGTAAAAAAGATGAGGTTCCTATTAGTGCTATAGTAGTAAGAGATAATAAAATTATCGCTAAAGCCTATAATAATAGAAATAAAAAAAATAATATTTTAGGCCATGCCGAAATATTAGCGATAAATAAAGCAACTAAAAAAGTAAAAGATTGGCGTTTATTTAATTGTGATCTATATGTAACATTAAAACCATGTAGTATTTGTGAAAATATAATTAAACAAACGAGAATAAAAAATGTTTATTATCTATTAGATAAACCAGAAAACAAAAAAGAATACAATAAAACAAAATTTTATAAAATGGAAGAAAATAATAGCGAACAAAAGTATGCTATGATTTTGAATCAATTTTTTAAAAAGAAAAGAGACAATAAAAAGGGAATATGATATAATTAAATGGGGTGGAATTATGGATTACAAAGTATTATATCGAAAATATAGACCAGATAATTTTTCAAATATTATTGGTCAAGAATATATGATCTCAATATTAAAAAATGCCATAAAAATGGATAAAATTTCCCATGCTTATATTTTTTCTGGCCCTAGAGGAACTGGAAAAACTAGTACAGCTAAAGTATTTGCGAAAGCTATTAATTGTTTGAATCCAACAGAAGAAGGTCCATGTAATGAATGTGAAAGTTGTCGAACTTTTAAAGAAAATGCCGATATTATAGAGATAGATGCCGCTTCAAATAATGGAGTAGATGAAATAAGGGAAATAATTAATAATATTAAATTAGCACCAGCTTATTCTAAATATAAGGTTTATATAATAGATGAAGTACATATGTTAAGTACAAGTGCTTTTAATGCCCTTTTGTTAACGTTAGAAGAACCACCAAAACATGTTGTCTTCATTTTAGCAACAACTAATATCGAAGCAGTTCCGATTACAATACTATCTAGATGTCAACGTTTTGATTTCCATAAAATTTCCATACAAGATATTATTAAAAGATTAGAATATGTAGTAACAAATGAAAATATAAAAATAGAAGAAGAAGCATTAGAAGAAATTGCTTATATTAGTGATGGTGGCATGCGAGATGCTTTAAGTATTCTAGATCAATTATCAAGTAATACGAGCACCATAACCATAAATGATGTTATTGAACATTTTGGATCTGTTTCTAAAAAGCAAATTAATGATTTATATGATTTGATTTTAAAAAATGATGTGGATAACTTTGATGAAGCAATGAAAAAATTTAAAAATTTAGCAATAGATTATAAATTGTTAGTAAAAAAATTATTAGAAAAAATCGAGGAAGAAGCTTTGAATTCAAAGAAAAATTATAATTACAAAGGATTATCATATGAAAAATTAAAAGAATTGGCCTTTGAATTAGCTGATATTACTAACTATGTTAACATGAGTATAGACCCTTATTTATTAATTGAAATAACACTATTAAAATACTTTAATAATAGCGACAAAGCAATCGAAGTAGAAAATAAAAAAGAAACAAAAATTATTTCCCAAGAAAAAGAAGATACAACGCCAGAAGTAGTTGTAAAGGAAAAAGAGGAATTATCAACTCAAGTTATTTCCCGGGAAATAATTAAAATGGTAAAAATAAATCCAGAATTAATTAAAATTAGAGTAAATAACTGTTTTGTAAATGCGAAAAAAGAATATTTACAAAAAATAAAAGAAATTTGGTTAGAATTTATATCAACACTAGAAGATAAAAGCTTATTAAATTTAATAATAGATTGTAATGTAGTTACAGCAAGTGATCAAATTGTAATTTTAACAAATTTAATAGAAGGAACCGCAAACTTAATTAATACCAGATTGATAGAATTAGAAAATAGATTTAATAGTAAATTTCATACCAACTATAAATTTATTACTTTAACCGAAGATACTTGGAAAGAAGAAAAGGAAAAATATATCGTAAATTTAAAAAATAAAATTGAATATCATTATATAGAAGAACCAAAAATTGAAGAGGAAATTAAAAATAATGTTGATAATATTGAAAAAATCGCTTATGATATATTTGATAAAGAAAAAATTGAAATAGAATAAGAAAGAAGGAATTTTATGAATATTCAGAATTTAATGGCACAAGCCCAAAAAATGCAAAAAGAAATTAGTAAAAAAAAGGAAGAAATCGATAATACAACATTTGAAGGTGTATCAGAATGGATAAAAGTCGAAATGAATGGAAAAAAAGAAATCGAAAAAGTAAAAGTAATTTTTGATGGAATAATTGAAGAAGACGATAAAGAAATGTTAGAAGACATGATAAAAATAGCAGTAAATGATGCAGTAAAGAAAATAGATAAAGAAGTAGAAAATAAAATGGGAGCATATGGCTCATCATTTAATGGCCTATTCTAATGAATTATCCAAAAGATTTAGAAATATTAATTAATCATTATCAAAAATTACCAGGAATAGGCGAAAAGAGCGCCGAAAGACTTGCTATAGCAACTTTAGAATTTAGTGAAGAAGAAACAAATGAATTTAGTGAGGCCATAAAAGAAGCTAAAAAGAATTTAACGAGATGTGCTATATGTGGACATTTAACAGACCAAGAAATATGTAATATATGTAGTGATGAAGATCGAAATAAAAATGTGATATGTGTAATTGAAGATTATAAAAGCATTTTTTCATTTGAGAAAACCGGAACTTTTCAAGGAACCTATCACGTATTAAATGGCTTAATATCCCCAATGGATGATATAGGGCCAGAAGATATAAATTTATCTTCACTATTATCTAGAATTGAAAAATTAGATAATCCAGAACTAATTTTAGCATTAAAGCCAACAGTTGAAGGAGAAGCTACAACTCTATATATAAAAAAAATACTAGAGAATAAGAAAGTTACAATATCTAGATTATCATATGGCATTCCAATAGGAGCAGAAATTGATTATTTAGATAATGTTACTTTAGAGAAAGCCTTAGAAGATCGTAAAAAGATATCTGAATAAATAGTAAATAGATATCATATAATTTACTGTGATGAAGATGAAAAAAAATATCCTTAAAATTCTCAGTAAATTATGTTTTGCTTTTGTAATGCTATATGGTCTAAATTTGATTTTATCTGGAGTAAATATATTTATACCAATTAATATTATTACAATTGTACTTGTAACACTTTTAGGTTCTCCAGGAATATTAGGATTAGTAGCAGTGTATTTACTAATTTAAGGATGTGATTTTTTGTTGTTTAATAATAATTTAACAGAAATTTATAATAAATATCGTGAGGGAAAATTAGCTCACGCTTATTTAATTGAAACAAATAATCCCCAAAGGCTATTAGAAGATTTAAAAAAATTAATTCAAGCAATAAATTGTCCTGCTGAATTTAGTGAAAAGTGTCAAGCTTGTAATTTATGTAATTTAATAGCGAAAGATAATTTACCAAGCTTAATTACAATAGAACCTGATGGGACAAGCATCAAAAAAGCGCAAATAGAAGCATTAAAGTTATCTTTTGAAACAAAGCCAATATATAGTAAATATAATGTGTATATTATTAAAAATGCTGAAAAATTAAATAGTAGTAGTGCAAATGCTATGCTAAAGTTTGTAGAAGAACCAACAGAAGGCATTTTAGGTTTTTTTATTACAAACAATAAAGATGTAATAATTCCGACTATAAAAAGTAGATGTCAGATAATAGTGGTAACTTATGAAAATAATAATTTACTAGAAAAATTAAATATTACAAGTGACGAACTAGAAAGTTATAAACAATTAATAAAGGATTATTTAAAGAAAATAAAAACAAATGAGTTTATAAATAATAAAGATTTTATTTTAAGTAAATATAAAGAAAGAAGCGAAATTGATATAATGTTCAAAATTATGTTTGAAGTTTATTATAATATCTTTCTTAAGTCACTAAATAAACCTTATAATGAAGAACTGATAGAAATAGACAAAATCGGTTACCAAAGAGAAGAAATTTGCTTTAAATTAAATATTATTTCAAAATTAATTCAAGAATTGAGTTATAATGTAAATATGGAATTATTATTGGACAAATTCGTTATAGAAATGAGGAAACAAAATGGATAGATACTATGTATATGGCGTTAACTTTAAGGATAATGGCAAAATATACAATTTTAAAAGTAAAATTCGCTGTCCTATTAACGTTACGGTCATAACAGAAACGGAAAAAGGGCTTCAATTTGGAAAAATAGTTAATTATATAAATAGTGAAAATGTAAAAAATCTAGAAGAACTAAAAGAAATAGTACGAATTTCTACTAAAAAAGATTATGAAGATTACTTAAAAAACTTAAAAGATGCAGATTTAGCCTTAAAACATTGCCGAGAAATTGTAAAAGAACTAGATCTAGATATGAAAATGATTAATGCAAGTTTTACTTTTGATCGTAAACAATTAATATTTAACTTTTTAGCTGATGAACGAATTGATTTTAGAGAATTAGCTAAAAGATTAGCATCTATTTATCGGACAAGAATTGAATTACGTCAAATAGGAGCAAGAGATAAAGCAAGAGAAATAGGTGGAGTAGGAACTTGCGGTCAAAAAATATGCTGTGCTAACTTTTTAAATCATATTGATTCAGTATCTATGAATATGGCTAAAAATCAAGGTTTAGCTTTAAACCCTGCTAAAATAAATGGTTTATGTGGAAGACTTTTATGTTGTTTAACTTATGAAGATGAAGAATATTCCCGTTGTAGTGAAGGATTACCTAGTATTGGAGAAACTGTTTCTACAGAATATGGAATGGGACAGGTAGTAAGTGTAGACATTTTAAATCGTTCTTATAAAATAATGATTAATAATGAAAAATATGATATTTTTTTAGGTGAAAAATAATGCAAGTCATAAATGATTTATTTGACTATGGCTTAAAAATAGTACAAGATAAGGATTATTTTAAATTTTCCTTAGATTCCTTGTTATTAAGTGAATTTGTGGAAATAGAAAAAAGTGATAAAAGATTACTAGATTTATGTAGTGGAAATGCACCATTACCTTTAATAGTTGGAAAAAATCATAATATTGAAATAACAGGAGTAGAAGTTCAAAAAGAAATATATGATTTAGCTATAAAAAGTATTGAAATTAATAAATTATCTAATATTCATATATTAAATAGCAATGCCAAAGATTTAAAAAATTATTTCCCAGGAAATAATTTTGATATAATAACTTGTAATCCTCCTTTTTTCAAATATAATCAAACATCTTTAATTAATGAATCTAAAATCAAAGCAATTGCCAGACATGAATTAACAATTACTTTAGAAGAAATATTTAATGTTACAAAGTACTTATTAAAGGATAATGGAAAATTTTATTTAGTCCATCGTCCCGAACGTTTAGAAGAAATAATTAGATTAGCAAATCAATATAATCTTCATCCCAAAAAAATAATATTCATATCTTCTAATATAGAAAAGCCAGCCCATATGGTATTATTAAAGATGGTTAAAAATGCTCAAATAGGTGTTAAAGTAAAATCAATGATAATTAATAGAGAAATAAAGACTTATCAGAATATATTTAAGGAAGTGGAAACATGAAATTAATAGTAGGTTTAGGTAATCCTGGAAAAGAATATGAAAATACAAGACATAATATTGGATTTATGGTTCTGGATTACTATGCAGATAACAATAATTGGAAAGAAAAATGGAATTCTTTATATACAGAGTTAAATATGAATGGTGAAAAAATATTGTTAATAAAACCCTTAACATATATGAATTTATCAGGACACGCAGTAATTCAATTCATCAATTTTTATAAAATAGAATTAAAAGATATATTAATTATTCAAGACGATTTAGATTTGGCAGTTGGTAAATATCGTTTAAAAACAAATAGTAGTAGTGGTGGTCATAATGGAATTAAATCAATCATAAATGAACTTGGAAATCAAAATTTTACTCGCTTAAAAATAGGAATATCAAACAATAAACAAATTGATACAAAAGATTATGTTTTAGGGAAATTTAGTAAAAATGAATTGGAGATATTTAAAGAATTATATCCGACATTTAAAGAAATTATTAATTCGTTTATTGTAAATGGTATTGAAAAAACCATGAATAAATTTAATCGAAAAGATAATAATGTTTAAAAAAGGTGAAACAAATGGATTTCTTAGACAAATATTTTAAATATGAGAACGATCTAACTATAATGGGGTTAACGAATGAGTTAGCTTATCTTTACGTGTCTAAAATTTTTCAAGAAAAAAAACAAAATATTATAGTATTATCAAGTACATTATATGAAGCAAATACCTTTTTTTCTGGAATCAAAAATTATGAGAAAGAAACTTTTTTATTTCCCATGGATGATTTTATAACAAGCCAAGCTTTAGCAGTCTCACCAGAACTAAAAACAACAAGAATAGATACACTAGAAAATATTAAAAATAAAAAAGGAATTGTTGTAACGAACTTAATGGGATATTTAAAGTTTTTAACTGATAAAAATGTTCAAGAAAAAATGAATATTACTTTAAAAAAAGGTGATGAAATAAATCGTGATAAACTTTTAGAATTATTAACAAAATTAGATTATAAAAGAGATACAATTGTAACTACTACAGGTGAATATGCCGTAAGAGGCTTTGTAATTGATATTTTTATAACTTTAGAAGATCATCCAATTAGAGTAGAATTTTTCGGAAATACCATAGAATCTATAAGATATTTTGATGAAGAAACTCAAATGTCTTTAAAAGAAATCAAAGAAATCAAAATAGTATCTAATAGTGAAATTATATCTGAACATCAATCTAGTTTATTAGAATATGCCAAAGATGCCATTGTAATAACAATAGATGAAGCAAGAGTGATAGCGAATTATGAAAAATTAGAAGAAGAAATGTTTGAATATCGTGTTGCTAAAGGATTAGAGCCTAATCATCGTTTTATGTTTAGTTTAAATGAATTAAAACCAAAAGAAAATATTTATATTAATTTTCTAGAAAACATTTCTAAAAGTGCCGAAATATTAAATTTTAATACCAAAGAAATTCCTAACTTTCATTCTGATTTTAAAAAATTAAAAGAACAAACCGAAATATGGCATAAAAAAGGATATGAAATTTATTTTTATTTAAGTAAAGAAAGTCAAATAAAAATTATTAAAGAATTAATAACAGTACCAATAACTATCATAAATAAGTATTTATCTCAGGGATTTATAATTGATAAATGTGTTGTGATTAGTGAAAATGATATAGAAAAAGTTAATAAAGAGAAAATAAAATATAAAAATCTTTATAAAATAGGACACAAAATAAAGAATTTAAATTCTCTTAATAAAGGAGACTATGTTGTTCACATGGCACATGGTATTGGAATATATAATGGAATTAAAACTTTATCAAAAAGAGGTTTAGCTAAAGATTATATAGAGATTCTTTATGCAGATAATGATAAAGTTTATGTTCCAGTAGAAAAGATGAACACTATTCTTAAATATACAAGTAAAGAAGGTTTAAAACCTAAAATCAATAAATTAAATTCTACTACATGGGCTAAAACTAAAAGAGCAGTAGAAAAGAAAATTAAAGACATTTCCGAAGAATTATTAAAATTATATGCCGAACGAAAAGCACTAAAAGGAGATTCCTATAAAACTTATGATATGGAACATGAATTTGCTAATAGCTTTGAATATATACCAACAAAAGATCAAGCAAAAGCTATTAAGGAGATAGATAATGATTTAAAAGATCAAGTTCCAATGGATAGACTATTATGTGGTGATGTTGGCTTTGGAAAAACAGAAGTAGCATTTAGAGCAATGTTTAAAACCGTTTTAAACAATAAACAAGTATTTTATTTATGTCCAACAACAATTTTATCCAAACAGCAATATTCTTCTGCCCAAGACCGTTTTAAAGGTTATCCAATTGAAATAGCCTTATTAAATCGTTTTACTTCTCCAAAAGAAACAAAAAGAATATTAGAAGGTTTAAAAAGTGGAACAATTGATATAGTTTTTGGAACACATAGACTATTAAGTGACGATGTTAAATTTAATAAGTTAGGATTATTAATTGTTGATGAAGAACAACGATTTGGAGTAACTCATAAAGAAAAAATAAAAAAATTTAAAACAGATGTAAACGTTCTGACTTTATCTGCAACCCCAATTCCGAGAACTTTAAAAATGGCTATGTCAGGATTAAGAGATTTATCTATAATTGATACACCACCAGTAAACAGATATCCAATCCAGACCTATGTTTTAGCAGAAAATGATCTAATTATTAAAGATGCTATTTATAAAGAATTAGCAAGACAAGGCCAAATATTTATTCTTTATAATAATATTGAAAAACTAGATAGTGTTGTAAGTCATATAAAAAGATTAGTCCCCGAAGCAAGAATTATAAGCGCTCATGGTAGAATGAATAAAATAGAATTAGAAGATGTAATGCAAGATTTTATTGATTTTAAATATGATATATTAATATGTACAACGATTATTGAAACAGGAATTGATATTCCAAACGCCAATACATTAATTATTTATAATGCTGACCATTTTGGCTTATCACAACTATATCAAATAAGAGGAAGGGTTGGAAGAAGTAATAAAATAGCTTATGCTTATCTCCTTTATGATAAAAGTAAAATGTTAAATGATATAGCAATAAAACGATTAGATGCCATTAAAGAATTTACTGAATTAGGAAGTGGATATCGAATTGCCATGCGTGATTTAGCAATCCGTGGAGCAGGGGATATATTAGGAAGTGAACAAGCTGGATTTGTAGATTCTGTAGGAATAAACTTATATATGCAAATGATAGATGAAGAAATGCGAAGATTAAAGGGAGAAGAAATACCAGAAGAAGATAATAAAGAGTCATTAATAAATGTAAGTACTCATATATCAGATGATTATACGACAGATGATGAAATAAAAATTGAAATTCACCAAAAAATAAATGAAGTAAATTCAATGGAAAGTTTAAAGAAAGTAAAAGAGGAACTAGAAGACCGTTTTGGAAAAGTAGATGAAAATATAATTATTTATATGTATGAAGAATGGTTTGAAAAATTAGCGAGATCCTTAAATATTAATAGAGTTACACAAAATGATAGATTAGTAGAACTTGAATTACCAGAAGAATTATCTAATCATGTAAAAGCAGATAAATTATTTCTTGAAAGTTATAATATCAACCCAAGCTTAAAATTTTCTTATCAAAATCATCGAATTAAAATAACCCTTTTACTAAAACCAGAAGATAAGCACTTCTTATATACTTTTGTCCCAGTTTTAGAACTAATTAAAGAAGATTATTTCCCGGGAAATAATTCTAATGAAAAAGCACCAAACTAATAATTTGATGCTTTTTAAATTACTTAAATGACATAAGGATTAGAAATAGTGCCATCACCAGATTTTATTGTCACATTGCTAGCTATATTGATAACAGGACGTACACCGATCGCGCCATACACGTTGCTGTAGTTGAGGTTGCCATTTGAATGAACAAAGAACACGTCAGCATGACCGTCGTAGAAGTCAAACGGAGACATGGTCCAATAGTTTTGTCCTGTATATAAGTAATAACTACTATTATTAGTTCCTCCCTTTCCTCCTGCAAATACTACTTCATCTGCGGTGATGAGTCCTACCGGATTTGCTAATGCTTTATTTCCTTTACTACTTCCTGATACAGTAAACATATCATTACTTAGTTGACTACATTTTAATGTTGGATTTTGAGTACTTAACCAACTCCAACTCGCATTTAAAAATCTATCAACTGGTGCATATACTGTTGCATTTGTTCCATATCCCAATGTTCCATATCCACTTCTATTTACTGTCGATATTTTTTTATCATTACAAAATCCTGCTTCTTTACTTACTTTATCTCCATATCCTTTATTAGTGATATTTGTTTGATACCAATTATCTAGCACTCCCTTTATTGTACTATTGTTAGTATTGGCATACGTTGCTGCATAACTACTTGCTCCTGTACTTCCATACATATATCCTACATATGCATTATCATAATACGAACTATTATATGCACTTGTACTGATTTGAGTACTTGTTCCTGTTGTCGCTGTTCCTGTTCCATTATAGATTAATCTAATTGATCCATCTCCATTTATTCGGATTATTCTCCAATAGTATCCCGCAAACTTGATCCAATTATTTGTTACATCCCCTCTAAAATAGTAACTATCTCCCCAATCATCTTCTGCTTTATATATTCCTTC
>ENA-OPNH01000138-OPNH01000138.1-human-gut-metagenome-genome-assembly--contig:-NODE-138-length-81214-cov-6.586676_pt1 | contig 81214 bp, 47 predicted proteins | sample MGYA00241537_ERZ501771 | MGnify/ENA primary metagenome ERZ501771 (study PRJEB25962, sample SAMEA2042608) | human gut metagenome | biome: human gut; feature: human-associated habitat; material: faeces...
TAATACTAAAGTAATAAATTAAAGTTCATCCGTAAGTACTTCCGTGAGGATGGAAACGGATCAAAGACAAGGGGAGACAGTATTGCGCTGTTTCCCCTTATTTGTTGATAAGGGTAGATAAGGGCTTTGTTGGTGAAATGGACGGTATTCGATCTTTTTGATTGATATAAGGGGGATATCGTGACATACCCTTTTTGAGAGAGGTATGAAGTAGGGGAGATCGGAGGGGTATAAATAGCCTTTTTCATGCAAAAGGACCACTTTTTACACACGATAGGTGGTAAAAGGCAGTGCGACTAGTCGTGTTTGGCAACGACAGTAGTGCCGTTGGGCATCGTAAACAGTCATGAATAGGGTTGTTAGTACTCATGAATGGGCATCGTAACCCTGTTATATCCCTGTCGTAACTCAATGAGATAGCCCGGATAAGCTATAGGATATGAATTAGGATGAATTAAATTCGCTAGGATAAAAGGCTGTTTTTAATTAATGCGGTATAAGACAAATGATTGCTAATATTTTTTCTCGTATTTGGGGATAAGCTGTACGTTTGCCCGAAAAAAGTGATTCTCCGGCAGTTGAGTTTACAAATTGACAAAATGCCAAGGCCTCCGTTTATGAGTTTATAGGATGTAGGATAATATCCTATCTAAATAATCTTGCCGTTTATAGCCTGTTGGAAAATCGTTTCCACCCCATAGGTTATACTTCTCTAATGTCTTAAATCTATCGTCCATACTCGAAACTTTTGCGTAAAAGTACAAAAGTTTCGAATGAACTCGAAACTTTTCCCGTTAAGAATAGGATATACCCTTAAAAAAATAACGGCAACCGCCTTCCGCCGAAAGCCAAGTTGCCGTTCAAAGTTAGGAATAAGGTTTGGTTTGTTCCTTTGTAATGATTCTAACATTAATATGTAATGAGAGTTTTCTACATTTTATCGATACAAAAGTAAATGCCACTTGTTACGATTTGATTACGGGAGTGTTACATTTTTAGTAAAGGTCTCGCCAAATCGGTTGATAACCTTGATCTGTACGTCTTTGACTCCGGCAGAAGGGTGGCAACGGAATAAGTGCGATGTATGATATCCGGAAGGTTTTCCGTGCATGTCGATATAGTCTTGGTCTTCATCATCGAATTGCTCCATGCGACCTTTCTCTATGCCGTTTTCGCTCCATGTAACTTGGTAGGTCTGGTCCCAATCCCATACGTTCACCACTAGGTAATCCGCTTGCGATTTGAACTCATTCGGCTTATAAACCCTAAATTGATAATCCGAATCATGGCCGGTTGCCTTATAATACCAAGTAGCGGCATTCCCTTTCACCTCAACGACCAGATAACCGTTCGGGGCGCCGCACCGGTTTACATGGCCGGCCCACCAAGCTCCGCAAGCGGCTCCGATATTATGCTCGTACAGATTTGGTGTGACTTGGTTGTTCTCGAAGAAATGCGTATGCCCGGCGAAGATATGGACATTATAAGGGCCGACGATCTCTTTCAGGCTCTCAGCGTCCTCGGCGTTTCCTCCCCCTTTATCCGTCTGGTTGAATACCGGGGCATGTACGTTGATAAATACAAGTGTCCCGGGTTTAACGTAACTCAGGTCGTTTTTCAGCCATTCCAGTTGTTCCTTTCCGAAGCGTTCGTCATATTTCTTGTCTTTATAATAATCAATATCTTTTAAGGTGATGATATGTGCATCCCCGACATTGAACGAATAATTGTAAGGGCCGAAATGATCCTCGTAGATACGCTCCGCATAGCTCTCCTCGGTTACCTTTTGATTGGATAAGGCCGGGTAACGTAAGTCGTGGTCGTGATTGCCGATCACGGAGAACATCGGGATGCCTAAGACCGAGACCGCTTCCTTATAAGGAGTGAATAAATCCATGCGATCCCAAGTAATGTCTCCCAGCGCCATACCGTAGACCTCTTTTCCTTGGTAGCGCTCTATAGTCTGCTTCAAGTCGGGGATGGTCTCTTCACGGAAACGTTTCATCTGCCGTTCGTCGATGGTCTGAGGATCGGAGATTGCCAAGTAGACAAACCCGTCGATTGGCTGTTTCCTAGGGGTGAGCGTAAAATCATGTTCATTAATCTCCTTACTTTTATCAAGTTGCTGATAGAAAAGATCCGGTATACCTTTTGTTTGCTCGATCTCATAGTCACCCGGTACGGAGAGGTAGACAAAGCGGCTTTTGTCCAGATTCGAATCTAGGCTATATTCTCCCCGCTCATTTGTTTGCGTGAAATTATAACCATCCGTAACGACTACGCCTTGTAGCGGTTTACCTGCCGTATCGGATACGGTGCCTCTTACGGTAGCGGCTTGCGCTATCCAAGTGGATAACGCAAGTAAAAGCGTGAATGATAAGAATTGTCTCTTCATCGTAATTTTTTTTATGATTTGAATATAGAATATGTTAGTTAGAATTTATAACGTACGCCGATTTGAATCTGCCAAGGGTTTCCGTTCATATTGGATACACCCGTGTTTTTGTTTACGTTATATACGTATTGCTTCTTCTCTGCGTCAAAACTCTTGATGGAGTAGATATTCTGCTTGCCTAGATTATGTCCGGCACCCCAGTCCTTGTTCAGCATATTCAGGAAATTGAAAAAGTCTATCGAGGCCTCGATGGAATGAGTCTTATAGATCTTGAAGTTCTTGTTCAAGCGCAAATCGAAAGTACCGTAGAAGCCATTTACGCCACCGTTACGCTCGGCAACCTTCCCATAGTTTTTACGGATATAATCTTTTACGCTCTTCTCCGCTTCCGGATTGTCCAAGATCGCTTGGATACCCTCACGAAGATATTGAGGCGTATTACTATCGTTCGGGTCATAGATATAAGCCAAGTCGTTGGATGATACGAAATCACCGTTCATATTACCACTAACCGCTAAAGAGTAGCGGGTCCCACCGATCCCGGAGAAACGCAAGCCTACGCTGATCCCCCAGAAAGAAGGAGCCGTACCGTAGAATACGACCTTATGGCGGAATTGGTTGTCCGAGTAAGTCATGGTACTCAAATCACGAGGATCATCTTTTACCATCAAGGCTAGGGTCGCTGTATTCGCTACGTTTCCGTTGTAAGAGGTGTTATCCTTGGAATCGTTCCACGTATAGCTGAAAGAAAGCTCGCCATCCTTGAAATAACGCCAAGTTCCATCTACGACGAACGCGTATTGGTTGATTTTTCCATCGCTGATTAATTCCAGCACACGGCCTACCTTATCACTTTTACGTCCTTGCATCCAGTCGGTAGCTCCGTTCTCGGTATTGATACTCTCGGCGGGGACGAACACGCCACGATTCCCCTCTGCGGCGATACGGAAGTAAGGCTCGTCCACCATATTACGGTCTACGTACATATAATTATGGCGTGCCCAGTTGGCGTAAGCACTGATACCTACCCGCAAGCGATCGGAGAAGAAATGCGTGTAGCTGGCGTTCAACTTATATACTACCGGTACACGGGCATCCTTACTATTCATATTGATCGTGCTGATCTTTTGGATATTCGGGTTGTTGAATAAATCAACGCCCGGAGCGGTAGAAGGGTCTTTTCGGTATGCCGGGAAATTCGGTGTCGGAACCAAATTGCCTTGTATATCCACGGACGCTACCTTCGTACCATCGAACAGCATATTGTTGATCATCGAATAGTTGTTTAAATCCGAACCGAAGATACCGGCGCCAAGGCGGATAATATCTTGATGTTTATCATTCACGTCCCACGTGAATTGAACGCGGGGTTGCAACTGGAAGGTGGAGATTACGTTGTCCGTACGTAAGCCTAGTTCGTCATAAACGGTCTGGTTAAAGTTCGCGTGGTTGAAATAGCGGGTATAATCCGCACGGATACCGGCCATGACCTCGAATCCGGTGAAAAGCTTCGTTTGTAATTGTCCGTAGATAGCGGAGTTCAAGGTATTCATCTTTACGGTAGGATCATCTACCAAGGCGATTTCCCGGGCATAGCGGTAAGGAGTCATATTCTCGAAATTATCCAGTCCCGTGAAATAAAACCGTCCGTTCATCTCACTGCCGTAGAGTGATTTCATATTGGTGTACATGAAGTCCGCTCCGAATGTATAGTTGATGCGGTCCGTATTATAATACATATTGTCTACCAATTGAAGTACATTATCCTTGAAATGTTCGGGAGCGTAGCGTTGACCTCCAAGTTGGATGGAAGTGTACATGCTCTTGTCACCAGATATAGATTCCACGTTCTCTACGATTGCTCTTGGGATATTAGAGCTTGGCAATTGCTTGTTCGGGGTCGTGGCCTCGTAAACCAAGAAATGTTGAAGCTTCAACTCGTTGGTCAGCTTTGGGCTTAATACCGAGCGTAAGGTAGCGAGTAAGCTGTTGTTATGCGATTTGCGATCGATCCAAACCTCGTAGAGATTGATACTGGAGTTATCGCTCTCGCTCTGTTTATTATCCTCGTTGATGAAATTATTGCGAATGGTTAACAAGTTGGTTGCGTTCAACTGCCAGTCGATACGGGCGAAGACCGCGTTCGTCTGCTTCTTCTTGCCGAACTCCCCGAATTGAGGCTCATTCGAAACTCCGTATTTAGTACGGGCGATATCCAGATAACGGTCTAGCGTAGATTGAGTGACATTATAGCGAGACTCGTCCGCCGCCGTCTTGATATCCGCTATATAAATCGGACGGGAATCCTGTTGGTGATCCCATACGACATAGAAGTGCGCACGGTCTTTCACGATCGGACCTCCCAAAGAGAAACCATATTGATAGGTAGAGAAGTCGGAAGTCGATTTATTCCCCCGTATATCATAGGAGCTGGATAACCAATCGGCACGACCGAACCCGAATACACTTCCGGTGAAAGTATTGGTTCCTGATTTCGTGACAGCGCTCACGGTGCCGCCCCCGGAACGTCCGTTGGTCACGTCATATTGATTGGTTACCACCTCAAACTCGCGGACGGCTTCCATGGATATCGTATAAGCGCCGGAAGTCGTTCCGCTCGCTACGGTTCCTTTAGCCGTCATACCGTCGATGGTGTAATTCGTTGAGGATGATAATTGCCCGGCGATATTTCCTCCGCTACTCAATGGCGAGAGATCCATCAGGGATGTGAAGTTACGGCCGTTTACCGGAAGCTTCGTGATATTTTGAGCGGAGATAGATGTTGCCGCGCCGATCTTCGGAACCATGTTCTTCAAGGAATTAGCGACTACCTCGACAGCTTGGATCTCCACCGATTCCTCCGCTAGCTTGAAATCCACTCGAAGCATATCCCCTTGGTTCAATGCGTATCCTGTCTTTTTCTGTTCCCCATAACCGATATAAGAAGCTGTAACGGTATAAGGAGAACCTAGCGGAAGCTGCTTGATGGTGTATTCTCCTTTATCGTTCGTGATAGAGCCCGTGAAGAATCCGGTAGATTCATTCTTGACTTGGATCGTGGCCCCGATCACTGATTCCCCTTTATTATCCACGACCGTACCGGTGATAATGGCTTGCGTTCCTTGCGCGAATAGGAGAGCCGGTAAGCAATTAAAAAATAACAAACAGGCAAGTAACCTGCAAGTAATGCGTTTGTTAAACATCCTCATAACAATCTTTTTAAAATTAAACCTAAATATCTTTTACGGCGCAAAAGTAAGTGTCCCGTTTTGCAAAGAGATTACATCCGTGTGTAGGTTTAAATAAAGAAAAAAGCCTAATGAAGGATATCCATTAGGCTCAACGAGAAAATTATAAATGTGTCTATAAAGAAGAAGGTTAGTCCTCATCCAACGTTTTGATAATGCTAGATGCTATCTTGGATGAACTCTTGCGGCTGCTCTTTCTGAGTTTATCCGGATTCTCAAGATTCATACAGGTAAAGAAGTTATTCCCCCGATATACCTCGTTTTTATCTTTATCGAATAGGGTATAGCTGACGATATGGAAAAGTGTGCGCAACGGTTGGTCTTGCCATTTAAGATAATGCTGGTTTAATACCAGCAGATAATCAGCGTCGGCATTATCCAATACCTTTTGTAACTCTTCGGTCGGCACGGCTGAAAGATCGGAATAGCAATCCTCGCTCTCCCCGTTCACCTTGATCTCATTCAGTACCTGTCCGGTCACTTGTGTAGCGTTTGCCGGGATAAACTTACAATCTCCGTTCTTTACGGATGCGGCGATATTCTCGGCGATGATCGTATTATACGTTTGGTCGATACTATCCGCTTTCATACCGGTCTCTTCGGCGATCATCCCATTGTAGAAATAGTTTGATTTCACGTTATCGTGCAAACCTACGATGAGAATTTGCTTCGCATGATAATTGTCACCTTCCTTCTTACTTTCTTTAGCGTTCGCTGCTATAGAAGCTACGGCTAAAAAGAACATAACCGTAAAGATTCTGATTTTAAATAACCTTTCCATGATTCTTCTATTAAATTCTGTGTCTATTAATTTCGAAGGCAAAGATATTAGCGGGGTGTTGCAGGGATATTACGGTTGTATAAAGTAATAGTTACCGATAATCCCCCTGTACCGGCTTGGATATTAAAATCGTGGATTCGTTGTAAAGTCTATTCTGCCGTGTGGATGAGTTCAATCAAAAGGCGGTTACCAAGAAACCTTAAGGAGATATAGAAACAGGGGTTGTTTTTAAGGTTCAAAGAACGCTAAAAACAACCCCCGTTATTTTTACTTATTATTCTCGATCCATTTGCGAGCGTTCACGAACGCCTCGATCCATGGAGTGACCTCGTCGTTCTCCTTACGGTCGGCGGGGTAATAACCGCACTGCCAAGGGAAGATCGCACGTTCGGGGTGAGGCATCATGGCTAAATGGCGGCCGTCCTTTGAGCAAACACCGGCAACGGACCAAGGAGAACCGTTCGGATTGGCGGGATAGCCATCGTAGTTGTATTTAGCGATGATGTTGTACTCCTTCTCCTCGTAGGGGAACTCGAACTTACCTTCACCATGAGCTACCCATACACCCAACTTCGTGCCGCTCAAGGAGCCGAACATTACGGAGTTGTTTTTCGGGATCTCCAAGCTAACGAAGTTAGACTCGAACTTATGGGAATCATTGTGAACCATCTTATGCTTTTTCTCGTGCTCCGGATAAACCAAGCCTAACTCGGCCATCAACTGGCAACCGTTACAGATACCCATGCTCAACGTATCTTTACGTGCGTAATAGTTGTCGATCGCTTTCTTGGCTTTCTCGTTATACAAGAAACCGCCGGCCCAGCCCTTGGCGGAACCTAATACGTCGGAGTTGGAGAAACCACCGCAGAATACGATGAAGTTTACATCCTCCAAAGTCTCGCGTCCGCTAGCCAAGTCCGTCATATGGACATCCTTCACGTCGAAACCAGCCAGATACAAGGCGTAAGCGGTCTCACGCTCGCACTGCGTACCCTTCTCGCGGATAACGGCGGCCTTGATACCGTTCGGCGTACGGCGATCGGCGGATATTCCATAAGAAGAAAGCTTTCCGGTGAAGTCCTTATGGAACTTGTACTGTACGGGCTGCATCTTATAGTTCTCGAAACGGTTTCCGGCACAAACGCTTCCGCTCTGCTTTACATCCAGCTTATAAGAAGATTCGTACCATACGTCACGCATATAGTCGATACCGAAGTGATATTGGATGCCTTCTTTCGATACCAATACATGGCGCTCGTCGGTCGGTTTGGCGATGATGGCGAAACCTACGCCAGCTTCTTCCATCAACTTTTCGAATGCCTTTTTGTCCTTTACCTGAACCAAGATACCCGGATTCTCGGCAAACAGGATCTTCACGATATCACTCTCGGAGATCTTATCCAAGTTGACATCCAAACCACCCTCTACGTTGGCGAAGCACATCTCTAACAAGGCGGTGATCATACCTCCCGCTGAGATATCGTGTCCGGCAAGGATGAGTCTCTTCTCGATCGCGTCTTGTACGGCGTTGAAAGCGTCACGGAAGTATTCCGGATCTTTCACGGTAGGAACCTCGTTACCCAGCTTGTTCAAGGCTTGGGCGAAGGCGGAACCACCCAACTTCAAGGTATCGAAAGAGAAGTCTATATAATAAATGTATGTATTTTTGTCTTGTGCCAATACGGGAGAGACGATCTTTTTGATATCGCTAACCTCGGCACCGGCGGAGATAATCACCGTACCCGGGGCGATCACCTTATCGTCACCGTACTTCTGCGTCATGGATAGGGAGTCCTTACCAGTCGGGATATTAATACCTAAGCTGCAAGCGAAGTCGGAAGCGGCTTGTACGGCCGTGTACAGACGGGCGTCCTCACCTTCGTTGCGGCACGGCCACATCCAGTTGGCACTTAAGGATACGCTCTCCAACTTATCTGTCAGCGGAGCGAATACGATATTGGTCAATGACTCGGCGATTGCCATAACGGAACCGGCGGCCGGATCAACCATGGCTACCTGGGGAGCGTGACCGATAGAAGTTGCGATACCAGCTTTCCCGCGGTAATCCAACGCTACGGCACCTAAGTCGCTCAACGGCAATTGTAATTCACCTTGACATTGCTGGCGAGCGATCTTACCGGTTACGGAACGGTCTACTTTGTTTGTTAACCAATCCTTGCAGGCTACGGCCTCCAATTGAAGTACGTTCTCCAAATAATGGTGAAGTTCGGATTCTTTGTAAACAACCGGTTGATAAGATTCAGTGACCGTATGGTCTGTCATAACCGTTCTAGGCGGTTTACCGAACATATATTCCAGCTTGATATCGATAGGTTTTACGCCGTCCGCTTGTTCGAAGACAAACTTCATGTCGTTAGTAGTCTCGCCTACCACATACATCGGGGCACGTTCACGATCCGCGATACGTTTTACACGGGCTACATCTTCTTCTTTCATCAATAAGCCCATGCGCTCTTGGCTCTCGTTTCCTACGATCTCCTTCGCTGAAAGAGTCGGGTCGCCAATCGGCAATTTGCTCATATCGATGTGTCCGCCGGTAGCCTCCACCAACTCAGACAAGCAGTTGAGGTGTCCACCCGCGCCATGGTCATGGATAGAGACGATCGGGTTCTCGTCAGACTCGGCGATCGCACGGATCACGTTAGCCGCACGTTTCTGCATTTCCGGGTTGGCACGCTGTACGGCGTTCAACTCGATACCGCTTGTATATTGTCCCGTGTTTACGGAAGATACGGCTCCACCACCCATACCGATACGGTAGTTATCGCCACCGATCACAACCACTTTCTCGCCCGGTTCCGGATCGCCCTTCAAGGCATCACGCATATTCGCGAAACCTACACCGCCGGCAAGCATGATTACTTTGTCGTAAGCGTATTTCTTATCGTTCTCCGTGTGCTCGAAAGTCAATAAAGAACCACAGATAAGCGGCTGCCCAAATTTATTACCGAAATCGGAAGCACCGTTGGAAGCCTTGATCAAGATCTGCTCCGGAGTCTGGTATAACCAAGGACGGGGGTCTAAGATTTTCTCCCATTCGCGAGCGCCTTCCGTACGCGGGTAAGAAGTCATATAGACAGCTGTTCCCGCTATCGGCAAGGATGCCTTACCACCGCCCAGACGGTCGCGGATCTCACCACCTGTTCCGGTAGCGGCACCGTTGAACGGTTCAACGGTTGTCGGGAAGTTATGCGTCTCGGCTTTCAAGGAGATAACCGTCTTGATATCTTTTACGGCGAAGAAATCAGGTTTGTCACCGGATAGGGGAGCGAATTGCTCTACCGTCGGTCCTTCATTGAACGCTACGTTATCTTTATAAGCGGAAACCAATTTATTAGGGTTCTCGGCGGAAGTCTTCTTGATCAAGTTGAACAAGGAACTTTCTTTTTCCTCGCCGTCGATGATGAATACACCTCCGAATATTTTATGGCGGCAGTGTTCCGAGTTTACTTGGGAGAAACCGAACACCTCGCTATCGGTCAACTTACGTCCCAACTTCTGGCTTACCTCGTTCAAGTAAGCGATCTCCTCTTGGCTTAGAGCCAAGCCCTCTTGTTGGTTGTACACTTCCAAATCCTCAATATAGACAATAGGATCCGGTTTTTTACTGATCATGAAGATCTCCTGATTCAAGCCATTGTAGATACGTTGTAACATCGGATCGTGATCCGCGTCGCCAGAAGAAACAGGAATATATTCCTCAATACGGGAAATACCGGTCAGGCCCATATTCTGGGTAATTTCAACGGCGTTCGTACTCCACGGGGTAATCATTTCCCGGCGTGGCCCTACGTACCAGCCTTCCAATGTTTCTGATTGAACAGGAGTTGCCTCGCTAAACAACCAAACCAGTTTTTGAGTGTCTTCAGGAGAGAAAGCGTGCGCGGCCTCTACAGCCAGCACCGTCTTTGTTGAAGATTGAAAGAATAGAATCATATCGTTGATTTATTAGTATTTATCACGAAATAACGAATAAGCCTCTTTTTGAGAGTACAAAGATAATGATTTCCCGTGAATTATTATGTCAATACGTTTTAAAAGAAAAGAGGACGAAACCTCCCGGTCTCGCCCTCTCATGTCCCCTGCATAGTGAAAAAATAAGAGTGTGTCTATGTTTACCAGCCTGCGTTTTGTTGTGCGGCTAGTGTGGGGTTACGTAATAAGTCGTTTTGCGGGATCGGCCAAATGAAACGTTTGTCCGTGTATGGAATGAACGCCTTGTTACTGCCGAACCACTCGGATTTCACCTCACCACCTACCACGAAGGCACCTTGCCCTTTCGTGTTGTTGTACTCTATCTTAGCGGGGATACCTCCGGAAGGACAGAGGTCGTCCGCTGCTAAACGGTGAATGTCTTCCCAACGACGTCCCTCTCCGTGGAACTCGATACGTCGTTCCCAAAGGATCGCTTCCGTCAAGGCCTTCGTGTCGGCGAAGTCATTTGCCTTATACGTTTGGCTGGCAGGATCCGCCAAGGAGCGATCGCGTACTTCATTCAGTTTCTTCAAGGCCAAGTCCTTGTCTCCTTGACGTGCGGCAGCCTCAGCCTCATTCAGCAATACCTCCGCATAACGAATGATCGGGGCATATTCCTCACGTGTAGTCGGATTCTGATACTTGTCGCAGAAATAGTATTGGTCAGACTCCCGATAGAGTAATAGATTGCGTCGTTTGTCATCACCTCTCCAAAACTTGGAATTGTAAAGAATCGGAGAAGACGGACACATCGCACGCCCACCGTCGCGTGCCGACATCATGGAAGACATTGCGCCGTTCACGCTGGCATTGTCATCCGAGCTATTGGCGATCGAGAAGATAGACTCCATGTTATTTGAATAGGCGGTAAATGGAGTGGCGGGATCCGACTCCAGTTTGAAGCGACTATTTTCCAGCTTCTTCGCATCTTCGATTACGCCTGCCCAATCACGCATGTGCAGGTGTACGCGGCTTTTCAGTGCGATAGCCGCGCCTTTGCTCGCACGGGCGATCTTGTTGACTTCGATCACATCTGGAAGCAGGCTCTCCGCTTCGTCGAGGTCTTTCAATATCTGCGCATATGTATCTTTTACGGAAGAACGTCCGATTTGCAATTGGGTTTCCACTTGCGCAGGGTCGCTTACTGCGTTCAGATAGATTGGCATACCATAATTATTGTTGCCCTCCACGTTGTAAGGTAGCGCGAAATGGATCATCAAGTTGTGATACGTCAGCGCACGCAAGAACAGTAACTCTCCTTTGTACTGGTTTCCTAATTCTTGGGAGATTATTCCGTTGGCAACAGCTCCCTCGATGCCGTCCCTTACGATGTTGTAGCGATTGATCGCCTCGAACGAGGTCTCCCACATCGCCACGTTATTGGCGGTAGACACGTTATAGGTCGCGGAATAAGTATAATCATAGAACACGGCGGTCAGGTTCATGTCCTCCCCGCGCATCTCGCCTTGTAAAATACTGGCAGCCCCAAAAGGGTAACCACGTGTACGGCCGTTGCCTGTGTTGATATACAGACCGCATTGTGCGGCATCATAAGCACCGATTACGGATAGCTCACAACGATCAGGCGTACTGTAAGCTGTCAAATCCGAGAACTTGTCGATAGGTTGCAGATCCACCACATCACTTTCGCAGGCGGTGAATAGCGGTAGCGAGAAAAGGGCTGTGCCCAACGCTACGGTTAAAATCTTTTTATATATTTTATTCGATATCATAATTGTATTGTTTTCAACAGTTGTTATTTATGCGAATTTCTCGAAGTGATTAGAATGTAACGTTAGCACCGAACGTGAACGAGCGTTGTTGTGGCATACCATTCCAATCCACACCATTACGAGACTGTGTCTCCGGATCCAAACCGCTATAGCCGGTGATCGTGAATAAGTTCTGTCCTTGCAGATAGAGGCGGATCTTAGACATACCCAATTTGGACACGATCGTCTTCGGGATCGTGTAGCCTAAGGTTAGTGTAGCCAGTTTCAGGTAGCTGGCGTTCTCCACGAAGTGAGAATCACTGAACCCGTCATTGAAAAGCGCGGCCCCGTCACCGTAACCGATCTTCGGGGTCATACCATCACCCGGTTGCTCGGGAGATACCCAACGGCCTAAGAGCTCCGTTCCGTTGTTTGCGAAATCCATGTTCAGCAATGAGCTTTGACGTGATGCGTTCATCAACTTGTTGCCACCGGAGAAACGGAAAAATACATTCAAGTCGAAATCTCTGAAAGTAACCGTGTTGTTCCATCCTCCGTACCAAGTCGGCATGGATTTACCCAATATCTTACGATCGTCGTTGGTCAATGACGATGGTTTGGATACATCTTCGGGGTTGGAAGGATCGTATTCGGCATAATCATATGCTCCGAAAGTATCGAACTGTACCAAAGAGCCGTCCGCCTTTCTCCAAATCGGATTACCGTTGGCGGCATTCACACCGTAATAATCATAACCGTAAAGTGATTGGTAAGATTCACCTTCCCGAATGATCGTATAGTTGTCGATGATATCCGTTCCACCATACAGCTCTTTCACCGTGTTCTTCACGGTAGAGAAGTTGATGTCCGAATGCCAATTCCAGTCCTTCGTATTGATAATCGTACCCCCTACTGTCAACTCGAAACCGGAGTTCTTGATCTTTCCGATATTGTCATAGTAGTAGTTGTTGGGGATACCCATCGTCGGAGGAGTCGGTACTCGCAATACTAGGTCTTTGGAGTTCTTCTGCCAATAAGCGATCTCGAAAGTCATACGGTTATTGAAGAGAGCACCATCCAAACCGATATCGAAAGTCTCGGTTGTCTCCCATTTCAAGTTATTGTTACCCATTACGTTCCAAGCGATACCTGCCATCGGTCCTACCAATTTGGCACCATACGTTCCCAAATAGGGATAATCGCTGCCTAAAGCAGAGTTACCGATTGTCGCATAGCTGGCACGCAAGCGGAGGTCGTTGAACCATTCGTTGACAGGTGCTTCTGTCCAGAATTTCTCGCGAGACAAGCGCCAAGCGGCGGAAGCCCCCCAGAATGTACCCCAGCGAGTATCCTTCGGCAATTTAGAGAGGCCATCGTAACGAATGGAAGCGCCGATATAATACTTGCTATCATAATTATAGTTCGCACGGAACATATAAGAAGCCAAGCCATTCTCCGATTTCCATCCACCTACGTCCTTCTGTCCGAACGTATTGCTGATGATATGTTCGGAAAAGAACGGATCAGACAACTCATAGACACTTCCGTCCATATATTCTGTCTCGCTGTGTGTATATTCTTGTACAGCCGTAGCAGTCAGATTATGTACCGAGTTAAACGTGCGTGTGAAGTTCAATACGTTCTGCCAGTTCCAAGTGGCGTATGTGGAGTTTACCTCCTCGATTAAACCGCCATATCCGTATCCATCACCGGATTCTGTATCCCAATACATATAGTCGCGTACGTTAGCGATGTCTAGGCCAGCTTGTGTCTTAAACGTAAGACCATCCATAAAGGTGATCTCACCCCAGCCACCTCCGATTACACGGGTGTTTGTCGTACGATTCACGTTGTTGTCTAATGCCCATACGATGTTCTGCACACCGTTATCGATATAACTCAAGTTGCCACCACGTCCCAAGGCTTTGCGGTTTTCCGCATCGATATTGTAGCCGGTAGGATCGTCTGGGTTGTACACATCCACGTTCGGCAACATACGGGTTCCGGCGAAACCTACACCGCCTAAGGAGTTTTCTCCATTCATGACACCATTCATGATCGTGCGTGTCATTTGTCCGTTCAATCCGATTCGGAACCATTTCGTAGCCTGCTGCGTCAAGTCTGCTTTCAAGCTCAGGCGGTTCAAGTCGTTGGCACGTACGATACCTTCCTGCTCCGTGAAACCGAGCGATACGTAATATTGGCTCTTATCGGTACCGCCGCTGGCAGACAAACTGTGATTGTGCTGGAAGCCCGTACGGAAGATATAGTCGTTCCAGTTGGTATCCGGGCCGTTCGGGTCGTATACGGCTTGTCCCCTCATACCCCAGTTCACGTATTTCTCGTTAGCGATAGTGACGAAATCCTTCGCTCCTAACAGGTCATGCAATTTAGCCGGGCTGGCCGCCGTGATATAACCATCGTAGTTTACGCTGGTGCGTCCCTTGGAGCCCTTTTTCGTTGTGATCAAGATAACGCCGTTTGCCGCACGGGAACCATAAATAGCCGTAGCGGCACCGTCTTTTAAGATCTCGATTGACTCGATATCGTTCGGATTGATATCCGACATGGCGTTATATTCAGCATACAACATACCCAGACCGGTGGATCCGGTACTGTTGTCACCTACCGCCAATGGCATACCATCGATGATGAATAAAGGTTGTGAGCTTGCGGAGATGGTGCTCATACCACGTACTTTAAACTGAGGGCCGGAACCCAACACGCCGCTGGGTGTCGTTACTTGTACACCGGCGGCACGGCCTGCTAATTGGGTATCAAATGAAGGTGCCGCTAAATTAGCTAGGTCTTCACCCCCAACTTTCGAGATGGCGCTTGTTACATCCTTTTTTCTTTGTGTACCATAGCCAACTACAATAATTTCATCCAGATTCTGCGAGTCTGATTCCATGCTAACTCTAATAATCGGTTTTACTGTTACTTCTACAGATTTCATACCGATGTAAGAGATGATTAGCTTTTGGGCATTGGAAGGAACATCTAGTGTGAACGCTCCATTGTGATCGGTTACCGTGCCGATAGTAGTTCCTGCTACTACGATAGAGGCTCCGATGATAGGTCCATCGTCTTCCGCCGAGATAACCGTACCGGTCACCTTCGCGGTCTGTGCTGTTGCGAACGCTATACTTGCAAACAAGCATAGTAAAAGATAAGTCAACCTTTTCATAGATACATACTTTTTGTTTAATTTGTTAATAAATAGATTGTTATAATCAATTTCTGCCATTTAGTAGAGCGACGTAGTTTCCGGAGAACTTCATGAGAGCAAGGTGTTTTTGGTGTTACTTTTTAGCATTGATGCGGGATTGAGTTAAAAACAATTTGCATATTAACATCATATATTAATACCATAATGCACTAAATTAACACATACCCAAGGCAAGCAATATTTACAAACTGCTACACAAATTCATTTTTAACACCAATACGCTTGTTTATTGCAAATATACTTCTATATTTGCAATATAAAGTTCAAAACAAAGCACTTAATGTAAATAATACAATTAGATACAGTAGGTGTTTATATAGATTGTATGCTTTGTGATTTATTAAAATATTTGTAATAATTAATAAATGCCAAGAGATGAATTGATTTAGTTCTCCGGAAACTAAGTTCTTTCATGAATACTATCTAATGTATTTAAATAAAAAAGAGTATCTAACTAAAGATACTCTTTAAATATGTGTGAATAAAGTGAACTATTCTAACTCCTATAGGCTTTTGGGAGGATATAATGCGTCCCACCACTCGGGTTGGTCTTTCAGCCATTTAGCGAACCATGCGTAAATCGTGTTATTCCACAATATTCGTTTGTCATAATCCAATATATGGTGATTTTCTCCTTCTACCTGGACAAACGCTGTAGGCTTACCCAATAATTTTAATGCGGTAAACATCTGGATGCTCTCTCCAATCGGAACATTCGTGTCTGCGGTTCCATGTAAGAACAAGATCGGGGTATTGATCTTGTCTGCGTTAAACAGCGGACTTTGTAAAGTGTACATATCCCGGGCATTCCATGGATAACTGTTAGCGCTAGCCAACGAGCTGTATGAATATCCCCAGTAACCTTCTCCCCAATAGCTGGTGATGTCGCTGATTCCCGCATGAGACATGGCCGCCGCGAATATATCTGTTTTTGTTTGTAGGTATTGAGTCATGAAACCTCCGTATGAAGCCCCCATGCAACCGATTTTCTTCGTGTTGACAAAAGGATGCTCCTCACAGAACTTTTTCGTGCCTTCGATGATCTCGTCAGCGGTAAGTTTACCCCATGCGTTGACATGGCGTGCGGAGAACTCTTGGCCGAACCCTGTCGCTCCACTGGGCTGTATGATGTAGACGATGTACCCTAAGCCGGCGTATATATGCGAAGGATAACGGCTTTCCATCACCCGGGCCGTAGGAGTTGTTCCTCCGTAATAATTCACGATCATCGGATATTTCTTGGTCGCGTCAAAATGAGGAGGAAGATAGAAACGGCCGTAAATCGTATCCCCTTGGGCGGAGACGAAATTCCAATCTTGCACTTCTCCTAAAGTGACGTCTTTCAAGATCTCTTTGGAGAGATCGATCAAGCAGGAAGAGGCGTCGTTTTTCAAATTATAGGTATAAAGTCTTTGGGAATTGGAAGCGCTTAATCCGAAATAAACCATTTCGAAAGCTTGATTGGCGATGGAGTAATCGGAGATGACATCTTCCTTGGCTTGAAGTTGCTTAATCTTTCCGTTGGACGGGTTTAGACTATACATGCGAACACGGTCCTTATCTTTCGCCGTGATATAGACTTGTTTATCGAGGGCGTTCCACTCGTAGGAATCGACAGAGGGGTCAAAATCTTTCGTAAGCGGCTTTATACTTTTATCTGCTATATTGTATAGGAATAATTGCCCGTCGCTCGTATTCGATGTCTGTCCTTCTTTGATCTTTAATCCGATACCATCGAAAGCCTCTCCAGACGCGTCAATGAGTAATTGGGTGGCATCCGGGGAGAAAACGGCACGGCTTACGAATTTCTCACCTTTTATAAGGGTATCCACATGCATGGTTCGTAGATCCATCTTATATATATATGTACGTGAGAAAGGACGCTCCGTTAAATTCGGTTCCCTGCGACTGAATAGCAGATAGTGGCCGTCTTGAGATATATCGTTGATGTAAGTAGAAGTATGTCCATAGGTGAGCCGTTGGAACAATCCGGTTCGCAGGTCATATTTATGGATAAACATACGGTTTCTCCATCCCGGTTGGCGATCATCCGGCACCAGTATCTCTTGGATCTCTTTTCGTTCTTGCGGTCCTTTCTCCCGTATGGAGAATAATAGATAGTCCTCGGTAGGTCCGAAACTGAAAGAACCCTCGGGCAATTGGCTGGCAAGGATGTTCTCCTTTTTACTGGTAGGGTCTAAGGTCACCAATTCCGTGCCTTTCATCCCTTTCCGGGTGTAATAGGCCAGATTGCTTTTAGGCATCCAGCGTAAGCACTGTCCGTTCTCAACCAATACGGAACCGGTAGCCTTGTCTAGTATCTGGGTAAATGAGGACTGCTTTCCACCGGGATAGGTTTCTTGATAGGAGACGATAATGAGTTTTCCATTCGGGGACAGGCTGGCGGATTGGATACGTTTACCATCAAATACATCACTTAATGTATAACGTTTCTCCGGATTGACGGTCGCGGTTACCACCGCGTCTTTTTCCGGGTTGAATGAGGCTTTTAAGGCATTCTCTTTGTGGCTCTCAGATAAATATTTAATTACGATTTCATAGCGTCGCGGCTCCAAGGTCAACGAGGCTTCTCCTTGGGTTAGTTTTGTGAGTTGTCCATCCACGTAGACTTCTGAAATCTCAGGGCCATTGATCCTTAAGGTACCTTTTGTATAGCGGTCACTATTCAGGTAGAAGGAAACCAAATGTAGCGCGTAGGAAGAGGCCGAGGTTGGTAAGGTCAGCTCTCCGGAAGACGCCGCGTCAAGGGTTTGTCCGCTTTGGGAAAGGTTGCAGAAAGGAACGGTCGTGTTCAATAGTTCCTTGTCAGAGAATCTCTTACTGTTTACATCCAGGCTATCTGCCAAGAAGGGTTTCTTCACCTCGTAAGGGCCGGCGTAATTATAATGTCGCACGACAACCTCATCCGCCCATAGTGAGCAACAGGAGCATAGGGCTGAAAGAATTAAGATGTTTTTGTTTATCATGATATTTGTTATTTAGTTTAAAATAAGAAAGCGAGATGGCGGGTATCTCTCAGCCATCTCGCTGTATCATTATCTTATAAGATTTCTATCTCATCTACGAACAAGAATGCGGGGCTTCCGGCACCACCGTGCCATTTTGGTAGTTTGCTGCTGTTGATGATAACCTCGACATGGCGAGCCTTTACCGGGGCGAAGGATATCTCTTGGGGATATAATCCGTCCTTGTCGTTTTGGGTCAGCCCCGGGATTTTCTTGGATGCTACTTCCTTGAAATTCTTGCCATCGTCGGATACCTTTACGGTTACGGCGGAGGCTCCCATGATCCAATCGCCTTTTACCACATTCGTATTGAAAGATACCTTTTGGATTTCGGTTGATTCCTTTAGATCGATCGTGGCGTCAAGGTCTTTTCCTTGGAAACCCAGCCAATGGCCGGTCTTGTAATTGCTTCCTCCACGTAAGCCGTCTACCAATACCTGTGCCCCGTTGAAAACGTATCCTTTGCTGGGTTGCTCTTTCAAGGTGATGGGCTTCATCGTCGCTTTATTGAAGAAGATATCTTCTGAGAAGATGCGGCTCGTACCGTTCGGACGAACAACGATCGCCTTGAATTCGCAATCTTGGTTGATCTGTACCGGGCCTTCATACTTGACGCTGGCGATCGTAGGATCGCTACCATCTACCGTATAATAGATATCTCCTTCACCCAACTTCGTCAAGGCTATGTCGAGTGTTCCGTTCTCCGTATTGGTGGTCAGGGAGGCGTTAATATCGAAGATATGCTTTCCGTAATTATATCCCAAGCGATCGTAAAGTTGTGTCATGCGGGCCGCACGGGGCAGGAACGTCTGATAATCTTTCTTGGACGGATCGCTCCACTGGATATCGGCTACGGCGTCGATACGGGGCATGATCATGTATTCTACCTGTGAGAAGGTCGGGATATATTCCGTCCAGAGGTTGGCTTGCGCCCCGATCACGTACTTCTGGTCTTCAGGAGAGATACCGGCTGTCGGCTCAAAAGAATATACTTTCTCTAACGGCAAGTAACCACCGATAGCATCGGGCTCAAGATCCGTATCCGCTGATTGATAGTAATCCATATATACATATGTATTCGGTGTCATGACCACGTTATGCTTTTGCTTGGCGGCCTCGATACCTCCATCCATGCCTCTCCAGCTCATTACCGTGGCATTCGGGGCCAAGCCTCCTTCTAGGATCTCGTCCCAGCCGATGATATGGCGTCCTTTGCTCTCCACGAATTTCTCCATGCGGGAGATCACGTAGCTTTGCAAATATTCCTCGGCGGAATGCTTCTTATCTCCCTTGATACCTTCCGCCTTGATGCGAGCTTGGCATTTCGGGCATTTCTCCCAACGTACCTTCGGGCACTCATCACCACCTACATGGATATATTCGGACGGGAAAAGATCGATGACCTCGCTCAATACGTCTTCTAGGAATTGCATGGATTTCTCGTTTCCGGCGCAGATCACGTCGTCGGCTACTCCCCATTGACCCCATACGTCATAAGGGCCCCCGGTGCATCCCAGTTCCGGGTAAGTAGCCAAGGCTGCCAATTGATGTCCCGGCATATCGATTTCCGGGATGATCGTGATATGGCGTTCGGCGGCGTAGTTGATGACATCGCGGATCTGGTCTTGCGTGTAGAAGCCCCCGTATTCCTTTCCGTCGTACGTACCGGAGTTATGCCCGATCACGGTCTCCTTGCGTTTTGATCCTACCTGTGTCAATTCCGGATATTTCTTGATCTCGATACGCCAACCTTGGTCGTCGGACAGATGCCAGTGGAACGTATTTTGGTTGTGCAAGGCAAGGATATCGAGATACGTCTTTACCGAATCCACCGGGAAGAAATGGCGGCTGACGTCCAGCATCATGCCCCTATAGGCAAAACGGGGGTAATCGTTGATGGTTGCCGCGGGTAATTCCACGTTCATCCCCTGGGCCGTGGCCGGGATCGATTTGCGTAATGTCTGGATACCATAGAATACGCCGGCATCCGTGCTTCCCGCGATCCGTATCCCGTTATCGCTGACGCTCAGTTGGTATCCTTCCGGATTTTGGATGCTTTGGTCGATGACGAGGCTGATCCCCTTACCGGGCTGGCCGGTAGCGGTCGCTAATTCATAGCCCGTGATTTCCTGGATATAAGAAGCGAGGAACCGGGCGTTCCTCTTCATCTTGTCATTGCCCTCCGGATAAGATATCTTCGTGGATGGACTCAGGACGAAGGGGGCTCCGTTCGTCAATGTTACTTCTTGTGGCAAAGGCACTACTCCGTAATCTCCTTTTACGGCCTTACCACCGGAGCAAGCGATCATTCCTGCGCAAAATGCCAGGACGAGCGCTAGTTTGCTTAGGCTGTTCATGTGTTTAGAGTTTAGAATGTAAAACAATAATTGATTCAGTATCACCGCCCAAAGATAAAAAGAATTAGCCGTTTTATCTAATGCTTTTACATTTTTGTCTTCTTAAGGGGTATTTCCTTGTCTTTTTTGTAATAGGTATTCACGCGTTTTACGGTCGTGCAGCGGATGTAAGCGTCGTGGCAATAAATGATCGCTTGCCCTTCCCTGGCGGCTTCCTCCAGCATGCGCAGTTTCTCGTTATAAGAAGTGACCGGATAGGTGTCGTAAGCCGAGATCCATTCCGGAGATACGCTGGCCACAAGGGGGATAACATCCCCGGCAAAGACAAAGGTCCGGTCCTCCGTATGGATATAGGGAACAATTTGTCCCGGAGTATGCCCATCGTACAGGCGTAGCTCTATAGTGGGGCAAATCGATGTGTCGGAATCTAGCAGCCGTAAGGAATTAGCATCCGCGACGGCTTGCATATTCTCGATGAAATAGGAATCTCTCTCCAAAGCGTTCGGATGAAGGAAATTCTCCCATTGCTTGCGGCTAACCCAGTGGTTCGCGTTTGGGAATGAGAGAAATAAATGTCCGGTAGATTCATCCTTTTGCGTGGTATAACCGCAATGATCGAAATGGAGATGGGTGAGGACAACATCCGTGATTTCCTCCGGTTGAATTCCCCGGTTTCGTAGTTCCGTGCCGAGGTCTACCAAGTTGAAGAAGCGGTAATAACTTAGTTGTTTTAAGTGTTTATTTCCCGCTCCGTTATCTACTAGGACGATGCGTCCGTCATCTGTTTTTATGACAAGGCTACGCATGGCGAGCACGCAACCATTTGTCTCGTCGCTCGGATAGCGACGGCTCCAAGCGCTTTTAGGAATGGCCCCGAACATGGCGCCTCCGTCGGCGTAGAAGTAGCCGGTATCGATGATTTGTAGTTTCATGGTTTCTGCATTCTTTCTTTGGGGGAGTAAAGGTATGTTTTTTATCATACTCAATAGTATAATAAATGTAAAAACGGCTGGTCTAAACGATCGTTTTTACTAGTCGTTTTCCACCCCTATTTATTATCACTATCATATTAAGGTACGCACGTACATTAAAATATATCCATACATTAAGAACCGATTAGCAACAAATGACATTCTGACATTTTGTATACCGAACTCACGGAGAAGCGTATTTTTCGAGCAGAAGTACGGCAGGCGCTCAAATTCGCAAGATAAAAACGGCAAACAGCTGTCTGATAGAGCCCTATCGAAAAACGGCCTTTCAAACTAGCGAAATTAATTCATCCTAATTCATATCTCATCCCGTATTTGGGCTACTTTATGGGGTTACAATAGGGTTATAACCCTGCTAGAATGCCCATTCACGACTACTCACGATGCCCAACGGCACTATCGGCGTTGCCCAAAAGCACTAGTCGCATAGGCTTTCGGCACCTATCGCGCATGAAAAACCGACCTTTCGCATGGAAAAACACCACTTATAGCTCCTCTGCGGACACCAGATGGAGAGACTCGCGAAAATTCCTCGTCACGATATGCGGCTTATATCAAGCAAAAAGTCGGCGGAAACACCGTTTTACGAGACAGGTGAATTTCCCTAAATCATCCATATAACAGCCGGATCATGCCGTTCCAAAAACACGTACGTCTTTTTCCAAAAACATGTACGTGTTTCCGGAAAAACATGTACGTGTTTTTTTAAAGCTTAACCGACACCTATCGTAATCAAAAAGTAGTTGCCTTTTTTAAGAAAAGCCAGTATCTTTCTTGCACACCTCAATCCTATTCGTTAAATTTACGAACCTTTGGAAGATTAAATCTAACGTACAATTAGGAAAAGCGAACTACTTATGCGAGAAAAACACAAACAGACGGCTCAAGCAAACAAATATGCTCCCTTATCAGACTATTCCTCGTCTATCAAGCATATACTAATCCCCCTGCCCGGTTTCAAGAACTACCACCAGACCGGGACCGAGAGTATCGAAGATAAGAACTTCATCGGTAGAGACACGATCATCGCCAAGTTAAAAAGCTGGCTTAGCAATGACCAGACTTATACCGGGGCTTATCTGATCACCGGCTATCGGGGAATGGGTAAATCCAGTTTCGTAGGCAAAGTACTATACGATTTATCCCACCAGTTCCGACCTATCTCTACCCGCATACATACAGGTGTCAAACTTGCGCTGATCTTCTTGGCCGGTTATATCTGCCATCGTCTAAAAATGGAAGAAACACTCGATAGCTATCCAATAGCCGTAGGTATCATTTCCTGCGTTGTTTTTCTTATCCTAATGAAAATAAGGACGATCCCCAAGGGGGAAAGAACCCTGCGCAATATCGGCAAGCTTTGTAAGGACCTAATAAGCATAAAAGGCATACGATACATCCCCGTGCGGATCAATGTAGGCAATGAGATCTTGCGCGACAAAGAAATCCTCCATCTTATCTGCAAAAGCGTAAACGACAAATTCACCGAATATGCCCAAACCCGACGTATAAGGAGCTCTTATCTTGCCCTAATTATCGGGTTATTCCTTATCTGCGTCGTATTCGCCTATATGAAATCGCCTTTCCCGATCCACGCGAATACCTACAAGGAGATTTACGCCCCCCTCCTATCTCTCAACGAGATATTCATTCACGTTTGGAGAAATTATCCGATCGGACCGGCCCTAGGATTCATCCTATTACTCTGCCTCTTCTTCTGCCTAGAAAAGATCGTTCCAAGAATAGCGGAACTATTCCACCTATATCCCTACCCAAGCCTGCGTAGCATAGAGAAACGCCTCGATTGGCTATGCGACAGGAGCGTCGCCACTGTCAGCGAGGACTACTCTTCCCTCACGTCTTATATCCCCTTCAACCCGTTCCGCAAGAAAAGCTATCCAGCGGCGTCGGTCCGGGAGATCGAACAGGGCTTAATCAGTATATTCGAGGATATCCACCTGCAAAGCAAGTCCAAGCTGCGCTTTATCATCATCTTCGACGAGCTGGACAAAATAGACATGAAAGAGATGGACATAGGCGACGTGAACGAGGAACCGACCTACGACCTTTCCGCAAGCGGCTTCTCCGGAACCCTCAACACCCGTAAACGGAAAGAGATGCTGATGAAAACATTAGGGGACATGAAGTATTTCCTCTCCACCGTGAAAGCGAAGTTCATCTTTATCGCCGGCCGGGAATTATACGATGCCTACCTGACAGACGTATCCGACCGGGAGTTCTCGATCAGCAGCGTCTTCGACGGAGTGATCCACGTCAATAGTTTCTTGAAACCACCCTCTCACGACAAGGGAATCACCGCCATGACCGAAGAATATATCTGCGAGCGTCTCTTCCCCCAAGAGGCAGACAAGGAACGATACGAACGAACGCTCAAGAAATACTATCAGTATGAGATAGAACGATTGGCATTGGACAAGGATGGCACGCCAAACCGGGAGAAACTGCGCAAGCGCACGATCCGCAACGTGTCCCTGCTTTACCAGTATTCCATGTATCTCTCTCATATCAGCAATGGTTCCCCGAAAAAGATCGCCATCTATTTCGAGAAAGAGATCCGTCCCGCCGATTATCTTCGTTCCAAAGGCTACGTCCTAGAGGAAAAGGACTGCTGTTTCTACCTCTCCTTCGGGGTGAAGGATATCCAACGCATCGGCTTCATGTATTATATCGCCAGCCCGATCACGCAAACGATGATCAACATGGCGAAAATATACGAGGACAAGCTATTGGTCTCCACCTCCTTCATGATCAACCATATCTATAAGTACCACAACAACGGTTTCTCATGGCGCAACCTTGAGCATATCCCCGAGTTACTGGAGATCAACAAGACCCCGGAATTCCGGGATTTTGTAGGTTCCATCGTATCCATGCTGCGGCAGACCCATCTGGAGAGCATATCCTCCGGGCTCTACCAATTCAAGTTCCCGCTAAAGATCTCGGAGGAAATCTCTTTCTTGAGTAAACGCTCCGAGGCGGTCTCCGCCATCTTCCATTTCTCGCGCGATGAGTCCTTGCCCATCAAGAAGCATTACATCAAATTGCTCAAATACTACACGAACGATTTGAACAAGATAAATGATGAGGAGTTGTATACCTTGGCTAGCATCCACCATATCTTGGCGGACATCTACCTGATGGACGAGGATTACTCGCAAGCCATATTCGAATATCAGACAGGTTTGCAGCTATTATCAAAGCAGCTCTCCGGTAGCGATTACGACAAGGATTCCCATTGGATCTCCCATATGCTGTTCTTAGTCCGTAATATGCTGAAACTGGGCTTGACCTACGAGAAACGAAAAACCTTCGACTCGGCCTATATCGCATATAGCGAGCTGGCGAACCGGCTGGTAGACTACCGCCGGTTTAAGGAGGAGGAATGGGATTTACGCTACGCGATACAAGAACATGAGCTGCATTCGGAAAAAGACGCGATCCTTTATCCTATAAAGAAAAAGAAAAAGAAAACGGCTACCAATGGCAATAAGATCATCCCTTCCAAATGGGATAACAAGCATAAAGGTTACGCCTTCCAAGGAGACCATATACGCTCCGAATTCGCCCGTATCCTATCGCCGGAGAAGAGCTCGATCATCATGCGTATGTCTTTCTTCAATGACATCCGTCTCGCCTATCTTCCCGCCTTGGCCAAATTATTCGTGCTGGAAAAGATCAGCCACGAAGGGATCACTCTTAGCAACCTAGACATCATAGAAGCGGAATATTTCTATCTGCACATAGCCACGGACGACTCCGAGAAGGTAATGGCATCGGCCGATTTCTTCCAAAAGCTGGGGGATATCATGTATTATAAGAATGGACTGATTACCAATCAGATGAACAATATATTCCAATCCTTGTACTTCTGGGGATACGACTTGAAGAAGTTGATTGACGATATTTGCCTGAAAGAGGAGAATGGCCGGATAAAAGAACGGGGAAGTAACTCCTATTATGAGAACCGGAGAAAAATGGAGGAATGGTTTAGTTCAATAGAAAAGAAGGAATACGAGAAACAAATAGTGATTAACAATATCGAAGGGCTGAAAGAATATATCAAAGCCGGAGTTCGTGAAAAGCTAGAAGAAGATCCTCCGGGTATCGACTGGGACAATCTATTCAATAGCCAATTCCCCATTGACATAGAAAAATCCATGGGGTGCATGAAGCATCGCTCCACGTTACTTCAAAGGGGAAAACGGCTTCCATGCCACGCATGTAAATACTACAATCAGAGCTTAAGCTCTATTATGGAGAGGATCTTACACATCACTCATGATAAGACCCAATCCTCCTCTGTCGAACTATTTGGACTTTTGTTGAATTCCAGAAGCTCGGTAACAAGCCTTAATGAGAAATTCAACTCTCTTATCGCTAATACGCTAAAAGGGATGGGAAATGTATTGCTTGGTTGTTCGCATGAAGAGTATAAGCTCGCTTCCAGATTTCTTCAAGACTTCTTTGACGGATTGAAGCTTTATTACTCTCCCCTAAGCTCGTCCAATAATAAAGCCACGCTATTCAGCGGTTATAAGTTAAACTCACTTGAAAAGGCTCTGTTATATACGGCGGAGGCTTCCATCTTCTTCGAGATATCGGGCGATAAACATTCCAGCTTTCTAATGAATAAGCAAATCATCGAGATATTCAACGCTTACTTAAGGATACATTTTACAGATTCGGATATCAACTTGCTCATACCGTTCTTAGGAGATATCGAAGATTTAGCTTGCCGATCTGTCATGCAATTATACTCACATTACGAGCATGTGAATATCGCTGAGATACAAAAACTGAAACATTTGTTCGGCAGGGATATCTATGAGAACGTAAATTTGAATACATTGCCACTCTCTCCGGACATAGAGGAGGTGATTTATCGTTATTATACGTTGGAAATCAAATGCAAGCGATATGATTGTATAAAGGATCTATATGCGTGTACTTTGATGGGACCTTATAAGCAAATAAGTACGCTGAGCCAGAATGTTGCCAATCTGAGGTTTAAGGTCTTGATGAACGAGAAAATATTTGATGAGATATGCGGTTGGTCTATCGACTTTAATTCCGGCAGGTACAAAAGCAAGTCAAAATATATCGAGACATTGCACAACTATTTCCGGATCGACCCGAGTGTTTTCCAAATACTCAAGGAATACAATATCAATATCAAAGGGGATAATAGCATGGATGACAAGATTCATATCATTAACTTTTTCATCTCAGACTCACTATTCTGCTTGTCAAAGATATTTGAACTGATTATCCCTTTAAATAATACGACCTTATTCTCTTACTCGTTCATAGGGGAAATCAGCGAACATTTATGCCTATGGAATTTCATGTTCGAGAATCTATATCTGCTCTACGTAGCTGTCGATCACATAGACGAGGATCCTTCCAAATATAATGGGAAGGCGCTACTGGAACGATACGACCAAGAAAAGGACAGAGACGAGGAGTTATACCATTCATTCGACCAACTGAGGAACGCTATAGCAAACAAGACTTCCAACCGAACGCTGTCCTCGCATTTGATGGATCTGATTCGAAGGCATATCAGCCAAGATGGGTTCCAGCATTTGATAAACAACTATCAAGTAGAATCCGCTATCCAAAATTATAGCAGGGCCATCGAGATGCATACAGAGGGAAAAGCCTATAAGGAGATGATCAAGAGTCTGTATTTCTTGGATGATGACTTGAATAACGATAGCTGTCAACAGTTGATAAGTATTGAGAGATATTATATAAATTGTGGATTCATCGACCGGAAGATCAATTATCTGAAAGGGAGAGCCACACAATCGCCAATCTACAGGCTGGATTCGTATTTAACAGAAATCAAATAATATATGGAGGACAATAGTATGGATAATAACGATCAACTAAAGGCTGTATTAATAAAAAAGCTAGAAGAGATAAAGATAAATGATCAAGAAGACAGCAAGTCTATTATGTGGAAACTCCCCGAAATAGCCGCTGTCGCATTAGTCTTTATAGCGATAGTTACTATTACAAACTTCGATATTAAAGACTTATACATAAAATATCATACGGAACATTGTAGTATTATAACAAATGATTTCTCTTTTGCAATTTATCTAGCCTATAGTATACCTTGCTTTATTGGTATAGCTTGCTTTCTTGCTGCTGTAAAATTATATAAATTACATTACTTAAAAGAAATAGAAGCCAAACAGCAAAAAGCGAATATCATGAATGCCCGTGAAAAGTATTTAATACAGGCTATACTTGATATTGAATACCAACAGAATAAAAACCAAAAGAGTAAACAGGAAGTTATCAGAACCATAGATGCATGCCAAATGAAAAAAAAGATTTTTGGAATACCTATTTTTTCACATAGGATGACAGAGATAAAGGGCCAAAGGAAAGATTGATATACCCTATATCAAAATATTTCCTACCTTTACACTCGCATCTTAAAAGAGATAAGAGACTATACATTAATATATATGGAACCGTTTATTCATTTACACGTACATACCCAGTATTCCTTGCTGGACGGACAGGCATCCATCGACGCGTTGATCGACAAAGCGTACAAAGACGGAATGCGTGCGATCGCCGTAACAGACCATGGCGTTATGTTCGGTATCAAGGAGTTTTTCAATAAGGTTAGCAAAAAGAACAGTAAACCTCTCGGGATCATCAAGGACTCCGAGAAAGAACTAAAACCGCTGCTGACCAAGGATGCTCCAACCGATGAGGAACAACAAAGGATAACGGAACTACAAAAACAAATCGCCGAAGCGAAAGCTTCCATCTTCAAGCCGATCATCGGGTGCGAATGTTATTGCGCTCGCAACGGAAGGCATAGCAAGCTGGCCTCGCAAGACGACCGTAGCGGCTGGCACTTGATCGTTCTGGCCAAAAATAAGAACGGATACAAGAACCTGATCAAGATGGTATCCCTCTCATGGACGGAAGGATTCTACGGACGTCCGCGTATTGACAAGGAATTGTTGGAGAAATATCATAAGGATCTGATCATCTGCTCCGCCTGTTTAGGTGGAGAGATCCCGCAGCATATCATGCACGGACGAATCGATAAGGCCGAGGAGTCTATCAAATGGTTCAAAAACTTATTCGGAGAAGACTATTACCTTGAGATGCAACGGCACGAGACACACGACCCCAACGCCGATTGCACGATTTTCCCGCATCAACAAGAGGTGAACAAGGTACTGATCGAACTTGCTCACAAACATAATATCAAGCTAATCGCCACCAACGACGTCCATTTCGTCAATGCCGACGACGCTGAGGCTCACGACCGCCTGATCTGCCTTAGTACCGGCAAAGACTTGGACGACCCCAAGCGTATGCGCTACTCCAAGCAAGAATGGATGAAGACAACCGCCGAGATGAACACCATCTTCGCCGATATCCCCGAAGCTTTGAGTAATACGCTCGAGATAGCCGACAAAATAGAATTCTACTCCATCGACAGCGGTCCTATCATGCCGACTTTCGCCATTCCCGAGGAGTTCGGTACCGAGGAGTCCTACCGTCAGAAATTGACAGAGCATGATTTATTTGAGGAATTCACCCGAGACGAGAACGGTAATGTCGTATTAAGCGAGGAAGAGGCGCACTCCAAAATCAAGAAATTAGGTGGATACGACAAACTATACCGCATCAAGCTGGAAGCCGACTATTTGGCGAAATTGACATACGACGGAGCCAAGGAGCTTTACGGAGACCCCTTAGACGATGAAGTAAAGGAGCGTCTGAACTTCGAGTTACATATCATGAAGACCATGGGTTTCCCCGGCTACTTCTTGATCGTTCAAGATTTCATCCGTGCCGCTCGTGAGGAACTCGGTGTATCCGTAGGACCGGGACGTGGTTCGGCCGCCGGATCTGCCGTAGCTTATTGCTTAGGGATCACCAAGATCGACCCGATCAAATATGACCTCCTGTTCGAGCGTTTCTTGAATCCGGACCGTATCTCCCTCCCCGATATCGATACCGACTTCGATGATGATGGCCGTGGCGAGGTCTTACGCTGGGTAACGGAGAAATACGGTGCCGAGCGTGTGGCTCATATCATTACTTATGGTACGATGGCTACCAAGTCTGCTATCAAGGATGTCGCCCGGGTACAGAAATTACCGTTATCCGAATCGAACCGGTTAGCCAAATTGGTTCCGGATAAGATCCCCGACATGAAGAAGTTCAAATTGGGCGACGCCATCAAGTATGTGCCGGAACTAAAAGAGGCGGCTAACGGAAATGACCCGCTGGCACGGGATACCTTGAAATACGCCCAGATGCTGGAAGGCAACGTCCGTAACACGGGTGTACACGCCTGTGGTGTCATTATCGGACGTTATGATATATCGGATGTCGTACCTGTCAGTACGGCGAAAGACAAGGATACCGGCGAGGAGATGCTGGTTACCCAATACGAGGGTTCCGTGATCGAGGAAACCGGATTGATCAAGATGGACTTCTTGGGCTTGAAGACCTTGTCCATCATCAAGGAAGCGATCGAGAACGTGAAACTGACTACCGGACATGATCTGGATATCGACCATATCAGTCTGGAGGACCCCAAGACTTATAAATTGTATTGCGACGGAAAGACAACCGGTACATTCCAGTTCGAGTCCGCCGGTATGCAAAAGTATTTGAAGGAGTTGCAACCTTCTAAATTCGAGGACTTGATCGCCATGAATGCCCTGTATCGCCCGGGCCCAATGGACTACATCCCTTCTTTTATCGCCCGTAAACAGGGTAAGGAAGAGATCAAGTACGACATTCCCGTCATGGAACGCTACCTAAAAGATACGTACGGTATTACGGTCTATCAGGAGCAGGTCATGCTTCTATCCCGTTTGCTCGCCAACTTCACGCGTGGTGAGAGTGATGCCTTACGTAAGGCGATGGGTAAGAAGTTGATCGAGAAGATGAACCATTTGAAGTCTAAGTTTATGGCCGGTGGTCAAGCCAACGGCTATAAAGAAGAAACTTTAAACAAGATCTGGTCCGACTGGGAGAAGTTCGCTTCATACGCATTCAATAAGAGTCACGCTACTTGTTATTCATGGGTGGCTTATCAGACCGCTTACTTGAAAGCGAACTTCCCGTCCGAGTATATGGCCGCCGTCTTGAGCCGAAGCTTATCCAATATCACGGATATCACGAAGTTCATGGATGAATGTAAAGCGATGGGTATTCAAGTATTGGGACCGGACGTGAACGAGTCTATCTTGAAGTTCAGCGTAGATAAGAACAAGAACATCCGCTTCGGGCTAGGCGCCGTGAAAGGCGTAGGTGAGTCCGCCGTACAAAATATCATAGAGGAACGCAAGAAGAACGGCCCGTACAAGAGTATCTTCGATTTCGTAGAACGGGTGAACTTGACCGCTTGCAATAAGAAAAACATAGAGTCCATGGCTTTGGCCGGAGCGTTCGATAACTTCGGTATCCAGCGTGAGCAGTTCTTCACCGACAGTGGAAAAGGGGAATTGTTCTTGGATACCTTGGTTCGCTATGGTAACAAATACCAGATGGATAAGAGCACGGCAGTCAACTCTTTATTCGGTGGAGACGCCTTGATCGCCATCGCTAAACCGGAGATCCCGCAATGCGAGCGTTGGAGCGATCTCGAACGCCTGAATAAAGAGAAGGAGTTGGTCGGTATTTACCTATCCGCCCACCCGTTGGATGAATACCGTATCATATTAAAGTATGTATGTAATACCGGCATGGTAGAACTTAACGAGCGGGAAACCTTACAAGGCCGGGAAGTTTTATTAGGTGGTATCGTCACCGGTTTCCGGGAAGGAATGACCAAGAACGGAAAGCCTTACGGTATCTTGAAGATCGAGGATTTCACGGGTAGTGGCGAGATCCCGCTTTTCGGACAGGATTATATCGAATACAGCAAGTATGGTAAAATAGGGATGTATCTCTTGATCACAGCCCGTGTAGAGCCTAGCCGCTGGGACCCCAATAAACTGGACTTCAAGATTGGTACCGTCAACCTTTTGCAAGACGAGAAAGACAAGCTGATCGAGAAAATCAGTATCACGGTCCCGATCCATGATTTGGACGAGCCGACAATCAATGAGCTTTCGGTATTGATCAAGAACAATCCGGGCCATAGCCTGTTATATTTTAAGGTTGTCGATGGGGAACATAATATTTCCCTAAATCTCTTCTCCCAAAATATCCGCTTAAACGTGACCCGTGAGCTGGTAGACTTTTTACAGGAGAACGAGAATATCGATTTTAAAATTAATGGTTAAAGTTGTACGACGCTGAAAGAATTTGTACTTTTGGCGTCATAACAATCATTAGATTATAATTCATAATTAAATAATACGTAATTCAAAATGGCACTACAAATTACAGACGCTAATTTCGAGGAGTTGGTTAACTCCGGAAAGCCCATGGTTCTTGACTTTTGGGCAGAGTGGTGTGGCCCTTGCCGCATGGTATCTCCTATCATTGATGAGTTGGCAACCGAATACGAAGGTCGTGTGACGATCGGTAAAATGAACGTTGACGAGAATGACGATGTAGTCGGACAATTCGGTATCCGCAACATCCCTACCGTTCTTTTCTTCAAAGACGGTAAGATGGTTGATAAAGTAGTAGGCGCTACGGCTAAGGATAAGTTCGTAGAAAAGATCGAGGCAATGCTTAAATAATTGAAAGTTGAGAATTGAGAATTGAAAATACCGAGGAATACGCTCTGTAACTTTCAATTCTCAATTTTTACCCCTAAGTATATGTCGCTTGCCCGGAGGACCGGGAAGACGGCTCATCTCAAAACCAGCCGCTTGCATACCTCTGCGTACCTCTCCTTTTGCGCAATAGGTTACGATCACTCCGCCCGGTGCGGTATGAGCATACAAACGATTATAGATTTCCTGATTCCACATCTCCGGTTGTTTCTCGGGCGCAAATGCGTCGAAATAGATCAAATCGATATCATCCGGTAGTTCACAGGCGTTACTATTTCCTTCTATTTTATGAAGTGTAAAGCGCTCTGAGATTGAAACGGGAGTATTCCACTCCGCCTCATGCAAGGCTAAGAATAACTCTTTTCTCTCCGGCCAGATCAGCTCCCCATAATTCAAGGCACGAATCGTATCTAAAGGAAGCGGGTATAACTCCACTGTATGATAATCAATATGATGTGCTTGAGATAGCTCGACATCCTTCAATGTCAAGAAGGCGTTCAGCCCTGTACCGAAGCCAATCTCCACGATTCGGATAAAGTCTTTTTCAAGCGCATGCAATCCCGCCTCTATAAATATATGTCTTGATTCCTGCAGGGCCCCGTTCACGGAATGATAATGTTCATCCATCGCCGGAATATATAGCGTATGGCTTCCATCCGCCGTTATCTGTAATTCTTTCTCCATATGTATGCAAAGATAATACATACGAATCAGAATAATACTTATCTTTACCGCTATAAATATGATATAAGATATGGATAGACGCCATCTTTACTTCTTACTATTCTTATTATGTACCATACAAGCCGCTATCGGTCAACAGCGCTCCTTCTCTATCAAGGGAGTTGTAAAAGACGCATCGAGCGGACAGCCGATACCTTTCGCTAACGTAGTGGTATGGAACACGACGCAAGGGGCGGTCACCGATTCCACCGGATTATTCGAGATATCCGGCATATCACCCGGAAGCTATCGTCTCCAATCCTCCTTTCTGGGATATAAGCCATTCGTTACCGCCGAATTCAGACTAGCGAATAAAGATATATTCTTCCCGATCGAGCTAGAGGAAGCCAGCCAGAATCTGCAAGAGGTTAGCGTAGTAGCCTCTCCGTTCCGTAAAACCGCCGAAAGTCCGCTAGGACTTCGTGTAATCGGTTTCAAGGAGATAGAGAAAAGCGCGGGAGGAAACCGGGATATCTCCCGGGTAGTACAAACCTTTCCGGGAGTAGCGTCTACGGCAGCGTTTCGTAACGACTTGATGGTAAGAGGAGGAGGTCCCTCGGAAAACCGTTTCTTTTTGGATGGCGTAGAGATACCGAATATCAACCATTTCTCTACCCAAGGAGCCTCCGGAGGTCCGGTCGGTATTATCAATCCCGATTTTATCCGGGAGGTCAACTTTTATTCGGCCGCATTCCCCGCATCCAAAGGGAACACTTTAAGTTCGGTATTGGATTTTAAACTACAAGATGGGAATAAGGAGAAATTCTCATTGCGAGGAGTCCTAGGAGCCTCAGATATCGGTGTGTCCGCTAATGGACCGCTAGGAAAAAAGACCACTTACCAAGTGTCTGTTCGTCGCTCTTACCTTCAATTCCTTTTCGATATGATCGGCTTGCCGTTCTTACCTACTTTCACGGATGCCCAATTCAAGATTAAGCACTCCTTCAACCCCAAGAATGAGCTTACAGTTCTCGGATTAGGGGCGATCGATGATATGAAGCTGAATACAGGAATGAAAGACATGAGCGAGAAAAACCAATATATCCTCTCTTACTTGCCGGTCGTAAAACAAAAAACGTATACCCTTGGAGCGGTTTATAAACACTACGCCGGTAAAAATCTCTACTCGGTCATTATCAGCCGTAGCCAGACCAACAATAAGAATATTAAATACAAAGACAATGACGAAAGCAAGGAAGAGAATCTCTCCTTAAATTACCGTTCGGATGAGATCGAGAATAAGTTCCGAACGGAAAACACGTTCCGCTTACCATTCATTCAATTGAATGTCGGAGGAAACATCGAATACGCCCAATACACGAATGACACCTATCAAAAGCAATTTACCTCTATCCCCCGTACCATCGTATATCAAACAGACCTTGGCATATGGAAGTGGGGTATCTATGCCACGGCTATTTATGAGAGTTATAACGAGCGGTTTACCGCCTCTTTAGGTGTTCGTGCGGACGCAAACAATTATTCCTCGGATATGAATAATTTGTTAGATCAGTTATCTCCTCGCCTATCCTTATCCTACCGCTTGTCCGATCCGCTTTATATAAACGCGAATATCGGACGCTACTACGAGCTTCCTCCTTATACGACATTGGGATTCAAGGATAATGAAGGTAATTATGTAAACCGGACAAATCATTTAAGCTATATCCGAAGCGACCAAGCCGGATTAGGCTTGGAATACCGTCCTACCTCATACTTGAAATTCACGGCCGAAGGATTCTATAAACATTATGATCGTTATCCGATGTCCATACTCGACAGTATCCCACTCGCGTCGAAAGGTACAGACTATGGTGTCTTGGGAAATGAGGCCGTATCGTCTACCGCTACAGGGCGAGCTTATGGGCTTGAGATCATGGGACGTTGGTATAATTATAAAGGGCTTACTTTCATCGCATCCTACACTTTGGTAAGAAGCGAATTCAAGGATGGGAGAAATATGGACACTTATCTTCCCTCGGCTTGGGACAATAAGCATCTGTTCACGTTTAGCGGGACTTATTCTTTACCCAAGAACTGGGACGTAGGCGCCAAGTTCCGGGTAGTAGGAGGCGCTCCCTATACGCCTTACGATGTAGAAAAGAGTAGTTATGTAGAAGCTTGGGACGCTAATAACGGGCTATACTATGATTACAGCCGGTTTAACAGCGAACGGCTCAAGCCATTCACGCAGTTAGATATCCGTATCGATAAAACATTTTACTTCAAAAAGATCATGCTTGGAGCCTATATCGACATCCAAAACATATTGAATTCCAAATACAAAGAGCAAGACGTATATATCAAAACGGGTAAAATTATCAACCCGGAAGCTCCCATATATGAACAACGGTACGAATTAAGACCGATAGAACGTCTTACAGGAACGCTTCTCCCAAGTATCGGAGTGATGATCGAGTTATAGATTTTAGGCGTAATAGATTCTTTTTATTTTGAATTTCAGCAATTAATCATAAATCTTTTCTATTTTTGTGGACTGTATGAACAAAAAATAGTACTTTAATCGCAAATAAGCACATGAATAGGTAGGTAAAGAATGACATTATTAAAATACTACATACGATTCGTACTCTTTATCGTGTTAAGTCTGGTCTTTTCTTTCCACTTATACGCTACAGATAATGCAGGCCCTATTTTAATCATTAGCTCCTACAATCCCGATACACGTAATACGACCGCCAATATTTCCGAGTTTATGGAGGAATATAAGCGGGGAGGTGGTATCTCGCCGGTGGTTATCGAGAACATGAACTGTAAGAGCCTCCCGGAAGCCCCCTTATGGGACGGTAAGATGAGAGGTATATTGGATAAATATAAGGAAAATAACACCCCTCAGCTTATCATTATCTTAGGTCAAGAGGCATGGGCTTCTTATATCTCCCAAGAATACAAGCCTAATATACCGGTTTTATGCGGTATGATCAGTAAGAATGCGATCTTATTACCCGACTCGGATTTAAATGTCGCTGAATGGGAACCGAAATACATCGATATCCAAGAGTACGTAGATAAAGGTTTACACCTTGGCGGGTTCTTGTATTCTTATGACGTAAAAGAAAATATCCGGTTAATACGTAAGCTATATCCCCAAACTCAAAATATAGCATTAATCACCGATAATACCTACGGTGGTTTAGCTATGCAGACCTTGGTAAAAAAGGAAATGGAAAATATCAAGGATCTGAACTTGATATTACTGGATGGAAGAAAGAATAATATCTACACCATTGTTGAGCAAATCAAGAACCTGCCGGATCAGACCGTGATATTGATTGGTACATGGCGTGTAGACGTGAACGACGGGTATTATGTTGGAAATGCCACGTATACCATGATGACCGCCAATCCCAGAATCCCGACATTCACATTGGCATCCGTCGGCATAGGGCACTGGGCCATCGGAGGTTTCAGTCCCAAATACAGGCCTATAGGTTCCGATTTGGCGAAAGAGGCTTTAAGTATATTGGAGAAGAAAATCGCCCCTAAAGATATCCATCCACAAATCATTCCCAATGGATATATGTTCGACGCTTCAAAGATCAAGGCTTTTGATATCAGCAGATTGTCATTGCCCCACGACGCTACTATTATCAACGAGGACCCGAGCCTATTCTCCAAATACAGGTTCGAGATCTTGCTAAGCGTAATCACCGTATTATTTATTTTCCTGATTATGATATTAATCTTCTTTATCCGGACCAATAAACTGAAAGATAAGTTATTGGATCTACAGAAGGATAATATACTAATCATGAATAATATCCAAGCTTCCATCTATTTCATCAAGCCGGATTATACCGTAAAATGGAGAAATGAGGTAGAGTTCCATGACTGTATCCCTGAATTCGGTCCGGCTAATTGCTTCTTGGTCAAGAACGGAGTAAAGCCTTATTGTACCCGTTGCACGGTCGCAAAGGCCATGGAAACCAAAAAGCAGGTCGATATCACGAATGAGTTCGGCGATGGAAAGTATCTTCATATTTTGGCGAACCCTGTATTAGACGAGCACGACAACCTTATCGGGGTTATTTTCAAGAAAGAAGATGTGACAAAACAAAAACAGGCGGAGAACGAACTGAGGAAAGCGAAAGAGAAAGCGGAAGAGTCCGATCGTTTGAAATCCGCGTTCTTGGCGAATATGAGTCATGAGATTCGAACGCCATTGAATGCGATCGTCGGTTTCTCCGGATTATTGGCCGTAACCGAGAATATGGAGGATAAAGAGGAATATATCAATATCATTAATAGCAACAACGACCTGCTATTGCAATTGATCAATGATATTCTCGATCTAGCCAAGATAGAGGCGGGTACGCTAGAATTCGTGGATTCAGACGTAGATGTCAATCAACTATTCTCCGATATCGAGCAGTCTTCCCGTTTGAAGGCGCAAGATGGTGTGCAGGTATGCTTTGTCGAGAAGATCCCGAATTGTATCTTACGCACCGACCGTAACCGGGTCTCCCAAGTCATTACGAACTTTATCAACAATGCCATCAAGTTCACGACTCAAGGTAGCATCCTGTTTGGCTACCGCCATAGAGATGATGAGTTGTATTTCTATGTAAAAGATACAGGATGCGGTATCGCCAAGGATAAGATCGGTCAAGTTTTCACCCGTTTCGTTAAGTTAAATAGCTTTGTGCAAGGAACGGGGCTGGGATTATCGATTTGCCAGATGATTATCAAGCGTCTGGGTGGAGATATAGGGGTGGAATCAGAGCAAGGAAAAGGTTCTACATTCTGGTTTACGTTGCCCTATTCGATACTAGAGATGCAGGAAGTCCCGCATGAGAAACCAAAGACCGAGAATGTACAGAAGAGCCAGTCATCCAAATCTGCAACCCTATTAATAGCGGAAGATAACGAAAGCAACTATACTTTATTCCAAGCCATGTTGAAAGATTATAACCTTATACACGCATGGAACGGGGAACAAGCGATCGATTTATTCAATAAATATCAACCGGACTTAATCCTAATGGACCTAAAAATGCCGATCGTAGACGGCTATGAGGCTACACGGGTAATTCGGGAAAAGAACCAGTCCATTCCTATCATCGCCGTAACGGCTTTCGCCTTCGCGGAAGATGAGGAACGGGTAAAACAAAGCGGATTCTCCTCTTACATCGCTAAACCGATCAAGCCGGATAAGCTAATCGCATGTATTAATACTTATTTATAGAATCCGTTTGGTAACAATCGGAAAACGCAAAACGAAAGAGGAACCCTTCTCTACTTGAGAGTCGAGACTAATACTTCCTCTATGACGGTTCATGATCTGCCGGCAAAGACTTAATCCGATACCGGAACCTTTAGATTTAGTCGTGAAGAAAGGCACGAAGACCTTGTCGATCGCCTCGGGAACAATTCCGCTACCATTATCAATCACCGAAATAATAACCATGCCGGCTTTTTGGACAGCCTCCACGACTATTTGAGGAGATAAGGACTCTTCACAAGCCTCTATCGCATTTTTCAATAGATTAATTAATACTTGTTCCACCATGATCCGGTCCGCATATAAATTCAAGTCTTCCGGCTTTACATGAAAGAAGAGGATATCGGATTTCTCCGGGAATAGAAGCCGGATATCGTCAAAGAGAGCCGAAACCGAGAAGTTTCGTAAAGTAGGTAAAGGCAGACGGGTTAATTTCCGATAATTCTCGACAAAATCCAATAACCCCTTACTTCTTCGGTGGATCGTTTGCATGGCTTGTACCATAATAGCGTAGTCTTTCTCATTCATGCCATTTATCGTCGCACGCTCGGCTACCGTCTCTGATAAAGAGATTACCGGAGCGATCGAGTTCATGATCTCATGCGTCAATACCCGGATAAGTTTCTGCCATGCCTCGGTTTCCGCCTCAGCGACCACCGAATTATACAATCGACTCCGTAAAGCCTCCAAGGCAGCGTTCATAGAAGAGGCCAAAGCCTTTTCGTCTTCCGTCATTGAATCGGAAGGATAAAACAGGCTCAGATCCCCGTAATGAATACTCTCTATCAGGTATTCCATCCGCTTAACAGTCTTTTGCTGATCCTTATATAAGAAAACCGAAAGCGCAAGAATACAAAATCCGAACAGCACGGGAATAAACAAAAACCCTTTCAGCATTAAGAATGAGGCAGTAAAAGACAATACCACGATCCCCAAAATACGAGCGAACAACAAGTAACGTATCATAAGCCAAATTTCTCCAATTTACGATACAAGGTAAAGCGGGTAATCCCTAGAAGCTCGGCGGCACGAGTGATATTCCCCTCGGCACGACGTAAGGCACGTTCGATCGCTTCTTTCTCCAATACCGTCAGATTTAACTCATCGGATGGTTCCTTATCCCTAAGCGGGACAGAACGCAGAATAAAGTCTTCCGGCCTTAGCCAATTACTTTCAGACAAGATAACCGCCCGTTCAATCGCATGTTGCAGTTCACGTACATTACCAGGCCAAGCATAATTATGTAGCTTATTCTTCCCATCCCTGTTAATGCCCTTCAAGTCTTTCTTATATTTACGAGCATACTTCGACAAGAAATGTTCAGCCAATAAGATCACGTCATTTCCTCGTTCCCTCAAGGGAGGAATATGTAACTCGATCGTATTAATACGATATAAAAGATCTTGCCGGAAAGTACCTTCTGCCACAAGATGATGGATATTCACGTTCGTTGCGCAGATCAACCGGATATCAATCGGTATGGGTTGCGTTGCTCCCAAACGGGTTATCTGTCGTTTTTCCAAAGCGGTCAACAGTTTCGCTTGCATGGAAAGGCTTAAGTTCCCGATCTCATCCAAGAACAAGGTGCCACCGGAAGCTACCTCCATTCGTCCCGGCTTTTCCTTACGGGCATCCGTAAAAGCCCCTTTCTCATAGCCGAATAATTCACTCTCGAAAAGTTGTTCCGGAATAGAGCCCACATCGATCCCGACGAAAAGATTCCCCGAACGCGGAGATTGATGATATAAGGCGCGGGCAACTAAATCTTTACCGGTTCCATTCTCCCCCAAGATTAATATATTGGCATCCGTATTCTTTAATTTATCGACCGTAGCGAAAATAGCCTGCATCGGTTCGCTTTCACCGATGATCTCGAAGCCAGCATCCTCGGGTGAACTAAGAATCTCAACTTGTTTCTTTAAATTTCGCACTTCCGCCCTACTCTCCCGAAGTTCCAATGCCGAAGAGAGTGTAGCGAGTAATTTCTCCTTTTCCCAAGGTTTCGGGATAAAGTCGGTAGCTCCCGCCTTAATCGCCCGCACGGCCTTATCCGTATCCGAATAGGCAGTCATAAAAAGAACCACCACGTCCGGGTCTATCTTCTTTATCTTCTCCAGCCAATAGAAACCCTCCTGACCACTAATAGCATCCCGTTTGAAGTTCATATCCAACAAGATAATATCCGGGATAAAAGTCCGCATGAAATGATCGATGCGCTCCGGTTGCGTAGCCACTCTTATTTGTTCCATATAGGGCTCCAGTAATAAATTAAGGGCAAAAAGAATGTCCTCATTATCATCTATAATTAATAGTTTTCCCTTTTTCATAAGCGCTGAACTAGTTTGTGATGCCTCAAAGGTAGGTATTAAATCAATGGAAGAAGCGTGCGTAATCGAACGATTATCGTGCGCAGATGAACTGTTAAATTAATAGTCCGCAAAGAGGGTTAAGATTAAGTAAACGGTAAGACTATTTAAGCGAAAGAAAAAACGAGGAGAAAGAAGGAAGACTATCTTTGAACACAATTAACAATTCAGGCATTCATGAGACCACTATTGATTGGATTTTTCGTCTGTATAAATATACACTTAGGCTATGCGCAATGGACTGAGCAAGATTCGATCTGGCTAAAGGATGTATTAGCAGGCAAAGATTCCATCAAATTGAACCCTGAATTCCAAAAAGCAATCCAAAGCGGTTCTTTCCTCAACCCGGAACCAGGAAAACCGATGGGGAAACCTCAACTGGCCGCTCCCAGCAATATCCCTATCACCAAAGATTTCTCAGAATATATCCAACAAGACGATACGACACACCGAAAAGTAGCATTGAAGGATTTACCGCCATCGGTATTCTGGCGACATAATCCACCGTATAAAAAGATACTGCCTGTCTATCAATCTATCTTAGATGAATTGAAAAGGACTCCGTCCAGTGGTCGTACCTCACTAGCTACCTTCGATCTAGGAAGGATGACCAGCCGGAAAACATATGTCCATAAACGCAACGCAAAACGCAACGGAACTTGGCAAAACTACGGTAACCTCCCTACCCCGGATGTCATCTCTAAAAGGAAGAAATTCGAAAGACAACAGGCAGAGGCCGCAAAAAAGGACTCCTCATTGATGATCCAACCACCAATCGATTAGCTTACGGGCCAAGCTCAACTTACGGGGGATCTCCGGTAAGTTATCTTTGGTATAGAAGGCACCAGAACTTAGTTCCTCATCCTGCAACTTAATTTCCCCACTTACATAATCCGCTACAAAGCCTACCATCAAGCCACTCGGATAAGGCCAGGGTTGGTTTCCGAAATAAGTGATATTATCGACCTCTAAACCCGTTTCCTCACGGACCTCCCGACGCACACACTCTTCCAAGGTCTCGCCAACTTCTAAGAATCCGGCCACTAATCCATGGAAAGTTCCCCGGAAATTACGGGCATGTACCAAAAGAATCGAATCCTCCTTACGGATCAAGACGATCATCGCTGCTGAGATTGTCGGATAAATCTCATGTTTGCAAGAAGGACATTGCTTCATGATCGACGTAGTCTGTACGGTAGGAGTACCACATACCGGGCAGAAACGGCTATGGCTATCCCAATAAAGCAATTGAAAAGCCTTACCCGCCTTCTCGTAACACGCTCTCGAGATATAATCCCAAGAGGCACGCAACCCCATATGTACGTAACGGTCATTCCCCTCCACCGGAGTATCCAATTCTGCCGTACGCGCGGGAAGTCCATCCCGGTAATCAACCTCCAGCGTATGAGAAACCGGAACTGGGGGATTCTCGCCATAAGGGATGGTATACGTATCATTCTCTTTCTGAAGCAACAGTTGGTCTTTATAAAAAAGGAACCAATAACAGAGTTTATTTGAAGTTTCCATGCTGATATTTCCGAATTATCTTTCTATATGTAAAACATCCGCGAACTTACGAATTAAAATCAAATAACGTGCGAAAGCGAACGTGCACCGTGCGAAGGCACACACAATCGTTTCTAAGCATTTTTCTATTATCTTATGATTAGCAGAACGTTACATCGATGGCACATTATTTGCCTCTTTTCTAAAAAATGAATATATTTAAAACCTGTTACAATGAAACTAATGATTCGAAACTTACTTTATCTATTCAAGCGGTTTAAGACCGCCGTCGTGTTAAACCTCTTCGGCTTGACAATCGCTTTCGCCGCCTTCCTCCTGATAGTAATGCAGGTGGATTACGAGATGAATTACGATGCCATGCACAGTAAATCGGGCAGAACCTTCCGGCTAGAGGCAAATCACGGAGAATTCGAGCATAACGCCATCCATTGCCTAATGTTTAGCGATGCTTTTGTTAACTCATCCGCTCATATCACGGATTACTCCTACCGTTATCCATTCTACGGAGGAGAACGGTATTGCCAAATCGACGAGGTAGACGATCAAGGAGAAGCGAAAGTCTTCAAGGAAAACTTCCAGCTTTGTCTACCCAATATCTCAGATGTCTTTGATTTCCACATGAAAGAAGGTTCCGTCGAATGCCTATCCATTCCCGGTTCCGTACTCATTCCGGAGAGTGTCGCCAAAAGGCTGTTCGACAAACAATCCGCTATCGGTAAACGTATCCGGATGTCCGGCAGTAGTGGCTGGCAACCTGTAAGTACCACGATACTTACTATTGGGGGTGTCTATAAGGATTTCCCGGGAAATACTACAGTACAAAACCGTATTTACGTCCCGATGGACCAACTGGATCTATTAAAAAGTTCTTGGCAAATGTATGCCAACGAAATATACGTCACGCTAGACGATCCCCTAAATAAAGAGGAGGTATTGGATCATTTCAACAAGACTTTCGATTTCGCTAAAAGCCAAATGGGTTCAGCGCAAGAGATCGCATTACGTCTAACCCCCTTAAAGGAAGTTTATTACACGCATGATACAACTTTCGACTTTAATCCGAAAGGTCACCGGGAGACAAATTATGTGTTACTGGGTATCGCTTTCCTCATCTTATTCATCGCCGGAATCAATTTTACCAATCTCACAACCTCGTTGATTCCCCTACGATTGAAAACGATCAATACGCACCGGGTATTAGGATGCTCCATCTATAAGTTACAAGCCATCTCACTGATTGAATCGATCGTGATCTGCTTGATATCCTACATTCTCGCCTTATTCATCGTAAACGATTTGTCTTACACACCGATCGCTAATTGGGTAGATGCGGATATACGTCTTAGTCAATACAAAGGCCTGATCCTTCTCACTGCACTGATCGCTATCTTGACGGGTTGCTTGGCGGGACTTTATCCAGCTATACGAAGTACCTCCTATGCGCCAGCCTTGGTACTAAAGGGCTCTTTCGGTCTTAGTCCCAAAGGGAAAAAAGTACGTGTCGCCCTGATCGGTTTCCAATACACGGTATCGATCGCCTTGATTATTGTCACCTTATTCATGGGACTTCAGAACCATTTCATGACCTCTAGCGAGCAACTAGGATTCAATAAAGACCAAGTAGCCATCGTGAACCTGACACCGGAGATCTACGCCAAGCATAAGCCCCAATATATCCAGAAACTTAAAGATTATCCGGGAATAGAGGATGTGGCCTTCTCCGTCTACGAATTATCGAAAGAAGATGACATGATCGATCTCGAATATGCCCGTCATGAAGATAAGGATGTATTCTTCAAGGTATTCTATGCCTCCGAGAATTTCCTTTCCGTCATGGATATCCAAGTAGAGGAAGGAAGGGATTTTACACGGGAGGATTTAAACAAGGCACAAAGTGATTATATCATCAATCCGGCGGCAGAGCGGGATTTCCACTTACATCCCGGAGATCGTTTCAATGATCGTACGGTTCTAGGAGTCAGCAAGGATTTTCGGTTTAACTCTTGCCGGATCGCAAGTTCGCCTTTCGTATTCGCATTGAATAACGATATACCCAATCCTAAATTGGTATCCTATATCCGCTTCAATTCGAAAACGAATTTACAGGAAGCTGTCGCCCACGTCCGGGAAACATTGAAAGAGATCGATCCGACTTTCCCTTTCGAGATCTCTTTCTACAACACCATCTTAAACAATTTATATCAGAAAGAACAAACACTGGGTAAACTAATCTCCCTATTCGGAATAATGGCGATCTTGATCTCTATCGTAGGTGTATTCGGACTCGTGCTATTTGAGACGCAATACCGCCGGAAAGAGATCGGTATCCGCAAGATCAACGGAGCGACTACCGGACAGATTCTTTTGATGTTCAACAAGACTTATATCCGGATCGTCTCCGTTTGCTTCATCATCTCGATCCCAATAGCATGGATGGGAACACAACAGTGGCTAGAGAATTTCGCTTATAAAACACCACTCCATCTTTGGGTCTTCATCGTAGCTTTCCTAATCATTCTCTCGGTTACGATCGGTACCGTTACTTTCCGGAACTGGCAAGCGGCGAATGAGAATCCTGTGAACTCGGTGAAGTCTGAATAAACTCACTCGGAGTGATCCCGTAAATTTCTTTAAAGCAACGGGTAAAATAGTTCGGATCGGAGAAGCCGACCTGAGCAGCTACCTCCCCGATCGAATAAGCGTGCTGCCCCAATAACTCGGCGGCACGCTTTATACGTATATTACGGGTGAATGAGGAAGCGGAGCAACCGGTAGTAGACTTTAATTTCCGAAATAAGCTGGCACGGCTCATCGCCATCTCGGAACAGAAAAGCTCTACATCAAACTCCGGGTCCTGCAAATGGGCCAGAACGACCCTTGTCACTTTCGAAACAAATTCCTTATCCGGATCGGCGATGGTTTGCTCCGGAGTACGCAAGTCGAACCGATCCCTGAAATATAACTTTAGTTGCTCACTACGTTTGAGCAGATTCTTGATCTTCGCTTTTAGGACAGCAAGACTGAACGGTTTAGGCAGATAATCATCCGCTCCGGCTCCATACCCTTCCAATTGTTGACGTTCTTCCGCTAAAGCAGTCAATAGGATAACCGGTATATGGGCCGTCCGTTCATCCGTTTTCAAAGCCTCGCAACATTCAATCCCATTCATGACCGGCATCATTACATCCGAGACAATCACGTCCGGTAGGATCTCCATGGCTTTCTCCAAGCCGACCTTTCCGTTTTTCGCTATCACGACCCGGTAATCCGTTTGAAAAGCATTCATCAAATAACGACATAGATCCTCATTATCCTCTACAAACAAAAGCGTTTGTCGTAGATTCTCCGGGACCGGGTTTGTTCCTTCCAATGGAACTAATTCCCGCAAAGATGCCTCTTCCATTTTAGGTTCCGAATACTCCAACCACTCCTCAGGATAAGCCTCTTCCGATATAGGCAAGGCAACCGTAAAAACAGAACCTTTCCCCAATTCACTCTCACATTGAATGGTTGCCTTATGTAACTCCAATAGCTCTTTTGTGTACGCAAGGCCGATCCCCGAACTCTCCGAGCGGCGAAACGCTATCGATTCCCCCTTATAATATTGATCAAAAATATACGGTAACGATTCGGGGGGAATGCCGATTCCACTATCCGTAATTCGTAAAGTCATGACCGCATCGGATGAGCTTTGCTCCAATAAAGCGGAAAAGCTTACCGAACCACCATCCGGCGTATACTTAAATGCGTTCGACAGTAAATTATATAGAACCTGCTCTAGGATATTCTTGTCAAAATAAGCGATTGAGATATCTGGGGCAATCGAATACGTAAACACGATTTTATAGGAATCGGCCAAAGGAATAAAGGTTTCCGAAATCTCCTTTAAGAATCGACTGAGATTCGCACAAACAATATGCGGGGAAGGAACTCCCCGGGTCAATACCGATAAATCCAGTAATTCATTGACATGCCGAATCAAGCGATTGGTATTCCGGGAGATCGTACGCAAAGTTTCTTTATCTCCACAAGATTCTTCTGAACCGGAATGCCGTTCCAGATCCTCCGTCAATCCCTTGATTATCGTCAGCGGGGTACGAAGCTCATGAGAGACATTCATAAAGAAACGAGTTTTCAACGCATCTTTTTCCTCCAGTTCTTGCTTGGCCTGTTTCAACAGCCGTGTACGTTCTTGTATCTTACGCTCCAACTCGGCTTGGCGAAGCTGATACCAGCGCACCCGGCTCTTATAGGCGATATACAACAGTACGCATACAACCACGAATACCAGCAAAATAAACCACCACGTCCGCCACCAAGGAGGAAAGATCCTGACAGGTTCGGTAATGGGAGCGCTCCAATAGGAACCATTGCCGGAAGTTTCCACCCGAAACACATAGTTTCCCGGTGGTAGGCGGTTATATATAGCCGTACGATCGCTGGCGTCCACCTCCCGCCAATCCGTATCATATCCATCCAGACGATACCGGTATCGGATACTACGGGGATGAGAATAATCGAATGCGATAAAACCCACCTGTAAACCTTGCTTCTCACGTGAGTCTCCGATCGTGAGGTTCGTGATTCGCAGAGACTCAGGTATTTTTCTCAAACCGTCCGTTAACTGAACGGGATCAAAAGAAACGATCCCCTCATTACTGCCAAATACAAGTTCACCCGATTTGCGCTTACAGCAAGCGCCACCCATAAACTCATTCGATAATAAACCGTTTGCCGTCGTATAATTAACGATATGCCGGTTTTGTATATCCAAGCGACTCAGCCCTTTATTCGTGCTGACAAACAGGATGCCCGGCTCACCTTCACGGATTCCTCGTACGATATTTCCCGATAAGCCATCCTGTACCGTGAAATGATCAAATCGCCCGGTTCGCTTGTCGTATTGATCCAACCCCGCATTCGTACCGATCCACAAATAACCGGAAGAGTCCACAAACAGACAATGAATATGATTCGACGCAAGGGGATTCATCTCACCCGGTATATATCGATACGTGATAAGCGCTCTCGTCTTCGTATCCCACACCCGAAGCCGCCCCTCATCCGCTCCTCCCCAAAACCAAGACTCTTCGCTCACGCATAAGTTACATAACTCCGACAACGAGTTGATCGGATAATCATAAGAGACTTGGTAATCCGGTATAAAAGGGCGGATTCGGAAATCATCCAGATTCAACCGGTCCGGGTTGGCGTCTTGATAACTGATCCATAGGTTCCGCTCCGAATCCTCACGGATAGAACCTATAATCTTTCCGGATAAAGAGGACGGACTTTTTCGGGGTGAGAAGGTAAAACGCATATCTACCCGGGAAGTCTTATGGTTAATCCGATCTAATCCCCTAGAGGTCGCAACCCAAAGATTCAGGTCCGAATCCTCATAAACGGCTAGGATATGAAGAGAAGACAGATTCTCTTTTTCCGTGTATCCCAAGGTATATCGAAACAAGGAAGGTGCTAAATCCGCATGGCTCACTCCATACGTGGAATGCCCGGCCCACAGATGATCCGAGTCATCCAGAAACAAACAGGTAATCTGGTTACTGCTGATAGAATGTGCGTCTTCCGGCACGTTCCTCAACTGTCCCATTTTCCTCTCCTTCGGAGAATAATAAAAAAGACCTTGATTGAAACGGCTATCATCAAACCAGACCGTTCCGTCCTTACTCTCGAAGATGGATCGCACTTGGCATTCTCCTGTAGGTTCCAGATCCTCCGGCCGGTCAAAGAAATGCTCACATCGCAAGGCAAGCCGATTCATCCGGCTAATCAAGCTTGCCCCCTTATTATGTCCGATCCAGAAATCACCATCACCGGTCTCCAAGAATTGATATACCCGAGTATCCTCACGACCGACAGATTGGAAGATCTCTCGCTCTCCCATATCAACCGAACGAAAAGCCCCTTCACGTCCCGTACCTAACCACATATAATCAAACCGGTCGATATAGATCGCGTTAACGCCATTCAAATTGCCGGCATTGATATCCTCCCGGTCATTTGTCCGTATCGTATAATCTTGAAAGTGGTTTGTTTCTTTGTCATACAAACTAAAACCTGCTAAAGTCCCTACCCAAAACGAATGATCCGGTGCCGAATACAAACAATTCACAGGAGACGACGAGACTACCGAACCCGCCGGCGAAAGGCGTACCAATTTCTTCTCTTTAGCGTCATACTCCAACATCCCGTTCTCCGTACCTATAAAGATATGTCCCGGAACGGAGGCCGAGAAACAAGTAGGACTACCATACACACGTAACTGTTGTCGAAGCCATTCTTTCGTGAAATTCAGAAATGTATCCGAACCTCTGTCATAACGGCTAATCCCACCCGAGGAAAAAAAGATCCAGATACCTCCATCTGAATCCTCGAATAATTTATCGATAGAACTGCTTTGTATACTTTCCGGACAATCCGGTACGGGCAAGAATACTTTAAACGTATATCCATCGTAGCGGTTCAAGCCTTCAGTCGTCCCGACCCAGACATACCCGGTACGATCCTTCAAAATAGAGGTCACCGAGGAAGAAGAAAGCCCGCTATCCATTGTTATCCGGTCAAAAATAACGTTGGTAGCTTGCGCTCTCGTTATCATAAGTACAAACAGCAGTAAAAGGTATATTCTCATCCATTCATCCGATTAATGCCCCAAATATAAAGATTAAGTGGGTGAAAATCACAGAAAACAGAAAGATTGAACGATTTGTACGGTATTATGAAACATATGTCCGGCCCGCTCCCTCCCTATTTCCCTAGCTTTGCGGTATCAATTCTAAAACGAATGTAAAATATGAGAAAACTTTTTCTATCGCTAGTATTCCTTAGCGTGCTACTATCTATCCATGCGAATCCGGGTATTAAAGGAATCGTAATCGATCAAACCACCCGTAAGGCATTAGACTACGCTCACGTTGTATTATATGATGGAGATCATATCGTCGAAGAAGCTATGACTGAAGCGAACGGTTCTTTTCTAATCCAGCCCGTAAAACCGGGAACGTATTCGATCCGTATCCATTTTCTGGGATATGATGTTTATATGGGAGAGGAGTTTATCCTTACAGAGCAGATCAAGGATCTGGGTATTATCCCGATGCAAATGCTTGAGGTAGGCTTACAGGAAGTGGAGGTCGTAGCCAACAAGAAACAAGTCATCTATAAACTGGATAAAAAGATCATCGAGGCTTCTTCCAACCTGCTTTCCTCGGGAGGAACCGCTGTCGATATCCTAGAGAACACGCCTTCCATCCGGGTGAACGCCGAGGGAGAGGTTACCTTCCGGGGGAGTAGCGGATTCACGGTCTACGTAGATGGAAAGCCCAGTATATTTACCGGGACCCAAGCCTTGGAACAGATCCCGTCCGGACAAATCCAGAATATAGAGATCATCACCACCCCGTCCGCCCAACATGATACAGGGGGTGATGTCGGGATCATCAATGTCATTACCAAGAAGAACTTCGGGGAAGGGCTGAGCGGAGTAATCAACCTAAGCGGGAATACGGTATGGAGCCGGACCTTGGATTTCTTGTTGACCGGACAAAACAAAGCGTCTCAATGGCGTATAGGCGGTTATGTGGGAAACCGACTTCGTAAAAGTCATTTTACCCAAGAGAAAACGACGTTGGTAAACGATACGACAACGACTTCTTATTCCAATGGCCCCCGTGAAAGTAACGGCTACGCATATATTCTCAACGGAGGTTGGAGCTATACGCAAAAACAAACAACTTTTTCTATTAATGCGGAAGGCGGATATGCCGGGCTCAAGCGAAAAGGAGATCTGGAATATACGGAAGAACGTTCCGCTAATGGCGAGCAATTCGAGAACGGAGAGTTCAAGAGCCTTGACGACTTTGATATCCATGAGACTTTCGGACTAGGGAATCTGGCCGTGGATCATAAGTTCAATGATAAGGGGCATAACCTTAGCGGTAGCTTCTTCTTGAAATATGGAGGCGACGCTCTGGAATATTTCCAAAGCGATCTGTTCGACAAAAACAACGTACGCCAGCAAGGTCATCGTGCGTGGGAGGCCGAACATCGTTGGACCGTCCGTGCGAAAGCCGATTATGTATTTCCATACAGCAAAACCGGACAAATCAAGGCGGGTTATCAATATTTCTCATACTCGGAAGACGGCGATTATAGTATGCAGTTTTGGAACCCGGATACCAAAGAGTTCTTCTGGCGTGACGATATTTACAACACGTTCTATTTCCAACAAGGGATCAACTCCCTTTATGCGATCGTTGGGGATAGCTACCGGTCTTTTGATTTTCAAGTAGGATTACGGGGAGAACATACGCATCAAGTATTACGTAGCTCCAAAGATTGGGCGAACCGCCTACAAAGGCGTTTTGAGTTGTTCCCATCCGCCCATATCGGTTATAACCTCACACAAAATCAGAAGCTTCTATTCGCTTACAGCCGTCGTACGACCCGACCGGAGCTTTATTTCATGGAGCCATACATCACTTACAAGGATTACTATACAGCCGAGATCGGTAACCCGGATATACGCCCGGAGTACATTCATTCTTTCGAGTTGAATTATTCCTTGACTTCCGGCGACAATGCCTTGTCTGCCTCCCTATTCCACCGAACCCGCAAAGACAAGATCGAACGATTACGGGTTCCTTACCAAGCCGGGGTTACCTTGGATTCCATGGCGAACGTGGGACATGATTATTCCACCGGAATAGAACTATCGGGCAGTTTGCAGGCCACCAGTTGGTGGAATACGCAAATAAACGGTAGCCTTTATCACTACCGGGTAGAGAACGAGTATAAGACGGACGGGAAGAATGAGACCAGTACCAATTACGAGATCGCATGGAACAACGCTTTCACGACCGGGAAATACACAAGGATACAGCTTGACGGCAATTTCGTAGGCCCTTCCGTAACCACCCAAGGAAGAACCCAGTCGTTCTGGTTTGTCAACCTAGCGATACGGCAACAATTCTTCAAACGGAAGTTGACGGCCACCCTCTCTTTCCGGGATGTCTTCAATACGGCCCGTTATGTCAATACGATCACTTCCTCGAACTTGATTTCCAAAACACGAATCCGGCCCGATTACCCGTTGATAGGCTTGACCCTTAGCTATACGTTCAACCAATTCAAGCTAAAGAATGGCTTATCCAACAATTCAAAGGATTTATTCGAGGGGACGAATCATTAATACCGAATTACCCTACTTTCAAAGTAAGCTAGCTTCGTTGGCAAAGTAAGCTAATTAAAATGCCCAAGTAAGTTAACTTACTTTGCCAACGAGATAAACGTAGTGGTCCTTATATCTTGTTTACCGAGGATAGAATACATCATTGGGTAACTGTAACTTTTTTGAATCCAACTTTGTTACTTTCCAATTTTAAGTTACTTTTGTGAACACTTAGTTAAAAATGAGGTATATTCAATGATTAACAGCATATTACTGACTAATTTCACGGGCTTTGCAAACAATCGTTTCGATTTCACCGAAGGAGTAAATGTCCTCATCGGCAAGAATGGTACCGGCAAGACACACGTGCTTAAATGCTTGGCTGCCACCTTGCAGGCACGTCACGACTTCCTCGGCAAGAACTCTGCTTCCAAAGAGCAGTTTGAGTATATCTTGGCGGAAGATATGATCTATTATTTCAAGCCGGACATCATCGGCAATTTGGTCAGCAAAGGACTACCTTCCGGTAGGGCGAACATTGCGGTTACGATAGATAGCAAGGTATTGCAATATAGCTTTTCCTCTGCAGCCAAGACGACTGTGAAATTGGAAACGGACGAGAAGTGGAACGACCGTCATTTCATCTACATCCCTCCTCGTGAAATGTTCTCTTTGTTCGAGGGTTTTATCGGTTTGAGCAGTAAGCGTGAGATTTCATTCGACCAGACCTACATCAATCTAGCACACGCATTGGCTCTCCCCGTATTGCGTGAGTCTGAAGATAATCCGTTGAGACCGGCTGTTGAGTTGTTGGAACGGGAATTGCAGTTCAAGGTGCTGCAGATGAACGGACGTTTCTATATACAGACGGAAAGTGGTAATATGGAAGCGCATTTGGTGGCAGAAGGTCTTCGCAAGTTGGCCTCTATCTTATACCTCATACTGAATGGGGAAATTAATGCGAACACCATTCTGTTCTGGGATGAGCCGGAAGCCAATTTGAACCCGGCTCTTATCAAAGTGGTGTCGAAGTTCATCCTTGTGCTTCAGGAATGTGGTTTGCAGATTTTCATCGCTACACACGATTATTTGCTTACACATACGCTTTCTCTTTATTCCGAGTATAAAGAACACACCGGTGTATCTGTCAAATTCTTTGGGCTGAAAAAAGAAGGCAAGGGAATCATTGTAGAGGAAAGCGAAACCTTGGCAGGCATACAGAGCAATCCGATTCTGAAGGAATATGCAGCCTTTTACGACTTGGAACAACAATTCATCAGCAAATATGAGTAATTTTCAGGAAAGCGGCATAAACTTCAAGTTTCAATCTCCCAAATGGAACGTTGTCAAGTACGACGAACATTTGGCGCACAAAAAAGTAAGCAATGCCTTGCAGCCTACCAAAGCGGTGGACTTTTTAGGTATTCATGACAACAGACAGTTGTTTTTGGTAGAAGTAAAGAATTACAGAGGGCATACACACGATGCAGAGACTCAGGAAGTGCTTCAGGCAAAAGGCGAGGAATTAATGCGCAGGATTGCTGTCAAAGTTAGGGACACAATCGCCACGGTAACTAATTCTGCTCGTTTTTCGACCAATGATGAGGATTTTTTTACCCGGATTAATCAGTTGCTACTTGATAATCAGAAAAAGATAGTCATTATTGCCTGTATAGAACTAGACATTGCTGGTGAAAAAGAACACAAAGCCCGTATGAGTGTCTGGATGCAAAAATTAAAGCAAAAGTTGGCATGGTTACATGCGGCTAAAATTTCCATCAATCCGATTGAAAATATCTCTGCTGTCTTGCCGGATACGGAAATCTTGTTCGTGTAATCTCCCGGCAAACTTTAGTGACCTTTGTTGCCGGTCTTTTATTAGTCCGTCTTTTTCTCTTCTGTGGATTCCCCAAAAGTAAGCCCCGATCGAATAAACGACCGGGGCTAATTCTTTTCCCGCTTTCCTTCCTCACGGAAGTACTAAGGGATGAACTTTAATTTATTACTTTAGTATTAATATTAATCCATTCCCGCTTGTTCGCCCTCACGGGATACTTGGGCCGAGGCCCTCACGGGAACTTAATATCGTCATTATATTTTTATTTAACTATTGTCTTAACAGCGTTCTCGCCTTCTACGGCTACTGCGATGATTCCAGCAGGAACAGCGATCGTAGCGTTGTCGGAAGCAAGAATAGTCTCGGCTACTACCTTACCTAAGATATTAGAGATAACCACCTTCTTACCGGCTGCGCCTTGGATCTCTACGATACCATTGCCACCTATTACCTTAACACCGGCAGCGCCATCAGCTACAGACTCGTTGGAAGTAGGATCACCAGCAGTGATCGTGAACTTCATGGCGCTATTCTTATCAGTACCCCAAGCCAATTTGTCGTTGAGGCCATATAAGTAACGATCTTTCTCCTTAACGGAACGGATCACATACATACCCTCATCGTCAGCGCATTGGATAATCTGAACCTTGAAGTTATCCAAGCCGCCTAATACGCCTTCGTCGTCAGCATTTTTAGCAACTTTCACTTCCTTACCCTTTACTACCGTAGAGATCGTATCGTTGTTTGCCTCGATAGAAGCAGACTTGAAGATAGCCTTAGTAGCTTTTTCGGCCCATTCATATTTCTTGTCGTACATGCCGTCCGCTACATAATAGTCCACAGAATCCTTCGGATTGAACAAGAACAAGCTTCTATTAGGATCTTCCGTACCCTTAGAGATATAGAAAGAAGGAACGATCGCTTTCGTATCGGTTACGCGCAAATAGAATGAGTATTGCTCATTATTCACTACGATACCCTCTTGGTTCTCGTTCAAGGAGATATAGTTGCCTAACTCGCTTACCAATGAGATATGGCCATTCTTAGCGGGATAGCTGATTTCCGGAGCTTCCTCGATCAAGTAAGTCTTTAATGTCATGTCTTGATTATTACCCGGCAATGCATAAACTACGGATGGAGTTGTATACACATACTCGTCATTGTTATACTTAACAGCTACTACTGATTTCGTAGTCTTGCCAAATACAGTTGTAACATTCGCATTCGTACTTGATACAGGAATCAAATAAACAGAGCCATCAGCAGCTTGTTTAATAACGAACTTAGCCGCATCTGCCGTAGCCATAACGTCTGCACCGTTAACATGGGTACTAGTACCTGTACCTTGCGGGAAATAGGCATTAGTCTCTATACCATCATTGATATAGCGCAATTGATAAGCATAAGCATAGCCTTTATCGCCCTTAGCCTGTACGGTCACGTGGTTACCTCTATTGTAAACGAAGCTACTCTCGATGATCGTCTTCGGAGCCTCGTCTTTGATCAATTGCCATTGAGCGGCATCGGATACGCTGTTGGCGAACTTACCATCAGCATTCAATTTGTAGACATTACTATTATTGTCTTTTGTAACAGCGGTATACCATTTATTGGAAGTCACGTTGTTGTCGCGAGCGAAAGCCATTGTTACCAAAGTCTGGTCATCTACGTTCAAGAAACCTGCGTATGGATCAACTTCTTCTACTTTCGTCAACTCCACTAACAGACGCTTAAACTCTACGGTCTGAGTCGAAGCAGTCTCACGGTAGGTATTCTCATCAACATAGATAGGAGTGATATCCCGAGTTGAAGGAACAGCTGTCTCATATACATTCTCACCCAAATCTGTTTTAGGGAACAATGTCGTAAGGAAATGATCACCTGTCTCACGATTCGTGAAAGTGATCTTATAAGTATCATCCACGCTTGTAATCATCCATTGATAAGCCGGAGTCTCTGTCTGTGACAACACCTTCGCTTTTGCGACAAGCTCAAAACTACCATTATCGACCGCAGAAGTCAAATATTTTCCATATACGCTCTTCACATCCCCTTGCTTACCGCTCAATACACGGATCGTATAAACAGCTGCCTTAGCCTCCTTGTTCAACAACTCGATACCTTTCTTCGTACCGGCAACGCCCAACTTAAAGATGAACTTATCCGTCTTGTCTGAAGTGTTAGAGATCGTAGTCAAGTAGAAATTATCATTATGCTGCAAAATCTCCAACTTGATTTGAGCATCCTTATGATCGGCCTTGCTACCTTGTATTCTGAAACGGAAACGATCCAGATTCAACTCATACGGATAAGATTCCACGTAACTCTTTTGAACACGGAAACAAGCGTTATGGATAGAAATCTCGTCACCTTGTGTCTTCCAAGCCGCACCTGTTCCTACATACAGGTTCAAGTCACCAATTTCCTTCTCTACCAAAGAGAAACCATCACCATTCGCACGTCCGGCGTTCGTTCCCTCCATTGTCTCTGTAGAGCTTGCAACCAAAACCGTAGCGTTCAACCACGCATTATAGTCCCTAACCACTTGGTCACTATTATCTAAAGCTGGAGCATTTTTCGTAAAGAAGTACATACCGGCAGGAATCTGCAAGTCTGAAGAAGATCCTGAATACCCCGGGTATTGTGTAGCATCAATCGTAATTGGGCGAGCCAAATAACGAGCTACCACCATTTTGTCGTTAAACAAGTTACCGATAGGTTCTTCACCTTGATCTTTAAGACGTTTAGAAACGAAAGAGAAACCAGATGTATTGTACAATGCGTTCAATTCCTCTGAATTCGTCAACAACTCAGACTTAACCTCGTAAAAGATCGGAGCCGCAATCGTCGTAGATACTGTTGACACATTACTACCCCAATTCAAGCCGTTGAGAGGAGTAGAAGATGAATAAATATACAAATTGTTATTCGTGCCAGAATATGCACCTCCCGTAAGAGCAGAAACAGAAGATCCATCAAATACGAAATCCTTATTCGTATTCTTATCCTCTACTTTCGTGTTTTTCTCTATAGCCGTAAAGCCGACATTAACCCTTAAAAGCTTTCCTGTCTCAACATTCGTAAAATTGTAAGAGAAGAAGCCTTTCGGAGATTCAGTTATGCCAACAGTCCAAACATACTGTTTAACATCATCATTATCAGCAAGAGGCGTAGATAATCCTATCGTAGACTCTGTAATGGTGCTACCCGATAGCTCATGACCATAAGCCTCATTATTCGTCTGATCATTAACAAATACATACTGGTGTCCAGCCTTCAATTCCGTAGCAGGCGTTGCGGTAAACGTCCCCTGTCCATTCACAAAGCCAGCCAATTGCTGAATAGAACTTTGCGCCCAAGCACTACCGCACAACGAACCCGCCATCAGCAGACCCGCCGTAAACAATGTAGAAATCTTTCTGTTCATAAATCGAAAATTTAAATATTAATAATAGTGTTAATTGAATATCTATCAAATCCTTAATCATCCTTCGTCTATACCGAAACGACTAGTTTAAACGATGGTTTAGACTAGTCGTTTTCTGCCGGCATCGAATTGCCGGGGATGAGGTAAGTACTTAATTAACACTATTATTAATATTAAATTTTAAATTATGAACAGAAAGATTTCTACATTGTTTACGGCGGGTCTGCTGATGGCAGGGTCGTTGTGCGGTAGTGCCTTCGCTCAGAGTTCCATTCAAGATTTAGCCGGCTTGGTTGATGGTTCCGGTACCTTCACGGCTATTCCGGCGACAGATTTGAAAAATGGAGGCCGGTATGTGATGGTGGATAATACATCATCTAAGTTCGCCTATGGTCATGAGCTGAATGAGACTACAGGTAAGATTGATGAGGTTGGGCAGACATTGAGTGCTGTACTTAGCGAAAAAGATGATGTTAAGAAATACATTTGGACGGTTAGTGTGACTGAGGCACCAAAAGGCTTTTTCTCTTATAGCTTTACAAATGCGGAGACGGGTAAGGTGTTGAGATATAACAATGCATACACTGCCGTAGAGAAAGATCCGTCAGCTAAAGCGGAGGATACATACAATGATTTCGTGTTTGAGAACTCTGCTTCTTTTACTTCGATCTCTGGTAAAAAGTATGCCACGGCTAATAACTACATGGTTGTGTATAAATCAGGAGTGACTTCTTGGAAAGGCCTGTCATGGTCTGAGGCTGTAGGAGGTTCTATTTCTGCTACTACTACAATAGGCAATCCTGTATTTTATGCGGTTGAATCTGAAAAACTAGAGAGTGCGGGCGAGTTGAACGCATTATATAACGACTCCGGATTCTCATTCGCTTCTAAACCTTATGATAGTGATCAGGGCAGTAAGGAACCGAATGGAAATCTGTTCAATACGAAGAAGGTGGTAGCTCGCTATGTGACTAGCGCTATTCTGGTTGACGCAACGGATCCTTCTTATGCGGGTGCTACTTCTGATTTACGTATCGAGCCGGGTATGTATTTCTTTACAGAGAACGCTCCGAAAGAGATAGGTGCTACTTATAAAGACTGGATGAACGCTACAATTTTGGTTGTAAGTTCAACTGAGACTGTGGAGGCAACAAACGCAGGACGTGCCGCTGGTGATGGTTTCGCTTTGGCTGAGGTGAAAGTTAGCGACTTGAACTTTTATCAAGGTACGAATAATGCTTGGAAAACTGCGGGCAACGAGATTTCTATCAATAACGCTAAGTTCCGTGTACAGAAAAGCTATGTGGACGCTTATCCGTATGAGTTGAATGTAGATGGCTTCCGTTATCGTAAGCAAGGTAGCAAGGCGGAACATGGACAAGCAGATGTTAAACTACATGTGTTAAAGCATAATGATGATTACTTCTTGACAACTACACATGAGACTACAGATAACCAATTCATCTTCAAATTGGCTGCTGCCGGCATGAAGAAGGGTATCGATTTATTGAGCAAGGAGGCTAAGGTTTCCGCTTATACGATCCGCATCTTGGATGGTAAGGAATATGTAGGTGCTGATAATATCGATAAGAAGGATATCAAGAGTGCGTATGGCAAGTATTTGACGAATGCGGTTAAGGATGTGCGTGGAACCGCTCGATTTGAGTTGGTCGCAAAGGCAAAGGTGCTTTCTCAATTGGAGACTCCGGCTTATCAATGGGCTATCTCCAGCGTAGACGAAACCTATAAGGTGACATTCACGAACCGTGAGACTGGTGTGTCTTTTGTTGCTAGCTTGTTCCCGAAGACCGATTTAGGCGAGAATGTGTATGAGTTGGCTACAGATCGAAAGGAGATCACTCCTATCTACGTGGATGCTAATACTTACAATGAGGCAGCAGGTGCTGATAAGGCCGATATGAAGCAGTTGATCGTTGAGTTGACTCCGGCAGAGGTTGATCCGTACGCTGGTTTCTTGAATCTGGACGATGAGACTTTGGTAACAATGGCTTTCGCTCGTGATAACAACGAGACTTCCAATAAGTGGTATGCGGCTGTTAAGAAATTGGTGACTGGATATGAATTGAATGCGGATGATAGATTCGCTAACGAGGTGTCTGATGCCGCTCAATGGCAATTAGTAAAAGATGAGAAACAAAGCACGATCATCGAGCGCAGTTTCGTTTACAATAAGGATGGTCGCGTGACGGTACAAGCTAGAGGTGATAAGGGATATGCTTATGTTTATCAGCTGCAGTATATCAATGATGGTATCGAGACTGAGAAATATTTCCCGAAAGGATATTTTAATGAAGTGGATGAGAAAGAGGACTTGGTCGCTAAAGATGTTGCTCGATTCGTAATTAAATTGGCTGCCGATGGTTCTGTTTATTTGATTCCGGTTGTAAGCACGAGCTCAAATATCGCTTCAATTTTGAATAAGGATACGAAATCTGTAGTAGACGCTATTTATGATGATAGCAATGATATGTGCAAGTATGAGACCCCGTCTTCTGTTTATGCATGGCCTATCGATATGACTTCGGGTAGTAAACAAGATTGGTTGTTGAACACTTATTTGATCGTTGAGGCTCCGGAAATCAGCTATCCGGCAGAGGAAGGTCATATCTCTTTGGTAGGAGAAGATAACTATGTTTCCATGAACGAGAACCGCGACGGTATCGTTGTCAATGAGAACCAATATTCTTTCTACTTGCAAGTAACTGATAAGGACGCTGTTGTTCCTTCCTTCTATATCTCTAACAAGGGTACGGTTGAAAATGGTGACAGATTGTTCTTGTTCAACCCGGCAGACTCTGTAAACTATTATGTGGCAGACGGTACATATGACAGAAAGTATCAGTGGAACGAGGATGTTACGAAGGCGATCTTCAAGCCGGCCACTCTTTGGGAAACTAAGGATACTTTGACTACGGTCGTTAAGGGTAATAAGGTTACTGTAGCGAAAGAGGCTGATGATGAAGGTGTATTAGGCGGTTTGGATTACTTCAAGGTTCAGATCATTCAGTGTGAGGATAATGAGAACGAATATCGTATCCGTTCCGTAGCCCAAAAGAGCTCTTATCTGTATAGCATCAACGAGAAATTGTCTTGGAGCAGTGACAAGAAAAATGCTATGCGTTTCACGATCACAGCTGGCGATCCTACTTCCAACGAGTCTGTAGCTGACGTAGTAGAGGGCATCAAGGTTATCACCGGTAACGGTATGATCGAGATCCAAGGCGCTGCCGGTAAGAAGGTTTCCGTGAAGAACGTTCTTGGTAAGTCTATCGCAGAGACGGTTCTTACTTCCGACAACGCTACGATCGCCGCTCCGGCAGGTATCGTTGTAGTGGCCGTAGAAGGTGAGACAGCTGTTAAGGCAGTCGTTAAATAAGAATAATGACGATAAATAACATAAATCGAAAATCATTCCCGCGGGAGTTGTAGTGATTCAAGTAGCCCGTGAGGGCGAACAGGTGGGAATGGATTAATATTAATACTAAAGTAATAAATTAAAGTTCATCCACCGTTACCTCCGTGAGGAGGGAGGGTGGAAAAGGAATCAGAGGAGGCAGTCGCTATCATGCGTTGCTTCCTCTGTTTGATTTAATACTGTTCCAGTAGTTAGAATGAATATATTTAATAAGTAGAAGTGCCCACTAAAATGTTTTTTGTTTATTGTTGGTTATTAATTAATAACATTATCTTTGTGGTGTACATAATAAAATATAATATGCCATTGTTATTTATATTCTTTGGGTTGCGATTCATGTTTTATTCAAATGATCATGAGCCTATCCATGTGTATGTGATTAAAGGAAAAGGTAAGGTGAAAGAAAATGCTAAGTTCAATATAGAGCCGGAGATAACTTTGATAGAGAATAACGGATTGCAGCCTAATGAGCTAAAAATGGCAGAAATGGTTATCGAGGAAAATAAAGAATTGATATTTGAACGATGGAATGAGTTCTTCAATAAAAACAGGAAGGAGGAAATAGAATGAATGTTGATGTCGTAAAAGTATGGGTGGATGAGAAATTCGTGCATATATTGACAGCCGATGGGGTGGAACAGACGGAGCCGATCGCAGGCTATGAACGTTTGAGGAATGCCACCTTGCGGCAGTTGCAGAACTTTGAGACTGACAATATAGGGATTCATTGGCCTGAGTTGGATGAGGATCTTTCTTATGAGGGCTTTTTCAAGAAGGATACGATGGATGATAAATCTGAGCTCTATAAGTTGTTCAAGGCCTTTCCTGAAATCAATGTGGCAGGTATAGCTCGTCGATTAGGTATCAAGCAAAGTTTGATGGCCGCTTATATCTGTGGAACAAAGAAGCCTTCCTTGGCTAGAAGGGAAGAGATTATAAAAGAACTTCATTCTTTAGGACGGGCATTGCTGGAAGTAGGTTAGTTCTATGTTTAGGCACTGATAGCGTATGATAATTTGTGGATATATGCTTTTCTTGTAGCCTTTCTGTATGTTTCAGCAGCATAAATGTAGATGTTATTGAAAAATGTATATCTTTGCTTACTAATAGAAGGAAAAGCAAATGAGGAAGTTTATGAGAAAAATCGGATTGTTGTTGATTGCCGTGATGATGATTTTACCGGCGATGGCTCAGGTTTCTTTCGGCGTACGTGCTGGAGGCGCTTATTCTTCGTTGATCCAAAAGGTAGAGGATCGGTATGAGGCGGGAGCCCGCTTTGGTTTTAGCATAGCGGGTTTGGCGGATATTCCTTTGAGCAAGAATAAGAAATGGTCGCTTCGTCCGGAGGTGGCGTTCGTGAACCAAGGGGGCGCTTATTATTCGAATCAGGATATGCATGGGATGGCGCTTCATAATAAATGTTGGTATTACTCTTTGCAGATTCCCGTGAATGTGGCTTATACGTTTACCTTTACGGACGTTCATCTGTCCGTATTCGCCGGTCCGGCCTTTGATTGGTCGCTGTTTGGAAAGATGAAAAGCCGAGAGACCAATCCGGATCTCCATTTTGGCGTGTCCGAGGAGAAAGACTTGAAGCCTTGCGACTTCAGTATGAATGTGGGGCTGGCGGTGGAATACAGCAACTTTTTTTTCTCGGTAAGTGCTTTGTGCGGTATGATAGACCGTCGTGCCTTGAAACGTGAGGGCGAGACTTCTGTCTTTCAGAATAACGTGACATTCTCTTTGGGGTATTACTTCCGTAAGTGATGAGTATCTTCATAATAACTTGAAAAATAATTAGATTTGTTTGGTATTTCGGATAAAACCCGTACCTTTGCAAGCCGATTATTATCAAATTGTACTAAGAGTTTAGTTCTTAGCACGTTGTTGCATCATGTGTCCGTTGTGACAATGTTGGTAAGGCTAGTTTTTTGAGTTATTAATTAATTTAATTTTTAAGCAGTGGATACTTTAAGTTTTAAGACCATTTCTGCAAACAAGGCAACTGTAAACAAAGAGTGGGTCATTGTTGATGCTGAAGGCCAGACGTTAGGTCGCCTTTGCGCTAAAGTAGCGAAGCTTTTGCGCGGTAAGTACAAACCCAATTTCACTCCGCACGTTGACTGTGGTGATAATGTAATCATCATCAATGCAGACAAAGTCGTTCTGACTGGTAACAAGTGGAACGATCGTATTTATTTGAGATATACCGGATATCCCGGTGGACAGATCGAGTATACTCCGGCTGATCTTTTGAAGAAAGGTGGCGACCGTCTGTTCCGTAAAGTAGTAAAAGGTATGTTGCCTAAGAACCGTCTGGGTGCAAAGTTGTTGAACAACATGTACGTTTATGAGGGAACTGAGCACAAGCACGAGGCTCAACAACCTAAGTTAATCGATATAAACTCATATAAATAATCACGATGGAAGTAGTAAATGCAATAGGAAGACGTAAAGCGGCAGTCGCTCGCGTATTCGTTAGCGAAGGTACGGGAAAGATCACGATCAACAAACGTGAGCTGGAAAAATACTTTCCTTCTTCAATCCTTCAGTTTATCGTAAAGCAGCCGTTAGCAAAGTTGAACGTCGCTGAGCAATATGATATTAAGATCAACCTTGACGGTGGTGGTTTCAAAGGTCAGTCTGAGGCTGCCCGTTTGGCTATCTCTCGTGCGTTGATAAAGATTAATCCGGAAGATAAGGCTGTCTTAAGAGCGGAAGGATTCGTAACTCGCGATCCTCGTGCTGTTGAGCGTAAGAAACCGGGTCGTCCGAAAGCTCGTAAGAGATTCCAGTTCAGTAAACGTTAATGTTATTTGTGAGTCCCTTACAAGTAAAGCGAAGCGTTTAGTATCTAAATTATCGGGATTCTTTTTACATGTGGACATGCGGAAAGACTACCTGATGGTTGAAATTAAACAAAGAAAGTAAACGATTTAAGAAAAAAACAATGTCAAGAGTAAATTTTGATCAATTATTAGAGGCTGGTGTACACTTCGGACACTTAAAAAGAAAGTGGAATCCCGCTATGGCTCCTTATATCTTCATGGAGCGCAATGGTATTCATATCATTGACCTTTATAAAACAGTTGCTAAAGTAGACGAAGCCGCTGAAGTTATGAAGAACTTGGCTAAACAAGGCAAGAAAGTTCTTTTCGTGGCTACCAAAAAACAAGCTAAACAAGTTGTCGCTGATAAGGCTGCTTCCGTAGGTATGCCTTACGTTATCGAGCGCTGGCCGGGTGGTATGTTGACCAACTTCCCGACGATCCGTAAAGCTATCAAGAAGATGGCTACTATCGATAAGATGACAAAAGATGGTACATTTGATAATCTTTCTAAGAGAGAAAAACTTCAAATCACTCGCCAACGCGCTAAGTTGGAGAAGACTTTAGGTTCTATCGTAGACCTTACTCGTCTTCCGTCAGCGTTGTTCGTTGTAGACGTGATGAAAGAGCATATCGCTGTTCGCGAGGCTAACCGTTTGGGTATCCCTGTATTCGGTATGGTTGATACGAACTCTAATCCGAACAATATCGACTACGTTATCCCGGCTAACGATGACGCTACAAAGTCTGTAGAGGTTATCTTGGGCGCTATCTGCGAGGCTATGAACGAAGGCTTGCAAGAGCGTAAGGCTGAGAAAATTGACGCAGAGGCTGCTGAGGAAGCTCCGAAAAGAGAGCGTAAGGCAAAAGCTGCTGTTAAGAAAGAACGTACGAAGAAAGAAGACGACGATGCGTTGAACGCTAACGTTGCCGGTAAGTTCGCGAAAGACGAAGAATAATTCGATTGACAATTGACGTTGACAATTGACAATTAGAATACAAATACAATGGGCAGTTGGCTTTTGACAGGATTTGTCAATTGGCAACTGTCCATTGTCAATTTTTGAAAGTATAAACATTTTAAAGATAAAGGAAATAAGATTATGGCTGTAACAATGGCTGATATTACCAAGCTGCGCAAAATGAGTGGAGCTGGTATGATGGACTGTAAGAAGGCTTTGACAGAGTCTGACGGTGACATCGAGAAAGCAATGGAAATTATCCGTAAAAAAGGACAGGCTATCGCCGCTAAACGTTCTGATCGTGAGGCTGCCGAGGGTTGTGTGTTGGCTAAGAAGGATGGCGAGTTCGCCGCTATCATCGCTTTGAAGTGCGAAACGGACTTCGTGGCTAAGAATGAGGACTTCGTAGCTTTGACTCAGGCTATCTTGGACGCTGCCGTGGCTAACAAATGCCATACTTTGGACGAGGTGAAAGCTTTGCCTATGGGCAAGGGTACTATCCAAGAAGCTGTTACGGATCGTAGCGGTATCACTGGCGAGAAAATGGAGTTGGATGGCTACTGCGTAGTTGAAGGTGCTTACACTACTGTATACAACCATATGGGTAAGAACCAACTTTGTACGATCGCCGCTTTCAACAAGGAGTCTGAGGAAGCCGCTCACAATATCGTTATGCAGATCGCCGCTATGAACCCGATCGCTATCGATGAGGCTGGTGTTCCTGAGTCTGTAAAAGAGAAAGAGATCCAGGTTGCTATCGAGAAGACGAAGGCTGAGCAGGTACAGAAGGCTGTAGAGGCTGCATTGAAGAAGGCTGGTATTAATCCTTCGCATGTAGATAGCGAGGCTCACATGGAAAGTAACATGGATAAGGGCTGGATCACGGCAGAGGATGTAGCTAAGGCTAAAGAAATCATCGCTACTGTTTCCGCTGAGAAGGCGGCTAACTTACCTCAACAGATGATCGAGAATATCGCTAAGGGTCGTCTGGGCAAGTTCTTGAAAGAGGTTTGCTTGTTGAACCAAGAAGACATTATGGATGGCAAGAAGACTGTAAGAGAGACAATGAAGGAGATCGATCCTGAGTTACAGATCTTGGCGTTCAAACGTTTCACTTTGCGTGCTGAATAATTGCGGTAACGTATTTGATATAAAGAAAAAGGCGGTACAACCCAATGTATCGCCTTTTTTATGAAGTATAGCTTACTTGCCCATAGAAGATATACTTACTTGTCCAATGCAGTATATCTTACTTTGCCAAGTAAGTATATCTGTTTAATTTTTTCTTATTTCAATGCGGCCAACGCATCCTTAATACGTTTGATCGCCTCCACGATATTCTCATCGCTGGTAGCGTAACTCATGCGGATACACTCAGGTGCCCCGAAAGAGGTACCACCTACGCAAGCTACGTGCGCTACTTCTAAGAGATACATAGCTAAGTCATCAGCGTTGTTGATTATACGGGTTCCATCTGTCTTGCCGTAATAATAACTACATTTGGGGAATAAGTAAAAGGCGCCTTCCGGCTTATTCACTTCGAAGCCCGGAACTTCTTTCGCTAAATTAACGATTAAGTCACGACGACGTTCGAAGGCCTTGCGCATTTCCTCAACGGGTTCTTGTGAGCCTGTATAAGCCGCTTCCGCCGCTTTTTGAGATACAGAGCAAGGGCCAGAGGTATATTGTCCTTGTAATTTATTAACCGCTTTCACGATCCATTCCGGTCCGGCTATGAAACCGATACGCCAGCCAGTCATCGCATACGCTTTGGAAACGCCGTTTACGATAACCGTACGGTCTTTCATTCCTTCGATAGAAGCGATGCTGTTGTGTTTACCAATATAGTTAATATGTTCGTAGATCTCATCCGCTATAACGATGATATCCGTATGTTTTTTCAATACTTCCGCTAAACCTGCCAATTCCTCGGCGCTGTAAACAGAACCCGTCGGGTTGGAGGGAGAGCAAAGGATTAACGCTTTTGTCTTAGGCGTAATAGCGGCTTCCAGCTGAGCTGGAGTGATCTTGAAATCTTGCTCGATACCAGCCGGAACGATAACGGGGGTTCCTTCCGCTAACTTCACCATCTCCGGATAGCTTACCCAGAAAGGGGCAGGGATGATAACCTCGTCCCCCGGATTTACCAATACCATGACCGTGTTACAAACGGATTGTTTGGCACCGTTTGCGCAAGAGATCTGGCCTGCTGTATATTCCAGTCCATTCTCGTTCTTCAATTTGGCAACGATAGCATTACGTAATGCCGGATAACCCGCTACGGGAGAATAACGTGAGAAATTATCGTCAATCGCCTTCTTCGCGGCTTCTTTAATGAAGTCGGGAGTATTGAAATCGGGTTCTCCCACACTTAAGTTGATAACATCGATACCTTGAGCTTTCAACTCACCGCTCTTTTGTGACATCGCCAATGTTGCTGAAGGCGATAAACTCGCTAAACGATCTGAGACTTGTGTCATGACATTGCTTTTTGTATAGGTTGTTTTATTATTATGCGACAAAAGTAATCAATAATCGGAATTCTTGCAACGTTCTGATAACTATTTAATGTTATGCAGCACATGCCCCATACGTTCTTTCTTCGTTTTCATGTAGAATTCGTTGTATGGATTTGGTTTCACCTCGATAGGAACGTTCTCTACTACCTCAAGTCCGTAAGCTTCCAGACCTACGCGTTTTACCGGATTATTGCTCATCAGGCGCATTTTCGTTACGCCGATATGACGTAAGATCTGTGCTCCGACACCATAATCTCGCTCGTCCGCTTGATGGCCTAAATGCAAGTTCGCATCCACCGTATCCAAACCATCCTCTTGGAGCTTGTATGCTTTCATCTTCTCCATCAATCCGATGCCTCGTCCTTCTTGGTTCAGGTAAACGATAACCCCTTTGCCTTCTTGGTCGATGCGGCGCATAGCCTCGTGCAGTTGCTCTCCGCACTCGCAACGCATGGAACCGAAGATATCTCCTGTAGCGCAAGATGAGTGCACGCGTACTAAGATAGGCTCGTCTTTCTCGAATTTACCCTTTATCAAAGCTATATGCTCTAATCCATTGCTTTTCTGGCGGAAAGGAATGAGACGGAAATGTCCGTACTCGGTAGGGAGATCTACCTCTACGCCGTTCTCTACGATCGATTCGGTCCGGAGGCGATAAGCGATCAGGTCCTTGATGCAAATAATCTTGATATCGAATTTCTTGGCTACCTCGATTAATTGCGGCAGACGTGCCATGGTTCCATCCTCGTTAATGATCTCGATCAAGGCTCCGGCGGGATATAAACCGGCTAACCGGGCCAAATCCACGGCAGCCTCTGTATGACCCGCACGGCGAAGTACGCCACGAGAGCGGGCACGGAGCGGATTGATATGTCCGGGACGTCCCAGATCGGATGGCTTGGTCTTTGGATCAGCCAGCGCCAAGATCGTTTCCGCACGGTCGTACATGGAAACGCCGGTCGTACATTTCCCTCCTAATTTATCTACTGTTATCGTGAAAGGAGTACCTAGTAAAGAGGTGTTATTGGCAACTTGCATATCCAGCTCCAACTCTTGGCAACGTTCTTCCGTGATCGGGGCGCATAATACACCTCGTCCGTTTTTCAACATGAAGTTGATTTTTTCCGGGGTTACTTTCTCGGCCGCGATGATAAAGTCTCCTTCATTCTCCCGGTCCTCGTCGTCTACAACGATTAAGAACTTTCCTTCACGGAAATCCTCGATAGCTTCTTCGATGGTGTTTAATTGAATCTCGCTCATATTTATTGATTATTTATATCCGAGTTATTTTTTAGCAAATGTAATGAATATATCATATTGATCAGCTCCTTACTGGTCTTTTGTACCATGACGATATCATGCCGTAGCAATTTACGTTGGTACGTAGCCAATAGGTAGATCGGCAATCCCAGTGGGAAGAAAATACCGATAGCCAAGGCAAGTTTCCCGTTTATATGCTTGCTTAGCTTATTATTGTAACCTCCGATGACCGGGTAGTCCATCAATTTATTCAGGAGTAAATTCTGGTCGGAATTACTTAATTCCTCCACGATATTTTCCGTGTCCTGAGCTAACAGTTCCGCTGTGTTATCTTTTCCGCCTTGTTTCCAAAATGTCAGATAATTGATCCAACGTTTATGGTTTGCCAGATAAGTCGTGCTTTCTTCCACCAATTTCTCCAGTTGAGGAAGGGTTGCCTCATAATCGGGGGTGTATATGATAACCTCTTTCCGCTCCACTTTTCTCCCTTCACGCTTACCTATTAAGTTCTTCAAGGCATTCACGTAAGTGTCGGCATTCAAGATAACAGAATCTTTTACCGCTTTATAGGTTAGGAATATACCCATAGGTGTTAGGACCACGGAGCTAAGCCACATACCTTCCCATGCGTCCCAAACGCCGTCGCGTGCCATCTTGAAGCCCATATTATCTATAATATAATAGAAGATAAACAAGATTACCGAGATAACGACCGGTACGCCCAACCCACCTTTACGGATGATGGCTCCTAAGGGCGCTCCGATAAAGAAGAACATGATGCAAGCGAACGATACCGTGAATTTCTTATGCCATTCCGTCAAGTGGCGGCGTACCTTATAGGCCTCGTCGCCAACCGTGGCCGCGCGGAAATAATAGTCGGTCTTGATATTCTCGATCGAGGATTTGGCCCGGCCTAATAAAGCCGCTTTACTACTCGGTGCCTGCGCTTGGTAAAGACTGTCGAAATCCAACTGGATGGTAGGAGTGATTACCGGCAATTTTTCCTGCTGCTCGTCTGGTTGCCCCTCGGCTTCACTCTCTTTTTTAGCTCGTAAGGACTTTAGTGTTTTTACGTATGAGGCATCGTAAATGCTTTTTGCGTTCACGTCCTTGATGCTATCCAAGCGTACGCCCATCGAATCGATAGAGGTTTGTAAATCCTTCAAGTTTTTTCCCATATATTGGTTCTGCATGAAAGATTCGTCGGTACGGTTGAAATTCGCGTCGAATTCAATCAAGATATCCTTGCTGCTGAATGATTCCCGTCGATAGGGGACGGCGGTTCTCGCTTGCGTCGTGTTGGCTTGGCTTTTACCTACGTTCTCGAAAGATTCTCCGTTAAATAAAGATAGGACAAGGAATAATTTATCGGCGGATGTCTTTAGCCGTCCGGAGTCCGCTACGATTACACGGGCGTTATTGAATCCTTCCGAATAATCATAGATCATCACGTCTTTTAATAAACCGTCCTTCGGGTCCTTTTTCTTCACATATACATTGAATCCGGGAATATCTTTGTAGAATGAACCTTCCGGAATATCCAATTCCGGTGATTTCTGGCGCATGGAATATAATAATGTATATAGCTTGACTTGGACAACGGGCATTACGTTGTTTTGGAAGAAAAAGGCTCCCACGCTCACAAATAGTAGCGTTACGATCAAAGGACGCATGATATGTATCAATGATACCCCGGCAGACTTCATGGCCAGTAATTCCAGACGTTCCCCTAAATTTCCAAAAGTCATTAATGAGGCTAATAGAATAGCCAAGGGAAGTGCCATCGGGACAAGAAACAAGGCCGCATACATAAACATCTCCGCTAATACAGGGATACCAAGGCCTTTTCCCACCATATCGTCGATGTATCGCCAAAGAAATTGCATCAACACAATAAACAGACAAATACCGAATGTCATAAGAAACAACGGCAGGAATGTCTGTAGCATAAATGTATATAATCGTTTTATTCTCAACATTGCCTAATCTGGTTGAAGTGGCAAAAGTAGTGTAAAAAACGATAACACCCCACAGATTTCTGTAAAACTACTCTAAATACCAAGCGTTCGCTTCAAATCTTCCACTTGCGAGTCCCATAAATTAATGGAATCTTTTTTCTCCCCGGGTTCGGAGAAATCCGTAATCTCAAGTGCCGTAGAACCTGTTAATTCGATTGTATGGATTATAAATTCGAAATAAGCGTTCTCATCTTCCTCGTCCACCCAGCGGTAACGGATAAAGTTCTCCGGCTTGGAGTCGATCACTGTTGCCTCTTGGGCCTCTTTACTCCATTTAAAGGTGTAGAGATTATCATTTATAATGACCTCGTCGGCGAACCAAGCGGAAAGTCCCAAAGCGGTGGTTAGGTGATTCCACAAGCTTCGTCGTGAAACTTTATCGAAAATGTATTCGATATGAAACTTCTCTTTCTTCATTGTTCTTATCCTTATATTTGCCGCAAGATACATAAAAGATTTGAAAACGACTAATTTTAATGATGAAAAAAGTAACTAATAACTAACTGATTAGGTGGAGGTCTTAAAAATTAAGCGAATTTTTTTATTGAAAATGTTGTGTAATTCAAAAATAACCCCTACTTTTGCACCGTCAATAAGAGAAATAGTGACAATGAAATGATGGCGAGATAGCTCAGCTGGTTAGAGCGCATGATTCATAATCATGAGGTCCCCGGTTCAATCCCGGGTCTCGCTACCTAGAAAAGGAGGTCGATTTTTCGATCTCCTTTTTTCTTTTGCTATCAGATGGTCTTTTGGGAGGATAAAAAAACCTGAACAATCTTTCTCGTAAACGATCTTGATTGTTCAGGCAAAATAATTATGTAACCTCGCGGTTATGTTAATTAGGTTTGCCTACATCATAATTTAAGGGTAATTATATATGTAAGCAGGGTCATAGGGTAAAATTTCGCAAATTGCTTTGCTTGATTTATAAATACAAAGATATGTATGTCTAAATGTTTTGAGTGATGGTATTTGTCTCAATAGGAGAATGTATTTCTATCATATAAATAACGCACGCCTCGGAAATCATCTGAAGCGTGCGTTTAGCATATAAAATTTAAATCTAGTTACCCTTGTTTATGTAGTGACCCTGCTGTGATTTTTATATGCTTACCCTAATGTCTGTTGCGAATATATTCATAATATTCATAGGTTGTATCTTTATTTGATCGGTATTTGTATCAGTTTAGTGTGTAAAACTATCAACAGGTGGAGTGGGCCTTGTGATGAAGCGGGTTTCCGTTAATATTTAAATAAAGTTAAGACGGTGTTCGTGTCAATATCATGGGTATTCCTATCACGGAGAATGCGGTTTTTGAGAGAAAAACAGCGCACGCCCGAAATTCTCTAATCTCGTGACGTGCGCCAAAGCATATAAAAATTGAGGGTATCTTAATTCAGTGTTATATGTTGGATAACGGTTGCCCAGTCGGCAATTACAATATTAGCCGAAACTTCTCCAGAGTACTTGAAAGTGATCTCGGTGCGTTTTCCGGGGTTTGCAGCGAATAATTCTCCGTTTTTGTCTTTTTCGCTAGAAAAAATAAGATCACCGTCCTTGTAAAGCTCTATCGTTATATTTTGAGCCGGAAAAATGGCTTGGGCTTCTGTTGTCAAATTACCTTTTTCGTCAAAAGAAGCGGGGAAAGCGAATTCAACCTCTTCTCCTGTTGGGTTGCCATTGTAGTCCAATGAGCTTTTTGTATTTTTAATTCGATATTCAAAATTTCCGGCATTACTCCCTAGATACTTGATCAGTCCTTTCGTTGAAAGCTGGAAAATTGAAGTTTTGCGAATGATTTGTAATTCGTTTGATACGGTGGATTTTGTTGAAGAGTTCTTATGAAGCGTAACTTGTCCATAGAACAAATCGCTCGGAATATTAGCTATGCCGTTATTCTCTTTTAGACTGACTTGCAAATCGGATATAATATTGGCTTTGCTCATGTTTGAAATCTCTTCGTTTCCAGAATTGATTCCACTCCATGCGATCACGGTTATGTCATTACTGTTCGGGCAGTTAATGTCTATAGCCCGGCGAGATAAAATTGTAGATTTGTTTACATTAATCTGCTCGAAGAAATCGTTGTTTTGATCGAAGACAAATAATGTAGCTCCATTCACCTCTCCCTTGGTCGTAATGTCGTTACCATCTGAATTCATTGCTTTTAATACCACGGAGAATGGCACTTCGGCTTGTTCAATAACCTCACTCGTTGTTGCTACTACGTCATTTGAATCATCCGTGCAAGCGGAGAATGACAAAACTGTGAAAATAACAGAAACCGCAAATACGCAATTTGCGAAAAAATTACCCTTTTTCATGACCCTACTTTTTATATGCTTTACCCTTAATCTAAGTGACTTGGTTTTTTTTGACCGCCCCTCAACGGTCTTTCCTTATCACTACATCGCGAATGTATGTATAAAAATCATAGGTTGTATCTTTTATGATGGGTATTTTTATCAAAAAAGTGGGTAAAACTATCATTATACCTCTATGTCCCTTTATTGATGCATGTTTTGGATGATGCTTAAATAATGTTAATTAGTTTATTCCTATCAATTTGAGTGGTAAATATATCATCGCTGGTCCTTACTGATAGCCTTGACTCTGTTGTGTGATAGGAATGCAGTTGTTGTTAACGTCTATTAAAACGCCAGTAAAAAACGTTCGTTTAAATCTTGCGTTTTTATGTGTATAAATTATGAAGTCTCATTGATAATCATGTTATTTTTTTATTATTTTTATCCAACTGAATAACTGAAATTTAAATAAAATTTTTGACCTTTGTAAGGCTGCAAAAAAGTTGAAGATAAAAACGCAAGATTTAAACGAACGTTTTTTACTGGCGTTTTATATAAATAACATCTTAATAATCAATGATATGAGATCAAAAGGTTTTAAAGCGAAATTTATGATGGCATTTTGGGGCTTGTTCGTTGAAGCTCATTATATTGCTGCGGCCAATGATACAATGGAGGGCTCTCAAGGAATTCTACCTTTTATCATTTTACTGATAGTGTCCATATGTGTAATAGCTTTTTTGAGTTATTATATGTATAGGTTGAAGAAAGAGTATATTGCCAAAGATGGTGAGCTTATGGCGAGAAACGATGAGCTTCTTCGGTCTGTCGATGCGTTAAGCGTAAAAAATCGGGAGATCCAACAAATGTTGGTCAATAAAATCCGTGAGACTGATAATTGGAATAGGGATAATGAGGTAGAACGGGAGGATTTGAAAAAGCGCCTTGAGGAAATGGAAAAGCTCCATAATTCGTTTTTTGTTGAAACGATTCATGAAATGCGTACTCCACTATCGCTTGTGCTTGGTTCGTTGAGTGAGTTGTTGCAACGTAAAAATGATATTGACTCTAGTGAAGCGACTCAATTATTGTCTGCTTACCGTAATACCTTGGCTCTTCAAGACCTTATCGAGCAATTGCGAAATACCCGTCATGGAGATGACGTGGCAAACCATCTTCGGATAGCTCGTTATGACATGATCAGTATAACAAAGCAGATTTGTGATTTATTCGTGGACTGGATAGCCATGAATAATGTGGAATTTCATATTAATACCCAAACCTCTGTTCTTTGGGTCTGGATAGATCGTCGGAAGATGGAGTTTGCCTTGCGTGTACTTTTATCTAATGCGTTAAAAAATACCTACCGCTTTGGAAAGATCTCGATCAATATTTCCGTGGTGCGCTCAAATGGCAAGGCTTATTGTTCTTTCTCTATCCAAGATGATGGGTTAGGAGAAAGCGAAAGTACCCGTTTGGGTTTGAAACAGATCGTGGATATGACAGAATCCTCCGGCGCTATTTTCGAAGGAATTTCATCGGAGGACGAGACGGGAACCCAATATACGATATTGATTCCTTTGGGGAGAAGCCATTATATGGAACGTGCCGTGGAATTCATCGAGCCGGATGGTGATCTGGTAAAGCTGAATGAGATGCAGAAGGAGGAGATCGCCGAGTTGATCCAAGTTGTTCCGAAAAAGAAAGAGACCGGGAAGAAAATGTTGGTGATTGATGACAGTGATCAGATCCGTTGGTTCCTGCGTCATGTTTTTGCCAGTGAGTATCATGTTTCGGAAGCTCATAATGGCCAGGAGGGTGTAGAGATCGCGCGAGTTGAACGGCCGGATTTTATTTTATGTGACGTGATGATGCCCGTTAAAGATGGGCTTGCTACCTGTCGTGAAATCAAAGGCATCCCAGAATTAGCGCAAGTGCCGGTTGTCTTGCTAACCGCAAAGGTAGAGAGTGAGGATGTTATAGCCGGCATTGAATGTGGCGCCGATGATTATATAACCAAGCCATTCGATGTAGAGGTGTTACGAAGTAAGGTAAACAGTTTATTGAAACGTAGGGATGAGATGAGACGTTTCTATACGTCGAGTCCTGTAGGTGCGCATCCCGAGGGAGAGAAAACGGTAAAGAAAGATGATTCCCCTTCCAATCTTTTTATGGATGCGGTTATCTCAACGATCGAGAAACATTTGGATGACCCTAGTTTTGAGGCGAAGATTTTGGCGGATTCTTTAAACATGAGTCTCCCTACATTATATAGAAAGATAAAACTCTACTCGGATAGTAGTATATTGGAGCTTACCCGTATGGTACGTTTGAAGAAAGCCGCCGAGCTGATCAGTATGCAGCGATACTCTATCCAAGAGGTTTCGGAAATGGTCGGCTTCAACGATACCGCCACTTTCCGTAAGCGTTTTACCGAGCAATATGGTGTCACTCCTTCACAGTATATGCCGGGTAAGAATTAATCGTTTTCCTATGATACTCTCTCCTGCTCGTTTTTTGCCATTTCCCGGATAATCGCTGGGGAATGGCTAAATTGTCATTTGATTTTCTGGATTACTTGCTGGAAAAATGAAAATATCTGCGAAATCCCGTACATTCCTTTTTATGCGATATTTTTCAACCTCTTTTTGATAGCCTTACAACGGTACTAATCAGCTCGAAAATGTGCCGAACGGAAATTTATAGTTTTACCTCTTATTTATGAAAGTAACACCTATTTACTTTTTTTTATAGTCCAAATACCTTTGCGATGTCATTAACGAACAGCTGATTGGTCATAGGGAAGATTTGAACAATGAGTTCTTATTATATGGCTGAAAACGTAAAAAGTGATTGAAAAAGAAAGGTTTATATAAAAGATTTATTAACTCATAAAATTATATGTATATGAAACTTAGAAATTTATTATTCGGAACAATGATCGCTTGCGCGTTCGCGGCGTGTTCAAACGAGGATGATCCTATCGTAGGACCGGATCAACCGCAAACAGGGGAAAATAACGCAACATTGACTATTTCCGTGAAAAATGTGGCTAGAAATTTGACTAAAGCTGTAGCGGAGGGGACACAGACTGAAAATGAAGCTAAAATTACAGACCTAACAGTTGCTCTTTATGACGCTGAAACTGGAGCGCTTGTCGCTTCAAGTTCTGATATTGCCACTGAGGACGCTACTGCGGATAATGATGAGGTTCAATTTGCCGGACTGACAGAAAAAGCCAAATTACGTGCTATCGCATTTGCTAATATGGGTGAAATCTCATTGACTGGTACTACAATTAACAACTTTGTGTCTCCTGTATATACAATGCCAACAGCCGGATTTTCAGAAGACTATTTACCAATGAGTAGTGGTTTGTCCGATCTGTTCATTTTACAAGCCGGTAAAAACTATTATGGATATAATAAAACACGGGAAGAAGGTGTGAATATTCTTGTAGCAGAACCTTTGTACTTGATAAGAAATGTAGCGCGAATTGATTTTAAAGGACTTAGCTTAGACATGACTAAAGCAACAAAAGATGTATACGTTGCAGGAACTGCGACAATTGTTCCAGAATGTGTATTCATCATGCATGGACGGACGAAATCCAATGCGGCTGATATGGGTAATGGCGATAGCTGGTGGAGTACTGCTAGTAATACCGTATGGGGTAATGTGTCTGCGACTTATGCTGCTAATGCTACAGATTATGCTTCAGGTTATAGAGGAGATTTCGTGAATGATGACGCTATGTTTACGAATATGAGTGGTTCTATTATTGAAGGATACAAGGCCAGTTTACCAACTGGGGCATTGATACAGGATATCGCAAGTGAAGGTGCTGCATCTGCGTCTATCACAACCGCCCCTAAGTTTTATGTGTTTGAGAATCCTCAAGTTAAGGCTGCTCGTGAAATGAATGGTGCTGATAATTTCAAATCCGAGGAGCTGGCAACTGAAATTGTAGTCAAAGGCACTTATAAGCTCGAAAATGCCAAAAAGGTTGGAAGTGATGCGGTATACAACTATGCGGAGAAAACAGCCTATTGGCCAATTAAAATTGCGGTGACGAATGAAATGGCAGCAGGTACGGCTGACTATTTAAATGATGGAAAGATCCATCGTAATATAATTTACAGTATTGACGCGACTTTAGCTGGTAGAGGATATGATGATCCTACTGTTCCTCCAACAGACTTTGTTGAATTGTTTGTTAAGACAAAGGTTCTTGATTGGGGCAACGCAAATCAATCTTCAGTTGTCGAATAATATCTATTTTCTGAATAACAACCAAAAGGCATTCCTTTTACCGGGAGTGCCTTTTTTGCATATATAATTCTGGTTATAAATTGATTCGGAGACTACAAAATTTACTATCCTTTCCTTATGATAGCGATCCCATATGTCTTGAACCTAAGAGCCGGAATATTATTTCATGAGAACATCTACAATATCTACAATTCAACCTCATACTTATTGTAAATAAATATGTTATATAGTGGTTGCAGATGGAATAACATCTACAATTTTCATTCTGCATCTACCATGTTTTAATGGGAAACGCAAAAAAAATCACTTCTCAAGCTTGCGGACTCGTATATTTAGTATTTGACGATTTCATAAGAGATAGACAAAGGGATTAAAGCCAATAAGAGTTTCAATAGGTGAAGTTAGTGGTTTCATACTGAAGAAACTTTTATTTCATACTGAAGAAACAAAAGTTTCTCTATAGTAAAACTTTTGTTTTTCTATGCGAAAAACTATTATTTACTGAAATACAGAATGTTATACATTATTTATCGTTAGTAGTAATTGTTCGTGCTAATCTTTCCGGTAACCTAATGATGGTAGATCGAAGTTTGTAGTGGTAGATGTTCGCCATCTACCACCATAAGATAAATGATTTACAATCAAAATATTACATAAATAATGGTAGATGTGGTAGATGATTTGGATTATTAACACATAGAATGGCATCTGGGGCGTGTCCGGAGAGAACAACTTCTTAAACATAAATCTTTTAACTTTCTAACTTTGCCAACGGGCATTGACATATTATATTTATAACAAAAAAGGCATTCCCTGTTGATAGAGAATGCCTTTTGGTTATTATTAGAGAATTGATATTATTCGATAACAGGAGCTTGAGTGGCTGTACCCCAATTCATAACCATTGTCTTTACAAACAAGTCGGCTGTAGGATCCCCCTTAGGAAGAGTAGGATCTGCATAACCATTACCTGCGATAGTAGCAGAAATGTTATAAACCACGTTTCTATGTACCTGACCATAATATGTGTCTTCACTATCTAATCCATCGATACCAATCTTTATCGGCCAATAGCGCAATACAGGAGTACTCTCTTCGCCGAATGTCCAAGATGTGTTATCGTTCATTATAGCTTTTATATAAACTTCACCACTGATTACCAATTCGGATGCCAAAGTTGTTTTATCCAAGACGAAAGCCGGGCCTTCTTCTTCCGGATCTTCTTGTTCTCTGGCCGCTTTTGTCTGATCATTAGGCAACACATAAAAATATAAAGAGTTAGCAAGAGCAATTTCTTTATCTCCGGAAATAGTAGCACCAGTCCAATCCTGAGTATATGTTTTTGTTGTTGTACTCAATGCCTTTATATAATTAGTCGCATCGACAGTTCCAGCAAAACGACCGAATGAGCTACTAGCGTTAGTTCCGGAATAATAATCATCTCCATTAGCTGTTTCATAAGTAGCGGCAATATTACCCCAAACCCTATTTGGCAGATTGAACCACAGATTATTATTTATGCTTTGGTCTGCCACATTCGCTTTTTTACGACCATGTAATACAAAAACATCTTTAGGTACAAACTTAATTGTTCCTGATTTGTATTTTTGAATATTATTAACCTTGACTTGAGTCATATCCAAAGAAAGAGCACTCAATTCCGCACGAGCCACATTTCTAATTAATCCTAAAGGTTTTCCAGATTCAATACTGTTTCCTCCTGTAGCGTTTGAGTAACCATAATAATTTTCACCTTCAGCAAGAGTGAATACTGGACTAATTCCACTACTCATAGGCAATCCATTCGCTTCTGCTCCGGTTAAGACATAGTAAGCAGATGTCAAATCAAAAGAGTTAGCAGTTGCAGTAAGAGCCTCTTTGGGGACATTAGCGAAAGCCAACGCACGATAAGAAGCACCTGCCTTTAATCCCTTAAACTGAATCTCATTGTTTGAACTAGTTTGCTCTTCATCCTTATTAACAGTAATATCACTAACTTGCAAGAATGTCCCATCCTCATTATAAAGTGCCACAAATAAATTGTGAATCGCAGTTTCGCCCTCTTTAGCATTAGAATCATCAGCAGCTTTTGTCTGTGTATTCTTTGCCAAATTCTTTACCACAATCGTAAGATCCGCAGTGCCTGTTTCTGGAGTAGGTGTCGGATCCACGTTAGGGATAGGATCATCCTCGTTTGAACACGCCGCGAACGCGCAAGCGATCATTGTCCCGAATAATAAATTTCTAAGTTCTATTTGGGAATGGCTATAAGAGATTGTTTTTAGTATAATTATGCTTTTGTTATATGCAGGTAAGTAACAACTCAGTAGTATTATTATAATAATGTATGGGAGCGGATGGCATGATGAGAATTTATCGGAATAAGCTTGTTTTTCAACAGAAGAGTCTTTACCTTTACAACATTATACGTGAATTATTAATCAACTAAAACCCATAAAACTATGGAACAGTACGTGAACATCATGTTGGATGGCGTCTTCAAGGCTGTGTTTGGAGATAAGCAAGTGGCGATGGATTTGCCGTATGATCTCCCGTCAGGGCGAGACAGGTCGTGACTGGAAGTACGAGCTGCTTCCTGTGTATGGAATCTATCTGTTGAACTTCAGCTTGCCAGAGTTTCCGTTGTGGCGTACGGACGTGGTGCTAACGAACGAGCTTACGGGTGAGACTTTTGGACGGATCAAGCTCAAACAGGTCTATATTTCATTCGAGCGGTTCGATTTGAGTTATGAGGAGTGCGAGACTCCGTTGGAAATAATACAAAGTCTCTGATCTGATAAGCCAGTTGCGGACTGAAACTATAGCGGATGACACGGATCTTGGGGAGAAGTATCTTTCTTGATCCGTGCCATCCGAATCTGAAGTAATATCCGTCTCATGCGTCTAACACCCCATTAAACCGGTCTATTGCCTGTCTTTTACTAGCATCGATGATTTTTGCGTATACTTGTGTGGAGATGATGTTCTTGTGTCCTAGTAATTTACATACCGTATACAAGTCAATGCCAAGAGCTAGTGAAAGAGTGGCGAAAGTATGGCGGGCCATGTAAGTAATATTTAGAAATGCAATAAAAAACAGAATGACGATAATTAAACGTAAAACGTTTATAATTAAGCATTTTGCAAGATTTGCAGAACAGACAGACCTGCAAAAGAAAACAAAATATTGCGACGTTTCAGTTACCAGACTGTTAGCCGCCTGTTTCGGAAACAACGGCAGGTAACCGAATTTTTACCGATAGGAACAAAGCGGATTTGTATTCACTGTTTATCAATGTTTTGCATGCCAAAGGACGCTTTTCAAAGGAGTATTTTTACAACCTAAAAAAGAGCGTTATGAAAGTGGAAAAATTCAAGGTGCTGCTCTACCTGAAAAAGAGCGAGCCGGACAAGACCGGCAAGACCCCGATCATGGGACGGATCACCCTCAACCGCACGATGGCGCAGTTCAGCTGCAAGCTCTCCTGTACCCCCGGGCTATGGAACGCACGTGAGAGCCGGCTGAACGGCAAGAGCCGTGAAGCGGTGGAGACCAATGAAAAGATAGAGAGGCTGCTGCTTGCCGTACACTCGGCCTTCAATTCCCTCATGGAAAGGAAAAAGGATTTCGATGCCGCCGCGGTCAGGGACATGTTCCAGGGTAACGCGGGCATGCAGATGACCCTGCTCAAACTTCTCGACCGGCACAACGAGGAGATGAAGGCCCGTGTGGGCGTGGACCGTGCGCCGACGACAATGTCGACCTACGTGTACACCCGGCGCACCCTTGCCGAATTCATCAAAACGGAATTCAAGGTCTCGGACCTCGCCTTCGGACAGCTCAACGAGCAGTTCATCCGTGACTATCAGGATTTCTGCCTGGAAAAGAAGAAACTGGCGATGGAGACGGTGCGCCATTACCTGTCCATCCTGAAAAAGATCTGCCGCATCGCCTACAAGGAAGGGCACTCGGAGAAATATCATTTCTGCCACTTCAAGCTGCCCAAGCAGAAGGAGACAACACCGAAAGCACTCAGCCGTGAGAATTTCGAGAAGCTGCGTGATCTGGAGATACCAGAAAAACGCAGGTCACATGTCATCACCCGGGATCTCTTCCTCTTCGCCTGTTACACCGGTACCGCCTATGCCGATGTGGTAAGCATCACCCGGGAGAACCTCTTCCAGGATGACGAGGGCAGCCTCTGGCTGAAATACCGGCGGAAGAAGACCGACTACCTCGGACGCGTCAAGCTGCTGCCGGAGGCCCTCGCACTGATCGAAAAGTACCGTGACGATACCCGCACCACCCTCTTCCCGCCGCAGGACTACCACACGCTCAGGGCCAACATGAAATCCCTGCGCCTGATGGCGGGGCTCAGCCAGGACCTCGTCTACCACATGGGAAGACATTCTTTCGCCTCCCTGGTCACGCTCGAGGAGGGGGTTCCGATCGAGACCATCAGCAAAATGCTGGGACACTCCAACATAAAGACCACCCAAGTCTACGCGCGCGTGACCCCTAAGAAACTGTTCGAGGACATGGACAGGTTCATCGAGGCGACCCGTGATTTGAAACTCATTCTTTAATCCTAAAAAATATCATTATCATGCGTAGTACATTCAAACTCTTATTCTACATCAACCGTAACAAGGTGAAATCGGACAGTACGACCGCCGTCCTCTGCCGGATCAGCATTGACGGCAAGAAGTCAGCCGTTACCACCGGCATCTATTGCAGGCCCGGTGACTGGGACAGCAAGAAGTGTGAAATCAAAACAGTCAGGGAGAACAACCGCCTTGCCGCCTTCCGCAGCCG
>ENA-OPNH01000143-OPNH01000143.1-human-gut-metagenome-genome-assembly--contig:-NODE-143-length-78764-cov-6.265827_pt1 | contig 78764 bp, 115 predicted proteins | sample MGYA00241537_ERZ501771 | MGnify/ENA primary metagenome ERZ501771 (study PRJEB25962, sample SAMEA2042608) | human gut metagenome | biome: human gut; feature: human-associated habitat; material: faeces...
CCCTTCAGGATTCCTCTGTGTCCGAAGATACTGGGAGCCGCACAGATTGCCGCAATGTATTTTCCCGATGCATAAAAAGCATCGATCTGCTGCATCAGGGGCTCACAGGCCTCCAGATTCTTCGTTCCCTGTCCGCCACCGGGCAATACCAGACAATCATATTCCTCAAAATTCACCTGGGACAATGTCATATCCGCAGTCACCGGAATCTTATGTGATCCCATCACCTGTTTTTCTTCCGTAATGGACACCATATCAATGGTCAGTCCACATCTGCGGCAGATATCCACTACCGTCAGACCTTCTATTTCCTCAAACCCATTTGCCAGAAAAATCGCTATCTTACTCATGGTTTTCCCTCGCTTTCCGTTTTGTTTTCTGTCTCATTTGCAAGTCATATACTCTGACTTTGCACAGTTATGATTAGTATACACAATTTGGAAGCGTAATTCAATTCCCATGGGCAGATATTTGCAGATTTCACTGTATTTTCAAGGAAAATCATGTTATACTAAAGAAGTGTTTTTAAGTCTTAATTACAGAAGCGAGGCATTAATACTATGGAAATCGAGCGAAAGTTTACCCTGAAATCCTTACCCGACAATCTGGAAAGCTATCCTTCTCATCATATCGAGCAGGTATATCTGAATTATAATCCTGTGGTCAGAGCCAGAAAACAGGATGATGAATATTATCTCACTTACAAAGGCAGCGGCATGATGGCCAGAGATGAGAGCAATCTTCCGCTGAACGAGGCATCTTATTATCATTTACGGGAAAAAGCCGATGGCAGCGTAATCTCCAAAAGACGCTATCTGATCCCTCTGGAGCATCCCGGATTCAAAGAAGGCTTTCCCACTCCTCCGGCAGATTATTCCCTGACCATCGAGCTGGATGTTTTTGATGCCCCCTTCGCCCCTCTGATCATGGCAGAAGTGGAGTTTGGAAGCAAAGAAGCAGCAGAGGCTTTCGTCCCTCCCGCATGGTTTGACAAAGATGTCACCTACTGCAAGGAATACCACAATTCCTATCTGGCTCTGGAGCTGCATCACGCTCCGGAAAATTCCTAAAATGTAACTGCAGTCATTCAAAATGCACGGTAATTCCCCATCGGGAATCCCGTGCATTTTATTTTTTCTGTCTATACCACTGTAAAACAGCGGATACTTTCTTTCAACTGTCCCACTGCACCGGTCAGATCATCCACCGCATAGGAAATATCCTTCATCTCCTGCTGTAATCCCCGGTTGTTGTTCTTTACCACCGCCAGCTTTTCCGTACTGTCCTCCACGGTTGCTTCCATCTGTGAGTTAGCACTATTGACATTCTGCAGTACCGACAACAGTTCATCGATCTTCTGTCGGAATTCATTCATCATCTCATCCACATGATCCGCAGCCTCATGATAATTTGTGCCCGTATCCTCCAGAGCATCGTAATCTCTCATGACTCTGGTATTCACAAAATCCAAAAGTTTTGTAGCATTTTCGGAAAGTTCTTCCACGCTTTCCACTACCCGGTTACTTATCTCCTGGATATTATTGGCTGACTCTCTGGAGCTGTCTGCGAGCTTGCGGATCTCCTCCGCCACGACTGCGAATCCCCGGCCTGCTTCTCCTGCTCTGGCAGCCTCGATAGACGCATTCAGTGCCAGCAGATTCGTTGTTCCAGCAATTCCCAGGATTTCTTCCGTCAGTTCCGTGATCTTGTGGATCTGCCTGCTGTTGGCGATGGACTCCGTCATTGCCGTGTCGATCTCCTTCATCACCTGGGTTGCCTCCTGCTTACTCGCCACCGCCGTTGCCTTCATTTTTCCGGCCCTATCCTTGATATCCGCCGCATAATTGCGTCCATCCTGTGCCACCTCCAGCATGTTCTCCACCGTGGTATCCAGCACCCCGGTATCCTGTTGCACCCCTCCGATAGCCTCCGTGACAGACTGCATGCCACCAGCCATCACTCCCAGCTTCTGGGTGGTGTCCTCCGCGGTGGCATTTACCTTTTCCACATTGGAGATAATACCGGTCTGTTTTTCCTCCATATGTCCGCAGCTCTCGGTAATCGCCCTTATGATGGTCTGCATCTGCGCTACCAGATCATTGATGGCCATGGATAATCTGCCGACTTCATCCCCCGATTTCACCCGGATCCGTCTGGTGATGTCACCTCTGTTATTGCGAATGCCTTCCACCAGTTCATCCACCTGCCTCGTAGCATATTTCACCGGACCGATGACCCAGATCCGCAATCCCAGCATGATCACCACGACTACTGCAAGCAGTACCAGACTTGCCACCGCCACGATCATGGGCACTCTGGCCGCACTCTGCTCCATCTGTCCCTGTGCCTGTGCCATCTGCTCTCCGGTGATCTCCAGCATCTGATTCATATAGCTTTCAATATGTTCATTGAACATCGGCAGATTCGATGTGGCAGACACATAAGCCTGCGTCTTATTCTCTGCACTGGTGACCAGCAGACTCTCCACGGTCTTTTTGTATTTTGCCAGTTCCGCAGAAGCACTGTCAAACGCCTCTCTCCGGGCATCCCCCTCAGACAGCAGTCCTTCGAACTCCGTCATCTGTTGTTCCATATCAGTGATCTCCTGCAGGATCTTATCCGACAAATTTTCCATTGTCACACTGTTGGTGGTCATGACATGGGTCAACACCTGCCCGTTAATGTAAGTAAACTGTCTGGAAAGCTCCGAGATTTTCTCCTGTTCAGCCACCTGACCGGCCACGATTTCATCGTTGGTTACAATGACCGATTGCAGCGTCTGCACCAGCACTCCCATACAGCTGAGTGCAGTAACTGCCAGCAGCAGCAAAAGTGCCACGATCTTGACTCCGATCCCGACTCCTTTTTTCTGCTTTCCTTCCCGCTTCTTCCGTTCTTTTCCCTTATTCATGCTCTTCTCCTCCCAATACCATCAAAAGGGCCTGCAGCGCATATGCACCGGGCCCTTTTGATTAGATATGTAGAAATTAATTCTTGGCAATTAATTTTCCACCACGTTTGGATACAACATCGAAGATAACTGCTGCCAGAAGTACCAGACCCTTGACTACCTTCTGCATATTCTGATCGACGCCCATCAGAGACATACCCAGGTTAATAACACCCATCAGTACAGCACCTACGATAACTCCGGGTACAGTTCCGGTTCCGCCGTATGCGGAAGCACCGCCGATGAAGCAGGAACCGATGGCATCCATTTCATAGTTCTGTCCGTATGTCGGCTGTGCGGAAGTCATACGTGCAATGGTTACCATACCAGCTAACGCTGCCAGGAATCCCATGTTCATATAAGCCAGGAAATAAACCTTGTTGGTATTGATACCGGATAATTTGGTGGCCTTCTCATTACCGCCCACTGCGTAGAAATAACGTCCTACAGTAGTGTTGGAAGTGATGTAACCGTATACCATGATAACAATCAGTACCCAGATCAATACACTGGGAATACCTTTGTGCTGTGCCAGACGATAGCTGAATGCCAGAATCACTGCAGCGATCACTACGATTTTGCCGATCGTGGAACCCATGTTGGGAGCTTCGTATCCTTTTTTCACCTTGTCGGCTCTATTCTTCAGCTGTAACACTGCAAAGATCACTGCAGCGATCACACCGGCAAATACACAGGTCAGATTGATGGGACCATTACCGAAGAAATCGGGAATATAACAGTCAGCACCGCCACCGAACAGATTTACGAATGTAGTGCAGTCCTTAATGGATACGGTCATACCCTGCAGGACTACGTTGCTTAATCCTCGAAAAGCCAGCATGCCGGCCAATGTCACGATGAAAGGCGGGATTCTCACATAAGCGATCCAGAAACCCTGGAAAGCACCGATCAGTGTACCGATAACAAACATGATCAGAATAGCCAGCCACATGTTCATTTTCATGTTGACCATGAGTACCGCTCCGATGGCACCGACGAAACATACAACAGATCCAACGGACAGATCGATGTTACCGCCGGTCAGGATACATAACAGCATACCGGTTGCCAGAATAAACACATATGCGTTCTGCGAGATCAGACTGCTGACATTCATGGGAAGCAGGATTGCTCCTCCGGTTCTCCATGCAAAAAATGCCGTAACCACGATCAGTACGAGGATCATGGTATATCTTTTTATAAAATCGAGGCCCTTTGTTTTATTCATGCCAATGCTCCTTTCTTACCGGCTGATAATATCTTGGACATGATAAGCTCCTGTGTTGCCTCACTGCCCGCCAGTTCTCCTACTATTTTTCCTTCGTTCATTACATAGATCCGGTCGCACATGCCAAGAATCTCAGGCAGCTCCGAGGAGATCATGATAACCGATTTTCCTTCTGCCACCAGTTGGTTAATGATGCAGTAGATTTCGTATTTTGCACCAACATCAATACCTCTCGTCGGCTCATCCAGGATCAGGATATCCGGATCTGTGAACATCCATTTTGCCAAAAGTACCTTCTGTTGATTACCGCCGCTTAAGTTTCCTACATTCTGCTCCACAGTTGGACATTTCGTATTCAGTTTGTTCTTATAGTCTACCGCCACATTGTACTCTTTGTCTTTATCAATAACAGTATGTCTGCTGATGGCATCCAGATTTGCCAGAGTTGTATTAATCTTGATCGGGTTGCTCAGAATCAGTCCGTTGCCCTTTCGATCCTCCGTCACATATGCCAGATGATTTTTGATGGCTTCCTGTACAGTATTCAGCTGTACTTTTTTGCCGTTGATATACAGTTCGCCGCTGATGTTGGAACCATAACTTTTGCCGAACAGGCTCATGGCCAGTTCCGTTCGTCCCGCACCCATCAGGCCGGAAATTCCCACTACTTCACCTTTTTTCACATTAAGATTGACATTATCCACCACCTTACGGTCAGAATACAGTGGATGATGCACGGTCCAGTTTTTGACCTCCATCAGGACCTCTCCGATCTTCGGCTCTCTCTTCGGGAATCGGTCGGCGATCTCTCTTCCTACCATTCCTTTGATGATCCGGCTCTCGGTAATATCATCTTTTCCCTTCACAAGTGTTTCGATGGTAGATCCGTCACGAATGACGGTGATCTTATCTGCCACATAAGAAATCTCATTCAGCTTATGAGAGATGATGATGGATGTCATTCCCTTTTTCTTGAGTTCCAGCATCAGATCCAACAGTGCCTTGGAATCCGTCTCATTCAGAGAGGCAGTAGGCTCATCCAGGATCAGAAGTTTTGCGTTCTTGGCCAGTGCCTTCGCAATCTCTACCAGCTGCTGTTTTCCTACGCCAATATCCTTTATCAATGTCTGGGGGCCTTCCTTCAGGCCTACGGTCTTCAAAAGTTCTGCCGCCCTGGCATTGGTTTCATTCCAGTTGATTTTGTACTTATGTCCCCGTTCATTGCCCAGAAACATATTTTCCCCGATCGTCATATAGGGAATCAGTGCAAGCTCCTGATGAATGATTACGATACCCTTTTCCTCACTGTCCTTGATCTTATCAAATTTGCAGACCTCACCGTCATAGATGATGTCCCCTTCGTAAGACCCATACGGATATATACCGCTCAATACATTCATCAATGTGGACTTTCCTGCGCCGTTTTCGCCTACAAGTGCGTGGATCTCTCCCTCTTCCACCTGCAGGTTTACATTGTCAAGTGCTTTTACACCGGGGAATGTTTTGGTTATATTTTTCATTTCCAATAAGATTTTTGCCAATGGTATTCCTCCCAAGTCTTATTTCCACATTATCTAATCAAACCGTTCTATTTTGCTTTCCCATGAATACGGCAGGCGGGAAACGCCCGCCTGCCGTAAGGATCCCGCAGGATCCATATTATTTTATAAAATTACTGTAAATCTGCTTCTGTGTAGTAACCGGAATCGATGAGCAGCTCTTTGTAGTTGCTTGCATCAGCGAATACGGGCTCGCACAGGTAAGAAGGAATGACACCGGTACCATTGTCATAGGTTGTGGTATCGTTGACAGGTGCTTCGCCGCCCTTCATGACTGCGTCTACCATCTCTACTACCTTGGATGCCAGAGTACGGGTATCCTTGAAGATGGACATGGACTGTTTGCCGGAGATCATATTCTTAACGTTGGGCTTATCGCAGTCCTGACCGGTAATGATAGGCCACTCGCCGGTGTAGTTAGCTTCCAGAGAGTTAGTTACACCCAGTGCAGTGGAGTCGTTGGAGCACAGAACGGCATCCAGCTTGGTTCCGTCTGCATAGTTAGCGGAAATGATAGCGTCCATTCTGGACTGTGCGGTCTCAGTAGACCAGTTAGCGGTTGCAACGGTTTCGAAATCGGTCTGTCCGGATTTTACTACCAGCTTACCTGCGTCAATGTAGGGCTGCAGCACATCCATGGCACCGCCGAAGAAGAATCTTGCGTTGTTGTCACCGGGATCACCGGTTACCAGCTCGATATTGAAAGGTCCTGCTGCATTGTCCAGATCCAACTGATCTCTGATGTATTCACCCTGTTTCGTACCTACCATGTAGTTATCGAAGGTTGCGTAATAAGTAACTGCATCGGAGTTCATGATCAAACGGTCATATGCGATAACCGGAATGTCTTTTTCCTTTGCCTGCTCCAGAACGGTTCCAAGAGAGTCACCGTCGATGGATGCGATGACCAGAAGTTCGCAGCCGGAATTGATCATATTCTCGATCTGGGATACCTGTGTGGGAATATCGTTAGATGCGTACTGCAGATCTACATCATAGCCTGCTGCCTCCAGCTGAGCCTGCATGTTGCTACCATCCTGATTCCATCTCTGCAGATCCTTGGTGGGCATTGCTACACCGACCTTACCGCCGCCTGTTGCACCAGAAGTCTCTGTCTTTGCTTCTGCGGAAGTCTCCGTCTTTGCTTCTGCGGAAGTCTCCGTCTTATTGTCCGTTGCCGGTGTGGTTGCCTGCTGTCCCCCATTGGATCCACATCCTGCAAGCATTGTAACAGCCATGGCTGTTGCCAGAAGTGTGCTTAATAATTTCTTCCTCATAAAAAGTAACCTCCCTTGTTTGGTTTGTTTTTGTTGACAAGTAGAGAATACCATAGATCAAATAGCATGATTTTATGACCTTCTGCACTTTTCTGTGCTGTCCGGAAGGCAAAAATAAGCTGTGCTAGCAATATTTTGTCTGCAAGCACAGCTATCTTACCAATTTTTTCCTGTTCCTAGTTTTCTGCATTCACGATCCCGTCAGGGCATTTCGGCAGGGACATTCAGATAGACATCTTCCTTCAGATGGAATCCACTGCCTATGATCACATCATTGATATTGGTCTTATCCACGCTGATGGGTTCCAGTCCGATATAGGGCACCTGATAGTTTCCGCTTTCTATCGTCACAGTCTCTTCTGGAAGCTCCTTTCCTTCTGCCAGAAGCACGGCACATTCCGCAGCCTTCTGGGCCAGCTTCTCCACTGGCTTATAAACCGTCATGACCTGTGTTCCTTCTACGATCCGCTGACAGGCTTCCAGATCGGCATCCTGCCCAACGACCATGATGTCTCCCGCCATCCTCTTTTCCTTCAGGGCATGCACCACCTTACTGGCCAGATCATCGTTGCCACACATGATGGCATCCGCTTCCGAGACAACATCCATATGGTCATAGACATAGGCCGCTGCGAGCTCCGCTTTCCATCCGTCCGCATGCATGGAATCCAGGATTGTCACCTGATGATCCTCCATCACCTTCCGGAATCCTTTCTCTACCATAGCCACGTTGCTGTCCACCGCAGAACCTCCCAGCATCAGCACTTTTCCACCAGACAGCCCGTTATCCACCAGTGCTTCTCCCATCATGGTGCCGACGCGCTCGTTGTCGAAAGTGATATACAGATCAATATCCGAATCCATGATCATTCGGTCGTAGGCGATGACTTTAATCCCTGCTTCCTTCGCCTTTTGCACCTGCTCTGCCAGCCCCTCGGAATCAATGCAGATGATGACAATAACGTCCATTCCCTTATCAATGAAATAATTGATCTGTTTCTTCTGCTGTTCCAGATCCCCGTTGGCATTCTGTACATTGACCTCCGCCCCCAGTTCCTTGGCTGTGGATACGAAGATATCCCGGTCTGTCTGCCACCTCTCGATGACAAAAGAATCGAAGCTCATGCCGATCTGGATCTTCCGGTCCTGTGCGGCATCCCCGGACGTTTTACTGCTGTCCAGATTACCGCAGGCGCCGAGTGTCAGCACACAGACAAGCACAACCGCTGCATATTTCCACATTTTTTTCATTTTACACACTGCCCTGTTCATATATTTTTCCCCGATTCTCCTTATAGACCGTCGGAGTGACCCCCACGTTCTTTTTAAAGCTGCGGCTGAAATAATTCGGATCTGAATATCCCGTTCTGACGCAGATCTCCTTCATGGAGCACTCCGTGGTCTCCAACAGTTCCTTTGCCTTATCCATTCGCAGATTCGTCAGATATTCGATGAAATTCTCTCCCGTGGTTTCCTTGAAAAGCTTGCTGAAATAATACGGGCTGATATTGACCTCTCTGGATACATCATCCAGGGAAATGTCTTTGTGGTAATTATTCTTAATGTAATTTTTAGCCATTTCAATGATACTGCCGGACTTCTCTTCTCTCTTGTTCAAAACATTGCGGCAAGCCTCTTTTACCTTTTCCAGGAACCAGGTCTTCATGGCCGATGGCTCTGCCATCTCCATGACCTGCGGCAGATAATCCGCCCGGGAGTTCAATTGATAAGTCATACCGCCTTTCTCATAGGCAATGTGTTCCGACCACAGCACAAATTCCAGGATCTTCAGGCGCATGTTCATCAAATCCGATCCGATGTCCGTCATCCAGTCAAAAAATGCCGCTGCCGTTGCCGAAGCATTATCGATGTCTCCGTCCTCAATCTCCGCAAACAGCTTCTTCTCCAGTTTCACCGGATAGTTTCCGGCAAATTCGCAGCGGATCGGCAGATCATCCACATGAGCCACACTGCCCGTGGATGCCACCAGTGCATTCAGCGCCTCGGTATAGGACTCTGATGCCATGAGAAAATCCTTCGGTCCTCCGATGCCGATACGGAAGCTGATATCCGTACGCTTGCGCATGTAGCGCACCAGTTCCCTGGCTTTCTCGATCAGTTCAATACGTTCGTTGTAATCCATTATTTCTTTTTCGTAAGGAACCAGCACCGCCAGCTTATTGGCCATCACCGTTCCCACGATACAGTCAAAGTGTTCCTTCAGACAATCCCTTACCTCCTGATAATGCTTCTGCATCCGGACACTGCTGCCCACTGCGTTCGTCATATGATTGCCCTGCTGCTCGTCACCGCTGACCACCGCGATCATATAAGCATACTGCCGCGTAATCCCCAGAATGGAACGGTAATTCTCGATATCCTCCCTGAAATGCTCCTGCAGGAGAATATTGTGGATCAGTCCACTTTCAATAATGGGAACCACTGTCTCCAGCTTTTCCTTGATCAACAGCTCATTTTTCCGCTTCAGACGCTCGGCATCGATATTTTCCATGGCCTTGCGAAGAGCGTTCACGATCCTGGTCTTCTCCATGGGTTTGGTGATATACTCCATAACTCCCAGCTTGATTGCTTCCTTGGCATAGTCGAATTTATCATAGGCCGACATCACAATAAACACCGTGTGATTATTGGTCCTGCGGATCTCTTTCATGGCATCGATGCCGTTGATCCCCGGCATCTGGATATCCATGACTGCAATGTCCGGTCGAAAGCTCTCCGCCAGTTCGATGACACTCCTTCCGGTTTTGGCATACTGCACTTCACAGATATCCTTAAATTCTTTCTCAATAATGAACTTCAGGGAATCGATCACGATTCCTTCATCATCTGCCAACATGATCTTATACATCTGCTTTTTCTCTCTCCTTTACCGGAAGATACAGGATCACTTCCGTGCCCTGGTTCCTGCCATCACTGCGGATCGTCATGACATCTTCGTTCTGGGTGAACAGCTTCAGTCTTGCTATGACATTTCCCATGGCGATACCGTTGGAACCGGAGCTCTGCCGCTTTTCATGGTAGGTTCCGTTCTTCAGCTTCTCTATGATCTCCGCATCCATACCGATGCCGTTGTCCCGGATACTGATGACCAGCGTATCTTCTTCCCCGTGATACACCTTCAGCCAGATCCGTCCTTCTCCACTCATCTCCCGGATACCGTGATTTACACAATTTTCCACAATGGGCTGCAGGATCATGCTGGGCACGGCACAATCCAACAGATCCTCCGAAATCTCCTTTTCATAATGAATATCTCCGGAAAAGCGGACATTCAGGATATAAATATAATGATCGATCAACTCCAGTTCCTCCCGGAGCGTGACGATATCATTGCCCTTTTTCACATTATAGCGGAAGAAATCCGCCACATTCTGTATATAATCATAGGTTCGGTCCGCCCCCTCCATCATCGCCAGCTGAGCTCCGGCATTGAGGGTGTTGAACAGAAAATGGGGATTGATCTGCGCCTGCAGATATTTCAGCTGCGCATCCTTCAGATGGGATTCCATCAGAAGTTCCTTCTCCATCAGTGAACGCTGGATCTCCATACTCTGCCGCAGTCTCTCCAGATATTGTCTGATACTGATAACCATCTGGTTGAACGCTCCGGTTACCACGCCGATCTCATCCTCCGACTGCACCGGCAGAAGTTCCGTATCAAAATTTTCACCCGCCACTTCATTGGCCATTACCGTGAGCCTCTTCAACGGACTGATGATTTCTCCCGTCAGTTTTACCACAATGGCCACGCTGATCACTGCCACGATCGTCAGGGTAATGACACTGAACAGTTCAAAGCTGCGGAATGCCACTGACAGGCGGCTGTAGTTCTCGGAATTACTGCGGAACTGTTCGTTATTCAGACTATATATATAAGTATTTATGTACTCATACATCTGGGTGGCATTTTCATAGCGCACCCTGTATTTTTCCACGTTTCGTCCTCTCTTGGCTTCGATGGTCTGCCCCACCAGATCCAGATACTCCTCAGACATATGCCGGATGCTACGCTCCATCCGTCGAAAGGCGGCTTCCGTCACGTCATCACTCAACCCCTGTACCATCTGGGCATAAATCTGTTCACTGCGATAGAATTCCTCCAGGGAATCACTGGTCTTGGAATCCAGATACTCTGTCATGCTGTCCTGTACTGCCGTCAGGGCATCCGACAGTTCATTCAGCCGCAGATTCCCCTGATAGACCATATCGATTTCAGAGGACATGCTGTTGATGCCAAGGATCAGAATTACCGTCACCGCAAACACCACCAGATTTACCAGAATAAAAATGCTGCTCATCTTCGCCTGAAGAGACAGCTGCCGAAATTTCTTTGTCATACCCCGCCTCACTCTGCCTCTTCCTGTTTGCCTAAATACTCTTCCACGTTGCTCTGATCGATCACGGTAACATCTGCCGTAAAATACTGGCTCGTATAACCGTAATTGTAATATTCCTGCAACGCATCCACACAAAATGCCCCCATCTGTTCCGTGTCAATGGAGATCGTTGCTGTGATGACATTGCGTTCGATAGCCTTTAATATAGTATCCGTGTCATAATATCCGAGAATGGCGATCTCTCCCACACAGTTGTAATCCACCACAGCCTGGTAGACACAGGTCGTACTCAGTTCGTTCAGACAGATGATAATATCCGGAAGAGTCTGGTCCATAAAAATATCCCGGATGGACTCCTCGACGGAGAAGGTATTGGTGTCATCCACCGTGATCAGAGACATCTGGATCTCCGATCCCTGAAGCTTCTCCTGTTCCAGAGCATCCTGAATTCCGGAACACACGATATTCTGGGCAGAATTCAGTGCGTGAGCATTCATCAGTACCGCTACCTTTAACGGATCTTCTGTATCCTCTGCCGCTGCCAATTTCAGCACCTGTCTTCCATACTCTCTTCCCAGATTATAACTTCCCACACCCACAAAGCTGCATCTGGCACTGTGGGTATTGTCTCCATACAGGGTAACTACCGGAATTCCACGGTCTACCGCCTCATCAATCAGCTCCGACATCTCGTCACTTTCATCGGATTCCACCAGAATACCGTCCACACCGGATGTCATGGCGATCCGCATAAGGTCGGATCTGGAATATTCCTGAGACAAGTGCTCCCCCAGCAGGTCCACATATACATTTTCCGCCTGCCCCCGCTCATAGGCTCCGCGGTATACCGACTGCCAGAAGTCCGGCTTCCGATCCTCCGTGATCATCACATAATACTGGTCATATTTTTCCTTTTCTGTTACTTTATGAAACTCCCGCACATAGGAACGAAAAATAATTGTGCATATCGAAATGACTGCAATAACAAACACCAGAAACCCTATAATGATCCCCTGGCCTCTGTTTCTGCCCATTTTTTCAGCCTTATGACGCATATGTATCTCTCCCAAACCGGAATCCCTGACAGAATTCCGCCCAATCTACTGTTAAAGATACCATATAAAAATGCTATTTTCCACATTCGTGCAAAAATGTCCAAAAATATACAGATAGTCCACTAAAAAATGCTATTCCCCGGAACTAAAATACGGAAGGCTTATCGCCTTCCGCATTTTTATACTCTTGCATATAATTTTGCCATTTTATAAATCTTCTTCGCCAGCTTTGGATCCAGTGCATTCTTATCCATACGCCATTTCCAGTTGCATCCCAGAGTGGAGGGCGTGTTGATCCTGGCGCTGCTGTCCAGCTCCAGATAATCCTGCATGGGAATGATTGCGGTATCCGCACAGCTGGACAATGCTGCCCGGATGATCTCAAAGCAAAGCTTCTTGTCATTCTTATGTCCCAGATATTTCTTTGCAAATTTCTTGTCCTTCTCCGGCATATTCTGTAAGAACCCCACCGCAGTATCGTTATCGTGGGTTCCGGTATAGACCACACAGTTCTTGTCATAATTGTGCGGCAGATATTCACTGTCATTTCCGGCATCAAAAGCAAACTGAAGAATCTTCATTCCGGGATACCCGGTCTTCTTCACCAGCCGGATCACGCTGGGAGTCAGAAATCCCAGATCTTCCGCGATCACTTTCTTCCTGCCCAGTTTCTTCTTCATGACATCGAATAATTCGTAACCGGGGCCTTTTTCCCAATGGCCGTTCTCCGCCGTCGGATCTCCGTAAGGAACGAACCAGTATTCATCAAAGCCGCGGAAATGATCAATACGAAGCACATCATACAGCTGATAGCAATAGGCGATCCGCTGCATCCACCACGCATAACCGGTCTTCTTATGATAACTCCAGTCGTAGAGTGGGTTGCCCCATAACTGTCCGGTCTCGGAGAAACAATCGGGTGGACATCCCGCCACTCCGATGGGCCGGCCTTCCTTATCCAGCTGGAACAGCTTCGGGTTTGCCCAGGTATCGGCACTGTCAAATGCCACATAGATGGGAATATCCCCTACGATCTCAATACCTTTCTTATTGGCATAGGCTTTCAGTTCTTTCCACTGTTTTGCAAACAGGTACTGTTGGAAGCAATAAAATGCGATTTCTTCCGCCAGCTTCTTACGGTATTTGCGAAGTGCCGCTGCTTTTCTGAGACGGATGTCCTCGTCCCATTCCATAAAGCAGACACCGCCAAAAGCATTTTTCACCGCCATATACAGAGCGTAGTCATCCAGCCAGTACGCATTTTCCGTAAGGAATTTCTGATAGTCTCCGGTCTCTGTAAGACCCTGTTCCCTGGCATTGTCAAACGCAATTTTCAGGACTTTAAAACGGGACAGATAAATCTTCTCATAGTCCACATAATGCTCATTGTCTCCGAAATCATAGCTGTCACAGATCTCTTTTGTCAGATAGCCGTCTTCGATCAGAAGCTCCAGGTCAATATAGTAGGGGTTCCCCGCAAAGGTGGAAAAGGACTGGTACGGAGAATCGCCGTAGCCGGTAGGGCCTAACGGCAGGATCTGCCAGAGATGGTTGCCTGATTTTTCCAGGAAGTCCACAAAACGGTAACTTTCCTTACCGAAAGTTCCGATACCATATGTCGAGGGAATACTGGATATCGGCAGCAGAATTCCCTGTTTTCTTACATTTTTCTTCATAGCTTTTGTATTCCTTTATATTTCTGTGCTTTCGTACATTACTTATCCGATGCTCTCTGATTAAAAAAATAACTATTCAGTCCTTGTCATGAGCTCTGAATAGTTATTTCGAGTGGAAGCAAGGGGGCTCGAACCCCACTCTATTCCTCTTACTTTCCGCATATTTACTGGCTTTCTAGGTGTTTTTTGTTGATTACTTTTGACTACTTTCGCAAAAATAGTAGTCAAATCACCTTGCCTGTAAATCTGGTATACTACTCAAAATAGACGATTTCTTTTCAATGGTTTTCCTGTTCCTATGATAGTGTATTTCTGATGTCATAATATCTGTATGCCCCATCTGATCCATAACAAGTCTCTTATCCACATTGTTATCCATAAGAATAGTTCCATATGTCTTTCTTACTTTGTGCGGTGGCTTTGGATAAATTTTCAATTTCCTGCAAAGCCTTTTCTGCCTTTGTCTAACCGCCTGTGCGGTGATCCTAATATCATTTTTTGTAAAAATGTAATCTCCAAACGGATTCATGTGTTTTATTTTATCGCAAATCCATACATAATCACTTGGTATAATTGCTGTTCTGATTCCTGCCTTGGTTTTAGGATACTCTTTTACTTCAACAACATTGTTTCCGTTTTCATCTTTATACTTCGTCTCCGTTCTGCGAACGTTAAAAGTATTATCAGAAAAATCGGAATGCCTTAATGTTACAACTTCTCCGATACGTACGCCAGTTAAAAACATAAGCAATATCGCAACATTAGAAGTATCAAGGTGGCTGACAAGATACTTAATCATTACATCAGTTTCATATTCGTCGAATACTTCTTCATAGTCTTCTTTTATTACTTTTTTAAAATCACTATCAGATACGTCAAGATTATCAAACAGTTCTACGATATTAAAATCAATAAGTTTGCGTTTTTTCGCTCTTTTAAGAAATGTTCTTGTAATTCCTTTTAGACCGGAAAATGATTTAGGTGTCAACTCTTTATCGGCAATTTCTTCCTCTAAAAAATCCCCCCATTCATCTTCTGATATTGATTTTATTCTTCGCTTTCCCAACTCTCCATAGTGTCTGAGAAAATATCTCTCGTCTCTGTCGTATGTTGCTTTACATATCTTTTTAAGAGACAATCTCCGGTCTTCACATTCGTAAAACACTTCTGTAACTGTTGGATTTTGCTCTTTTTGGTAGTAAAACTCAATAACTTCTTCTTTGATATCTTCCTCGCTTTTCTTTTTTACAAGTCTCCTTCCTTTTTCTTCATCTGGCAAATAAGTTCTCCAGTATCCGTCTTTGCCTTTGTTGATTGCGTATTGGTGTTTCTTCAGATACTCCTCTTTCTTTTTCATTTCAATGCTTTTTTGCAAAGATTCCGTGTCAATCATACCATTGCTAACGGCATATTGCAATATTTCCATATCAGAAAGTTCCAAATCTATCACCTTCTAACCGCTTAAGTTTATTTTTTATAGACCTTACTCTTCTTTCTACAGTAGTTACAGAAATGGAATGTCTAAAGGATATTTCTTTTTGAGAAATTCCTTTAGACAAATCCCAAAACACTTTCTCTTCCTCTTCCGTGAAATTGGCGTTCCGGAAGATTTCTTCAAGTTCTGGCTTAGTCAGTTTTGACAACTTCATAAGCCAGTCTCCTTTGCTAAATTTCAGTTTAAATGCTGCTTTCTCATCGCAAAAACAGCAAAACCGTCCTTCGTTTTTCGACAGAAGGCTAAATATCGTGGTACCGTCTCAGAAGTTTATAAGGTCATCTTGAACGGTCAAACGGCTGACCCTCTATTTCAGTTTACTCCAGATGCGCTGTCCATTCCCAAATATCTACCGGATCAATGGGTTCTGCGCATTTAGGGCATATAGGATATAAACCTTTTCTGTAATGTTCCTCCATTTCTCGGAATACTTTATTCTTTCGCATCCGTTTGAATTCAGCATCTGCCAGTTCACTGTATGTTTTGGCTTTAGATAGCATTTTACGCTGTTCATCCTCCAGCAGCTCATACCGCCTCGCCAATGTAAGCAGAGCATCAAAAGCATCTACCGTAGCTCCGCAATCCTGACAGCTTACGATCCTGTTTACCGTATCGACCTCGTAATGAGGTGGATCGCATTTGCACAGCTTTTCTCTTCCTCGCTCGATTCTTGCTAGATTGAAGGAAATAATCTCATTGTCCATAGTATTCCTCCACTAAATCCTAAGAGCATTACCGCAAAATCTACAGTACTTTGCCAATATCACACACTTGGAACCGCCTGTATAATGGCTTTCCACATATTTGTGTACTACTGCTCCGCAATATTTACACGTTATTCTTGCCATAACAGCGTAGCTGTCATTTATTTCTTTCTGTTCATCGTGTGACCACATTTCTCGCTTAACTCCTTTGCTAAATACTAAGTTACATACTTAATTTCTTACCTTATCCAAGTACTCCTTGCATTTCCAATACACTTCCGGATCAAATTCTTTCCGCTCATGCTCATAGTCAGCAACGCACATCGGTTTTTCAACTTTTGCTTCGCAACATACATTGTTATTCATTTTGTTATCCTCCTGTTATTTCTGTGCTAAATAGCACATGATTCCACAATCCGGGAATATTTCTGTGTTCATGTCTCCACGGTTGGGATCCAGTTCATCGAGATATAACGGCGTCCCGTCACTATCTTTCAGAATGGAGTACCCAACCAGTCGTTCCAACTGTGCCCGGCTCTCAAACACTTCCGGGAAGTCCTTGCGGATCCTGTTCCAATACCCCATACCACCCTTGACACATCCGATGCAGTTGTTGTTCGGATATCCCATGTCATACATCTTCGGTCGAGGAAAAGAAAATGTTCTCTCAAACAGTCCGTGAACCTCTTCCTTTGACAGATTCCGGTCAATCAGAGGAAATTCATGCTCCGCTTGCGGATTAGATTCTACTGTCCGCTCTGCCCGGTTGCGCTCTTTCAGGTCAAATCCCCACACATAAGTCAGGTCGTATTGCTTATGCTCCTGCTCCCATTGCTTACGGACACGCTTTTTCAGCCAGTTAGTACATGGGGCAAATCCGTTGCCTGCGCTGCGGAATCCTCCGAACGCTCGGACACATTCTTCCACACATCCATATTCCGTAGATCTAAGTACCTCAATTTCTTTTCCGATTGCCTTTTCGCAATCCTTGATAAATCTCATGCTATCCTCATGTTGGTCGGCAATGTCAATGTAAATCCACTTATCAACATCTCCTGCAAGGTATCCTGCCATAAAGGATGATACTCCTGCGCTGATCCAACATACCTTTAGCTTTTCTGTCATAACACCACGCTACAAATGCTGTATCGTGGATCACCATTCGTTTGCTCTACATACGCTTATCAATAAGCCTTATAGCCACGGTGTTGTAATTTTTCGGTACGCCACCCCTATTCACTGCGCACCAACCCGGTTTACCGGGCATTCGTTATTCCTTTCTTACAATAGTTTCTTCCTGCTCCTTGTACATCCTGCCCGCCATCTGCACTAGATAGTGCTGTAAGGCTTCTTCAACGCTGATTCTGTGCTTGATGCAATATCTGTCAACGTACCGCTTAAAGTCCTCATTCTGCTCGTACAGGGCGGTGTAATCAATGGGTTCCATCTGCATCACACTCCTTTTGGCTTCTCACACCGTTCAAATTCAATTACCCATACATAAGGATTCGCATCCCAACCGTAGCGGTCAATGTCGGATTTCTTGATGGTGGAATCCCACAGATCATGAAACATACCTTTTACAAAATCTTCTCCAACGTGTTTTAAAGGTTCTTCTTCAATTCCTTCTTTCACACACCCTTTTCCGTCAATATTCTGCAACCGCTCCACTCTCACATCCGTAACCTTAAGCCAGATACGTGCGGCTTCTTTCGGCATGTGGATGGATGGGTGCCAACGGCAAGGCGATTTTCCTTTCTCCCAGACAAAATCCGCACCGTTGTATTCGCATTTTGCTTGTCTGGCATCATTTCTGGATTGATTTACTAACCTATCAAACAGCTCCCGGTCATGTATGTAAGTTAATTCTCCGCAAGTGCCGTCTTTATAGTCAAAGGCTATCATTTGATTGAATATATCCCATGCTCCAACACGCCATGTCTCTCGGACATACAGGATATCGCCCGGCTGATATGGTGGTGTAATTTTGCCTTGTTTTCCGTCTGTATCATATATATACAGCGGTTCTTCGCTTACTTCAAAATATCCTTGCGGTTGTGGTTTAATTATTCTTCTCGTGCAGCTCTTTCTGCCATCCAGAATCGCCCGAACCATTTCTGTATTGAATAAAATCGGCTTAATTGCCATCCCCTGCACCTACTTTCTCAAAATAGAACTTAATCGGTTCTCTGTTTTCCTGCACCATGCCGTATCTGACTGCGATATTGTATGTGCACACATCTCTTGCCAGCCTGTCCGGTATCTTCTGCAACTGCTTTCGAAAGTCTTCCAGTTCCATTGTTGCCTTGTAGCGATTGCACGAACCACAAGACGGCATCAGATTGCTTATGTCGTGTACGTCTATTCCGGTAAATTCCTCTGTGTACTCATAATTTTTAAGACAATGCAAATGATCTACATTAAAACATTTCTCCGGTATTTCACAGCCGCAATAAGCACAGTGACCATTGTATTTCGCATACACTAATTTTCTAACTGATTTAGGAATCGGTTTTCGCATCTGCTCCACCTGCCTTTACAATCTCCAACAAATCATCTACCAAATCCTTGACCTCATACATCATCATAGTGTCGTAGGATTTTGACTGCTGATCTGCTGTATTATTTCCATATTTCGTACAGTCTTTAAGGAATGCTGTGCGTTCTTCCAACTGCTCCACAACCTTGTCTGGGTCGTAGGCGGTCGGATAATCACGTAAAGCGTAAATTACGTCTTGCATATCCTCCGCATCACTACACATAACCGATCTTTCAAACGCATCTGCATCAATCAATCTTCCCATCGTTCGCCCTCCTGTTCCAATCTGTAGTTGCTTTCGTTCGCTCGTCTTTCCCTGTTCTGATGCCTCCGTCCTGATCCATGTACATCTCACATTCATAGCTTTTTGGAAGTTCCGTTCCGCATTTCATACATTTGATTTTGAACATTACCACAACAGCCGAATGTGATGACTTATTTGTAATGGTTAAGAACATTGCGTTTCCACCGCAGAACGGGCATTGCTTAAGTCTTTCACTCATTCTTCATCACCCCAATCAATGTGCTGTCCACAATTCGGGCAATAATCATATCTATCGCAATCAACCTCGTAATGCTGACCGCAGCAAGGGCAAATCCATGTATCATATACAAGCTGTCCGTCTGAGTATCCGTCTCCCTCGTAATCCGGTTTCTTCGATGTCTGCTTCTCCACAGCTTCACGACATTCCTCTACCGTGCCGATCTGGCGGTACTGCTGCACCTCTTCCAGAGCTTTGATTGCAATTCCCATTGCTTCTGTAAGTTCCTCTTTGGTCATGCTAAGTGGTGTTCCTTGGGGATTGCTTAAGGATGCCGCAAAAATCATTGTATTGCATATCTTTATTGCTTCATTCTTCGTCATGGCTACTCCTCCTAATCCGTCATACTAATTCCAACGATAACAAAACCAATGAAAATTATTCCAAAAATCAGTTTACTCATACTTTCTCCTACAACTTCAACTCGGAAACTCTCTTAAAGGCTTTTTCAACCTCGTCAACATACTCTCTCATAGAAATTACCTTGCCATCGTTTTCATCCAGTGGAATAAGCTTTACAATGCGTTCCACACACGCTCTGACACTGGGATAATATCCGATGATTCTCTCCGCAGACTTTTTCTCGCCATCTTTGGTTTCTCCCTGGTATCTCTGCTTAAGAGTGTGGTTCAGTTCGTCCACCTCGATAAAATATCCGTCAACAAGTTCGATTGTTACTGTCTTCATCATTCTTCTTCACTTTCCTTTTTAAATTCCGCAGGACACATAATAGTGCCATCGCCAACTCCTTGTCCGTCATGCTCCTGATCCGGTCTGCGTTTATCATCTGTGCGTAGTGCTCACAGTCTCTTTCTATGTCCTCATGCGGACAGTCATTGATTTTCTCGCACCATGAGTACGCATCAAACCCATTATCCTTTGTTTCTAAATTCTTGCAGTTATTACACTTCGCCATTATCTACCTCGCTTTCCCGGTACGGTTCCGGCAGTGGCATCCAGGCTTTTACATAATCCAAGGATTTCTCTGTCTCAAACTCTTTGTAATATACGTTGTACCAACTTGTAAACACATTATCAGATTGGTTTCTAACAGGATTAGTTAAAAAGACAAGATATTTACCGTTTTTCTCCGGCAGTCTCTCACTTACTGGAATCCACACTGGCTGATTCTGCAAGGCGGTGATTGCCATTTGCAATGCATCCTCACAGCAATGATCTACTCCAGTTTGTCCGTACAGAGGACATTCTTCACAAACCTCTGAGTACCGTTCACTCTGAGCCTTTAAGCAGTAAATAGCTTCTTCTCTCTTCATTCCGCACCTCTCATTTCTGCCAGCTTGGCTTCGGCTTCGGATTTTGTGAGGAATACCGTTTTACCAAAATCGCATTCTCTAAAATATGCTCCTATAAAATGATTTGTTACCTTAGCGTAAATTCTAAATTGTTCTCCGCTTTCATAGAATGATACACTAGAAACATAAGCTTCATAGACTTCGTCTTTCATGTTCTCATCATATTCAATATCATCAAACACATTAAATGGAGAAGTGACTACATAAACTGTATCTCCCACCTTGCACGGCAACCGCAGGAGCAATCCCTGCTCCTCGGAATCCTCGTAGCGTTTCAACTTTTCCCTCAACTCTGCCATTGCCCACATGTTTCGATAAAATACTGCGATCAGAGCATTTATGTCTGTTAATGGATCATACATGAGGTTTTCCATCATTTCTTCATCAAATGATTCGTCATTTAACGGTAAAACATCTTTTGCAAAATTTTCCGTAATAACTCTTGCGAAATCTCTCGCATCAATATCTTTTGCATAATCTCTATATCTGGTATTTCCGTCCTGTGTTATGTAACAACAATTAAGTGCCAGTTTAAACATTCCCATTTCTGATACATTCTTATTGGTTGTCAGTCTCTCCATCCTTGCTCCTTTCCTTGATCCTCGGTCTCTCCACCATCACTGGATAGCTGCACTCATACGGATTCGTGCGTCCGATTCTAATAGCATCAGCAACCGGATGTGTAGCCATGTAGAGTAAGTCACCGTTCTGAAAGTTTCCTGTTCCCTCTCTCATGAAACTACACTCCTTTTTCCGTATGTACTTGCGATTCCGTATACATTGCAAATTTCTCTGTAATATTTTTCCTGTGCATGGATATGAGCATCCACACGGTCAAGTTCCGTCTCACACCACTTTGCAAATTCTTCTGCAGACAATGGTGTTTCCAAATTTTCAAATTTTTCTCTGTTTTCAATCACAAAGCACACCATATCAACCGGAATGTGGTTCAAATCCGAAAGAATCTGAATCTGTTTATCCTTGTCCTCTGCTTTTTCATAATTCGCCAACAATTCATAACCTGTCATCTGCATTTGTATCACCTCTTATCAAGTTTTATTTCTTTGTCGTAGCAACTTTTCTTCGGATTTCCCTCTACTGGGGAAACCATCTTTTTAGGATCCGTAGTATATGCTCCGTTTAGTTTCAAACCTATTTTGCTTTTTTCGTCCACGTAGCATGACGGCTTGTAACGATCCGGTGGAATGTAATTGTGAATGCGCCAGTGCTTTACAAGCATAACACCACTATCGAAAGATAAAAGGAATCTATTGTCTATCAATGCTTTCAAATCATCATCAGAAGCACCGCACATCCTTATGATTTTCCGTGGATTATTCACGAATCCGTCATCGTCAGCGTTCATACAGATATGGAAATAAAGCATTTGAGCCGTAGCAGGAATATCCAAAAAAGCATCACTCTCAATTATTTTTGCGCTGAACATTCGTTTTTCTGCCATTTATAACTCCTTACTCAAAAATAGGCTTCTCAATATAGATCCCGGTATTTTCCACCAGTTCTCTCCATAAATCCATGAAATCCTTTCCGTTGCACTTGTCTCCAGCTTTGTCCATGTGGTCAGAAAACTTATCCTTGAAATTCGTCAGCTTCTTCTTACCAAATCCATCTTCCATAAGAATTACCATTCCATATAGGATGTACCTTGTGGACAACTCATTGATAAGATTGTTACATCTGACCTGTTCCTGGATGCATTTCTGCGCTACAACCGACTTGTAATGTGGATAATCAGCTTCGGTAAATTCCTTGTACTCAATCGTCCAGTCTGCAAAATCGTTAAGCCTACTCTGTAACTCCGTATAATGCTCATTCTCGTACTTTTCATTGTACTCGGTGAATTTACCGCAAAAGTCGGAAAGTCTCGTCTGTGAGTACTTGTAGTCTTTCCACAAGGTATAGCAGAACAGTGTCAGTATTCCGGTGAATGGACTTCTCTCCGCAGACTGCTTCAAAAGTTCTGTCTGCCGCATGATTTTCAAAATTTCCTGCGGATTGTCATATCGTTTTGGCATTTTATGTATCACCTCTTTTCAAGTTCTGGCTCTTTCCTTTTGCAATGAGTAGCACCGTATTCTGATTTTCCTACATATTCGTAGCAATCAACACATTTCCATCTACCACTTTGATACGGTTTGTGAGTACGTCCGTTGATTGAGTGCATTGTGTTTGGGTACTCATTCCAACAGCTACAATCGTAATTTTTTTCGCTCATGTAATCTTCTCAAATTGCTTTAACAGGCATTCCTTACAAAACTGTACACCGTCAAACTCGTAAAGTTCCTCTACCTCTTCCTTACAATCATCGCAATACAAATGTTTCACATTTATGTTCGGGCACCTATTGCCGAGACATGGATAAGCTTTCGTTGCACATCCGTAGCATTCGCCTTTGTATTTCACCATTTTCTGAAAAACTCCTTTAATTTATTGCAGACTTGCTGAAATCTATACTTAAACAAGTACTTTTTAAAAGATTCAGTTCCATATTGATAGCAAAGATACATAATCTGTTTTTGAGTAGAAAGAGATTCATAAAACTCCTTGTCAGTTTCTTCAACGTATTGTAAAAGTACTTCATAGTCTGTTTTATTCATTACTTTTACCATCCTTTTCTCCATGCAAAAGTTCCATAAACTTCGCAAACTGTTTCTGCGACACGGAATTGTTCTGCTTCTCAGGCTTCAATCCGATGACCAGATGCTTGTCGGCAATGTTCGCCAATTCCCTTGCAAGGTTGATTTTGCCTTGTGCCAATCCATCACGGTAACCTTTTCCCGGCTTCATTACACCAGTTACCATTTTCCCTTGTCCTTGGCTTCCTGCTGTAATGTTGTACATTTGTATTCCTTGGTCACCAAACATTTTAATGTACTTTACTTCCTCTTCATCTAAATGTTCTTTATCAACTAAGTGATACCAAATATTCCAACCGGACGGATTATCTTCTGTACAAAGTCCATGTTTTTTAAGGCTAAGTGCTATATGATCATATTCAAGCAAATGAGAAGCGCACCTGTCACACAAGGCAACTGCCTGTCCGCAGTATCCCCTTTTTATTCCTGCTTCGTCCGTTCTGTAAAAAAGATAGATTCCACTATCGTTAGGTATTGTAGGGCAAGTTTTTTTGATGCGTTTCACTGCTTCTGCTTTTTTAGCGTATATCTTCTTCCAGTCACTCAAAACGGACACTCCTTTCCATTCTGTAAAATCCATTCCTTGCCTGCTGCTGCAACGTCCACATTCGCCAATGGAGCAATATTTTTTACCTCTGCTACACATTCATCAGAATCGGTTGTATCACCGCCTAAATGGCACAATATGACTTTTTGCAAGGCATCTGATTTGTTCGCTCCAACAATTCCTTTGCAGGTTTCCAGTTCGCAGTGACCTTTGACCTTGTGAACGTAATTAGGTGCATCCATGTCAACATATTTCTTCTGATAGTTGCACTCGATCAGCATATGGTCTAACCGCTGTTTTTTGAACACATACGAACAATATTCAAGGTCTGTCAGATACAGAAGTTTCTGATTGTCAACCATAATCAAAAATCCGTAGTTCTCTGTGCCGTTGTGTGGCACTTGAAAGCAGAATATGTGGAATTTTCCCATCTGTCTTTCACGTTCTGAATGGTCTGACTGCGGTTGCCACACCTTTATTCCCATGTGTTCAAGGTCTGATACGGATAATGAGTGGTCTTTGTGCGCATGGGTGCATATCGCACCCACAACACACTTTATATTCCAGTTAAGACCACGCTTTATGTCCATGATAGGAAGTCCTGCATCCAGTAAAAGCGTTTCACCGTTATCTGCCGTCAGAAGATAGCAGTTACCTGAAGAACCGGATCCTAAACATTTTAGCTTCATGTTTCTACCTCAATTTCGTCATCTTTTGGAAACTGAAATATGCAGTTATTTACATATTCAACTTTTGATGGCTCATTGTTCATGGTTTGAACTATAATTCCACTATTTTTCAATTTTTCAAACTGTTTTACCACATCTTCTGCAATTTCAACATTTTGAAAAAGAATCGGCATACCAACGTATGCTTTTCTAAGCATTTCCATAGCTTTCTTCGATTTTTCTTCTTTGGAATATGTAGCTACAACGCCATGCGCAATTTCTGAGGGTCTGGCAATGGTATCTCTTATCGCAACAATGGAATTATCTTTTGTAATTCCAAAGCAAAAATTTTCATATGGAATATCAGTTCTACCGTCCTGTGAAATAATTCTCATGGTGTCCTCCCTACTTAAAGCAATCCGGTGTCTCTGCGCTGGAAATGTCAGTCTCTGCGGTCTGCGGTACTTCCTCAAATGTTGCGTCAGGAAACTCGATAGTGTTTGCATTTGCCTGTACCTCTTCTGCCACAACTTTTTCCACATCAAGTTTCACATCGGAAACATCAGGAAATTCTTCCTGCGCATACAAACCTTGGAATTTATCCGGAAAAGCTTCTCTTAATGCCTGTACAACAGCAACTTTTCTTATCATTGTTGCAGGCTTTTTAGACCATTGACCGTTTATTGTTCCATCTTTTTTTCTTCCAACATATTCATCGAAAGATACTGACTGGTACTCCGGTGTCTCTCTTCCTTTGATAAACACTTTAGCCCAACCTCCTACAATAGATTCGTCCTTAAGGACAAAAGATCCTTCTCTTTCTTCAACGGAACCATCTTTCTTCTGAACAATAATTCCTGCTTTTTTTCCTGCATAATTCGGATTTGCATCGGCTCTTTTTGTAAAAACATCTTTTCCGGTAACAATCGTAGCAGGATCATTGTTTCCAAACTTAATGAGGTATGCTTCTTTCAAAAAAGGATTAAGATGCTGATATCTGCAAAGAGACATAAACATCATTACTTCCTGATCCGATACGTTTCCACCACCGCTTACAAGGTACTTTCTTACCGTTGTTGGGGAAATTTTTACAATTTCCCCATTTGATTCGTATTCCACAATTCCTGTGTTTTCCTGTTTCTTTTCGTCTGCCATGTTTCTACCTACCTTTCTACCTTCTTAAGTCCTTTAATGTTAATGATGAATACCTGGGTTGTCTTGGGATTCTGAATAAGTGCAAGCGTTTTCCACTTATCGTCACCGTGTTGCGCAATGTTCAAAACCTTTGCAACCATCCCATCTTCAACAGAAACTCCATTAACAAAATTTTGTCTATAACTTCCAAGACCGCTCCATGTATAGTATGTTGAATAGCATTTACCTCTATGTGTTACCTCTACCATGTCACCGACACGGATTTCGCTGTCATCATCTTCCTGCGCTTTTTCTTCCGGTTTGTATTTTTCAAGGACAACGTACTCTCTGTGCCATGCCGATGTAACTGCTTTTCCATCTTTCTCAATTACAACTCCGAGCATACTTGTAGAAATAACCTTAAATATATCTCCGTTTTTGTAGGAAAGCATCGAAGGCATCGCATCAACAATTTTGATGTACTCACCAACTTTGGCTTTTCTCTTCACCTCACGAACACCGTTATCAGACTTCACATCTTCGCCAATCAGCCGATTGAAAGCCAACTTAGCACCAGTACGGAAATCAAATTCATCAGCCGGATTGCATTTTGCTTCTGCTTTCTCGCCAGTGGACTTGTCCAGTGCAACTACTTTGTTGTCATTGCGGTAGATGACTATGGTTTCGTCCTTTATTATTTCTAATTGTTCTTCGCAAAAATACCAACAATGCTTTCCATGGTAAGTTTTACCACTTTCTGTATGGCCTCTTCCGTCATGCCCTTCGTTCCAACCACCAAACTTTACAAGAACATTCTCATAATCTTTTGAAAAATCGACTACAATACCTTTTTTCTGACCTTTTTTTCAACTACTCTGTCTCCAACCTTAAATTTACGTTTTTCCATGCTATTCTTCCTCACTTTCCGGCTCATTCATAAAGCCACTTGTAACTCCCTGATGCACTGTCACATCAGCCTTGTAAATTTCCTTGATGCTTCTAGGCATCACATGGAATGTCACATCCGTATCGGCAATCTTGCCTTTGAATTTCAAGGCTCCACGATCTGAAAGTCCCAGGTACACACCCACGCAACACTTGTCATCAAAATTGAATATCACGGTGTCACCGGCATTGATTGTTTCTCCGCTTGTTGTCAGAACAGAAATGACTGTCTCTTTCTTAATCTGCATTTTCCGCAGCTCCTTTCTTTATCTCATCGTCAAATATCTTGTCAGTAATTTTTGCTCCAAATTTGGAAAAAAACATTAACATAAATGGTTCTTTTTCAATTAAAGAATCAAACGGTTCTTCTGTCATTACTTTTGCAATTACTCTGCACATTTCATTAAAAGAAATCTCAACTTTTATATCTTTACCATAATCATTATTAGGCATTAGCTACTTCCTCCACTTTCAAACTCGCATCATCACTTCTTCGGAACATAATCAACTGACTGTCAACATCAGGAATCTTCCAAGGGTCAAGGCTCTCTGTATCGTCAACCATGATAGGCAATTCCACACCGCACCGATTCTGAAACGCATTGCAAATATCAATCTCCGTCAGAATCCTTGCTCCGTGGTTCATGTTCCGGCTGTAAGGCTCTCCACGGTATGTAAAGTCACAACATTCTTCCGTGTCACCATTCACAAGAGGTCTGAACATCCGCACTGTGCAGAAGCAAAGATACTTGTTCACATCAGCTTCCAACAGTTCGTTCTTCTTCCGGCTGAATTTCTTTAACAGGTCAAGCTGTGCCTGCACATCCGTAATCTTCTGTGCAATGTTCTTGCGCTCCTGTTCCAGTTCTGTGATACGCTTATCCACACTCTCGTTAATGCTTACACTCGCCAAAGACTTATCAACCACAGAAATATCATTGCGGATCTGCTCTTCATCACCTTTTAACTGGATTCTAAGAAGATTCATGTCAGTGAATTTGTGCATGGCAGCTTCTTTCTCTGCAATCTGTGACTGGACAGCTTTGTATTCTTCTGTGTTGGAAATATCCACGCTTGCCGGAATGGAATTTAATGCATTATCAGCAATGGAAACCTCTTTTTCCAACCGCTCCACTTCATCCTCGGTCTTTTTCAGTTCCTCACGCTTATGTTCCAGTTCTGCCTGATCCGCTTTGATATGGTCAGCACAGGAAGAACCCTCTTTGGTAATCAGTTCCAGTTCATGTGCCTTGCGTGCATCAAACTCCGTTCTTAACTGCTCTTTCTTCTCTTCCGGGTATTCCTGTCCGCAATAAGAACAGATCAAAGAGTTTTCATCAAATTTAAGGCTTTTATTCAAATCCCAACTCTTCTTCAATTCCTGTCTCTTCTGTTCATACTGTGCAATGCGCTTTTCCAGTGCAGAGATCTCTTCACGAATGGTATCTGCCTTAAGCAACTCTTTCTGATGCTCATTCTGAATCTGATTCAGTGTTGTGCGCTTATCTCTTCTGTCCGCATCCAGTTTTTCATTTGCTTTCTGCTGTAATGCACTCAACTGACCTTTTAACTCAATAATTCCATCAGAAAGCTTATCGTAGGACTTCATACTGTTCTGCGTATCTGTCTGCTGCTTAATGTTCTCTGACAGCTTATCCATTAAAGCTTTCTTTTTCAGTTCCAAATCCGCAAGGTCAATATCCACTCTCTGACGGCTTACCTCGTCAATTCGGCTTGGAATTTCATCCAGTAAATCCTGCAAACCTTTGGTTCCATTTCTTCCCCTTGTGCCGTACAACTGCGTATTGCAACGCTTTTTTAGTTCATCAACCGTGCCATCCTGCAGAACAGTCCTTAATGCTTCAAACTCCGGAAATTGATTGCAAATGTCATCATTACTGTGCTGACCAAACATATCAGCAAGAAGTGCTCTCTGATCCGTGCCACCTTTCAGCAGAAGTGTCATGGCATTGATGCAAAGTGAAAACTTATCTTTTCCGCATACACTCTCTTCCAAAAATGCTTCAAAATCTGCTGCCTTTTTTGGAATATCATTCACATAGTAATCCGTGACATTTCCGGTAAACTCGCCTTTCTTATTGAAGTTCTGACGGCATACTTTTTTCAGAACCTTGTCTGTACCGTCAATCTCCACGGTAACTTCTGCGGTAATATCTCCGTCAATGTCATTGCCGTCCTTATCGTGCGGTCTGATTCCGGTGATCTCTCTGCCGTTCTCGTCACGACATCCAAAAATATACTGAATTGCTCTTTTGATGGTGGACTTACCGGTTTCATTCACCCCGGAAACCTCTGTCCGGTCGTATAAATCGGTGTCCACTACGTTAAAACCGTAGAATTTGCAGAAATTCTGCAAAAAGATGTGCTTAATCCTCATTTTTCCTATCCTCCCAAAGATATAAATACAGTGAATTAACAAACATATAGATTGAGACTGGCTTGTCTGTCTCATTGATTTTCTTGTATAGTTCTGTGTTTGGGTTCATCTTATCAACAACCCACTTGATCGCCTGATACACGCTTTTTTCATTAGTGCTGTGTTCCTCTCCGATAATCCGGTAGATTTCAGAAAGTCTTCTGTTCCGGTTCTCAAACATCAGCGTTTCAACCTCTATGATGTACTGGAATCCGGGCAAGTACTGTTTCAGCCCCAGTTCTACCAAGATTTTTCTTATCTTCCTTTCCATTTTCTCACTCCTCCGGCTTTCAGTCTTCTGTTACGTGAATTATATTATCTTCACCGATATACAAGATTCCTGCATCTAACAGTCCTGCAATCAAAATCTCATTCGAACGGACGATGGGGATAATCTGTCGTTTCTGCATAAAAATACTCCTTTCTTAACCATTTTTTCTTACCGGTATTGCGGTTTACAATTCTGTAATAGAATGCTGTTTCACGGTCAACTTCCCATTCTTTCGGACTGTAAAATATCTTTCCGATGCACCCTTTGACGGTAAACCGCTTTTTGGCACTCATACGGTGTCCTCCGCAAGTTTTCCTTGTCTCCACAATGTTACATCATCAAAGCCTTTAGCTGAAAAAGAAGTAGCGCCATTAGTCCATGTAAATATTCCCCCATTTTTGAATCTTGCAAAATATCTAGGATACCAAGATTCACTGTCAGAATCTCTTACGAATACCTTTGTATCCACCGGCACTTTTGACCAGTCAACAGGTGGTTCAACATATTCCTGCTCTGCCCATTCTTTGAACCTTTCCCTGCATCTGCTTTTATCACTCCATGCGCAATCGGAGCAAAGTATTACATTGCAATCACATAACTTTCCTTCTTTGTCCACAGCTATCTCTATACTATCAAGTGCCATGTCAATAATCTGTTCCGCATATTTCTCTCTGTTCGTCATTTTCCATTCATCCTTTCCAGTTCTGCGCTCCTGGTTAATATCCAGTCTGCGTAATCACTTAATTCTGTCTTTGTAGCTGCGTTCTTCTCTCCGTGGTAAACCATGAGGACAATTCCTACATCACAGTACTTTTCAAATAATTCCGACAAGTAGTCGGCTCCCACATGGATATTGCCGTCCACAGAGTAGATGTCCGTCACTCCCAAACGTTCCATGCGGTCTTTATGCCATCTGTCAGAAATCTGCATCAGACCTTTGCAACCGCCACTTTCCACATCCGGTCTTCCGGAAGATTCTTTCTCGATCATTGCCATAAGCAGTTCCGGGCAGATGCCGTATTCCTCACCGTACTTTACACACGATTCCTGTGCTTCCTCGGAGATAAAACTGCCGGATGGCTGTGCCGTGGAAGTAAATGTGATGGAGAGCGCTATTATAATAGGAAGAAACAGCTTCAATGTCGTTCTCATGCGCTTTCCTCCTCGATAGGTTCAATGCCAATCTCTTTCAGCTTGTTATACAAGAACATTCTGCCTTTCTGTGTCCATACGGTAAGTGGCTTTGTTCCGGTGCTTCCGTCATGCTTAACATAATCATTTGTCTTTGTTCTCACATAACCCTTGCCCTGAAAGTCTGCGTACAATATCCACTGGTCACCGACTTTTCTCTGAATACCGGCTGTTCTTAAAACTGAATTGAACCTCACCGCACTCATTCCGTAGTCCTGCGCAATCTGTGTAACCGTCATACAGTCGTTAGATGAAAGAATCTTGTCCACATAGTCAACTTTTGGTGTCATATCGGTGATCACGGCATCCATCTGTTGCACTGTGGTCTGCAACTGCTTAACCTCTTCCTCTTTCTGCGCAAGCATCCTCTGTGCTTCGACAACTGCCAGCGCAATCAATTCCTGTCCAGTAGGGATATGTGCCTTAATGGAATCTTCCATTTCGTGGAAACGGTCAATGTACTTTGCCGTAAATTCTGTTCCCCTAACTCCAGTCATCTTATGTGCTATGAACTCGCAACCTTTCTTCGTTACCAGGTAGCAAGGCTGTGTCTTGTTTTGGCTGTTCTGATAGGTACTTTCTGTAAAGAAATCGGACTGGGAAATATTCCCCTGTCCTAATTGCTCATAATATCTTCTGATATCCTTAAGCAAATCGTTATGCTGTTTCCCTACCATTTCCGCTACTTCCACGGAAGATATCGTTTTCTGCTCTAATTCGTTCATTGTTCTCCTTTCTGTGGTATACTCTCCTATAAGGAGGTGATAATTTGGTATACAATGGTTTTTGCGATAAGCAAAACAAAATGTACTCTGTTGAATTTTCTTCCATAAATGCAACCTCTAAAGAGGATTTAAGTAGAAAAACCATAAATGGAAGATTGAATTGTATTTATGCAGGTTTGACTGGATGTTGCGACCATCCTAACCAATGCTCAATTCTCAAAAACATCAACAAGTAATGGAATGGCTCTCTGAAATATGGGAGCCTATTCTTTCGAAAAGCTGATAGGAATTTCTCTGCTCCTAAGCTTTATGCTTTCGATTTCTCCTAACCCATCCTGCATAATCCGCAACACTCTCATATCCGTTGCAAGATTAAGTGCATTAAGGTCAAGTGTCAGAGTAGGCACGTCATCCCCAACCCCTTGTTTTAGTGTGAAGCTTCTCACACCGTTGATTTTGTGACCGTCAATGAGTACTTCTGTAAAAACTCCCTCTTCACCGTCACACTGGTGAATCTCAATTTTTGATGTTTTCACTCTTCTCACCTCTCTCGGCAAATTCCTCCGCCATTTTTTCTTTTTCACTCATTCAATTAACTCCCTATTTGTGGTATACTCTCCTTATTCTGATATAAGGAGGTGAATTATATTGGATTCCAAAGAATATGCATCCGCTTACGCTATTGCTAAAATTTGTGGATATACCGGAAATTTTGATGATTTTAAGAACTTGTACACCCAATACTATTCAGAAATCGTCAATTCTTTACCGAAAGAAAAACCACAATTAGCAATAGCAGCGGCAACTAACAATCCTTTCCATATCCAGAGCCGTTCCTAAAAGGCGAAATGGCGGTAAGGACTTTGATAGACAAATCAATATTTGTTTCTTCGATTTTCTTATCGCCATCTATAATGCTTTTGTAATCTTCGATAATATCAAACGCAATGTGCTGTGCCATCTCGTCAATTCCAACAAAACGTGAATCAGCTTTCTGAACTATATTTGCTTTACCGTTTTTGTCTAATACCACATATCTCTGTTTTTCCATGTTTTTACCTCACTATTCCAGTAACTCGTCTACTTTTACTCCAAGGACTTTTGCAACAGCCTTTAAATTGTCAACTTGCGGAGCAGATTCATTCCACTTTCGGATAATTCCATTGCTCAATCCGGCTTTCTGCTCCACTTGATAAATATTTGTTCCTTTCTTATCACAAATTTCCTTGATTCTGTCGTAACAATTCAATCTATCACTTCCTTTCTCTTGATTTAGGAATTTAGAGAAAAACTTGACAAAATTTAGAGAATGTTCTAATATAGTAACTGCCAAGAAACCACAGAGAACATTTTTAAATTTAGGCTTTCCTCTAAATCCTAAATTTATTATATAGAGTGTTCTCTATTTTGTCAAGCATATTTTTAGAGTATCATCTAAATTTTTGGGAGGACACTATGACTACAGTAGAAAGAGTAAAATCTATATGTAAAGAAAGGAAAATAGCCATTTCTAAATTAGAGACTTCTTGCGGATTTAGTAATGGATATATAAGAAGTTTAAAAAAGGGAGTTATTCCGGATGACCGTATAGAAGTAATTGCGAATTTTTTAGGAGTTTCTATTGAATTTTTGTTGACCGGTAAAGAAGATGGAGAAAAATATTCAGCAAAATATGCTAGATTAGTTTCTTTTTTAAGAAATGATCCCGATATGGAAGATTTATTGATTAAGTACTACAATCTTTCGGAGAAAAAGAGAAGTACTGCATTTTCCGCATTTAAAATGATAATCGGAGGTGCGGAATGAAGAGAAAAATAAAAGATTCTAATGATTTTTTTGGCTATTTAATATCAATAAAAAATAAAGACAACAATGTTGTATTAGGTAGGATTTCAAAAGATTATGGTGATTCTGCCATAGATGATTTTATTGATTACATAAATGAACTAGAAGAAATGAAATATATAAAAATAAATTCATTAGAAGACATACATATAGTAAAAAGTAAAGAGCATAATTACATAAGTCCTTTTAAAAAAATTATTGATTATATAGGTCCAAAACTTGTTTACGTTTTAGTGTACTTTATGGGATTATGCTCTCCAATATTTACAGAATATTTAAAGAAAATATTAGGTCTATCTTAAGAAATAATTTGTTAATAATCCTAAAAAGTAAATCAAAATTATTAACGCCCAATTTATTTTTTTTCGATTTTTCATTTTTCCCCCTCTATATCAGAGACAATGACATAGACATATTTCAATATGTCATTGTCTTCTATTCCAGATAGTATCCTTGCAATTTCCTCTCTGTAAAATTCATTGCTTTCGTTCATCGTAACCACACCCCTCTCCCCTTAATTCTCCGCAGAATCTAAAGTAGCGATACATTACATTATAGAACATACGTTCTTAACAATCAATATATTTGACGCACGTTTTTTATTGTTGTAAAATATCAACAAAAGAGGACGGTGAAAACGCCAATAAACACCGCCCTCGCCAGAACTTGAAGTCCCTTGAAACAAGGGATGTTACAAGTGTATCATGTGAAAGGGGGATAAAAAACATGATGAAAAAAGACCGAATCAAAGAAATATCGACACATCTATCAGTCAACCGTACTAATTATATGTTAAGTTTTCGTGGGAATCTCCATGAATTTCTCAATGAACCGGACATGACGGTTTACAAGCTTGCTGATGAAGCTAATTTGCCTTATTCTACGCTTAATTCACTACTATACGGTAATTCTAACGACACGAAGCTATCGACCGCTGTTGCGCTTGCTAGAGCCTTTGGAATCAGTGTAGATGAACTGGTAGGTTGCGGCACTATGGAAGATAAGATGTTGGAATCTGTCAAGATATGCCGCAGTCTGCCGGAACACTCTCTGTACCTTATCCGTTACTTCATACGTCACCAAGCTAAAATCTATTCCAGTCTTGAAAAATCGCACAAGTATATTTCTGTCCTTAATCCACAACTTATGAATGGAATTATCGCAACCACAAATGCTGTGGAACCCATGTGCATAGACAATTTGCCGGAAGACATAAAATCCAAGGCTTATATCGGTGTGAAAATTCCGTGCGACTACTATATGCCGTTTTATCTGCCGGGGGAAATTATTCTCCTTGCTGCGGATCGTGAGCCGCAAGATGGTGAACGATGTATTGTGACCAGTAATGGTGGGATATATATTGTCGTGAAAACACATATAATTGAAGACGGTGTAAAAAAATGGAGATATGTTCCGCTTATGTCTCCAAACAGCATACTCCCGGAAAATATTATTGATGACATGATAGGATATGTGGTTGGTTTCGTCAACAATGACGGTGACTGGGGAATCAGATAAATAGATTAAGAGCATGGTTTTTTCACCATGCTCTTTTTTGTTGTTATTTCGCAAATATTTTTTTATGACTACTTCTGTAAATGGCAAGTTAGAATTAAAAATTATTAAAATTGATCCAACTGTTGATTTTGATACAACCCTAAAAATTGGATATTTTAATGCACCAGAAATACCTGATGGATACACTGTAATTGCAGTAAACGGATACACTAATTTCCCACATGTGGATCTAATATTTTGTAATTATGACAATAACAGCAACTATGTTGGAGTTATTACAATATCCTCACGTGCAGTCACCGAACAGGCTACTATAGAATTTATTTGCCGTAAAAATTAAAATTTACACGTCCCAGCCAAATGAAAAACCAATCTGCGAGAATGTGATTTCCACATCAGACGCAGCATTATATAATGAAATATCTCCATTGATACTTATAATAATGCCGATGTAATAGATTCTCGATGTATCAGAATTCCTAACCTGAGTGTAAAAAACCAATGCTCTTGATGGAACATATTGCTTGGACATTGTACCTATTTTTAAAGTTCCCCAACCTGGGATCGTGTATGTAACACTCTGAATATATTGTGATCCATTCAATGTCACATGGTTACCGGTTTTAGAAACAATAGTGCCTTCATTGACAAATTCTTCTTTAGTCTCTAACTTGCCATTTACATCACTTAATCCTCCAGTAACAGTCCCGTCACCAATAGTCGAAATATCGGTAGTTCCGATAAGACCTATAAGTGATTTAAGGTTTTTTACAGCCAGTTTAATTTTTCCCAAAATAGATGATAACTTTTCTCCTGTCGTTAATTCCTCTAAAGTTGTTGCTTCTTCAAACGCCGCAGTCAAATTACTACCATCACCAGTTTTGGTCAAATAGTTTGTCAAATCTGGTTTTGGAATTGCATCTATTTTTTCATCAACAGTGGTTTTGTCATAATAATTTGTCAAATCAGAAACTTTTTTTGTAATGTATCCAGCATCATTTTCTAATTCGCTAACTTTTGTAGGTATACCTCCTGTTTGCTGTTTTGCCTGCTCCATATAATACTTTGCGTTATCTGTATCTTCTCCTTCTCTTGTTCCGGTTCCACCTACGGCATAAGATTCAGCCAATACAGATTTTGCATTTGCGGATTGCGCATAAGCAGATGCATTTGCGGATTCTACTCTAATATCTGCTAAATAATTAGGCTGAAGCATATCATCTGTTACTGATCCTGTTTTTATCGAAAAAGAATAAGTCTTATTCTTTCCAGTACCAGTCACGGAGACAGCTATAGTTGAAGAATCTTCAAATGTCAACACAGGAATCATAGAACCAATATCAGCTGTAAACTGTGTTCCATCTTCTGTAGTCATGGTAATGATTCCGTCATCAGACATGGAAAAGCCAACAGGTATTTTTTCAATATTAAGGTCAAAAATAATCTTTTCACCGTTGTATTTTGTAATAGTAATAACACCGGTTGTTTCATCCATAGCCCAGTCTGCAATGTTTCCGTTTATTGCAGACTTGTCTACTTTTAAAGCATTCTGTGATATGATACGGTTGTCCAACGCATCAATGGCAGAATCCATCTGATTAAGATTGTATGCATCTAAATCCGTGTTTTCACTTGGATAATCTTCCCAGTTAATTCTGGTATAAACCTTATTCAACGCCATCTGCAGATACCTCGCTTTCCTCTTTCATAATCTGCATATCTGATAACTGTTTAGTCTCCGAATACACTTCATACAGTACAAGCCTTTTCACCTCGATAGGCAACGGTGTTTGATTTAATACTGTCACAAGGTTGCTTTTTAATTTCTTAATCTCAAAGTTTGCTGCCATATCAATTCTCCCTTACATAGATTTCTTTTCCTTGCTCTTCTGCATATGCATACAGATTTTTGCACAGTTCAGATACCTCATATCCGCTCTGTGCAACCACTGTATCCGACATGTCAATAAGTTGCTTCATAAACTCTTCAAAACCATCGCCATCTTCCGTGCTAAACAATGTGGCATTTATTTCCGTAAACGTGGAAATTCCAATGGTAAAAGCTATATATTGCTGAATTTCTTGCCTTTCTTCCATTACTTCTTTCATTGTTTTTCCAATAATCGTTTGAAGAATAAATATTTTTTTTACCATAATAAATCTCCTACGTCATAAGTGTGACAATTCCAGATGTTGCAGTGAGCAAACCTCCAAGTGATGAAACTCCTGTAATAAAATTAACATTATGTCCAGGATAATCAGCAACATTGGCTGTTTGTGTTACCAAAGATACATCTGATACGGTTCCATTTATATAATTTTTTGTGACACTTAATGTGGCACTTGTCAGTACTGTCTTACTGCCTAATATTTGAGAAGTTGTTGATATGTTTTTTACATATTGTGAATCATATGTTGCTCCATTTCCTACCACTAAAATTCCGCTTACACTTACCATTGAAGCATCAATAGTAAGATATTGTCCCAATCCTTTTATAGATCCTGTGCTTTGCAATAGTTCGTTATAAAATTTAATTTCACCTGATGATACTTCTGTGTAACTTCCGTCTTCCCCTATAGACTTAAAACTACCAGTCATTACTGCGTTTTTAGCTGTTATAGTTCCATCTGCTGATATGCTACAGTTATCTGCTTCCAATACAAAACGGTTTCCAGAAATACTTACCTGTCCACTTTCAACACTTAACTGAGAACTGACATCGCCTTTTGATACTTTCAACTTGATTTGGTCTGCTTGAACTGAGATTGCCGCCGCCAATTCTACTTCTGCATCTATTGCCCTTTTTGCTTCAAGTTCAATCTTCCCGGCTGTCTGTGTAATTTTTGTATCCAGTCCACTTTCAACATCCTTTATCTCAGACCGGGTCTCTTCAACATTACGCTCCAACTCATTAGTCTTGCCGCGGAGTTGAATTATACTTTTGTTAATTCCATTTACCTGTTCACTGTATTTTGGTGCTTTTCCGGTGGCAGATATGGTGTCTATCGGTTGTTGGATTCCTTTGTATGTTCTGCTCAACACATAGCTTTCTATGATTTCTTTAGCCGTATATACATTGACTGCTTCTCCAAGGCTCAAACAAGGATTTCCTATTTTTTCACAGTTATAAGGTCTATATTTTACAACTTTAATAACCTCATACAGATTTCTTGCAACCGTTTCTAGGGCATCTGCACCCATTCCATAAACAAGGAAATTATCTTGCAAAATATAACTGTTGTCGTTCTCGGTAATCTCTGTATCCGGGTAAACTGCACCAATATCATTTTCTGATTGTCTTATCTGCACTTTTGTAACTTTTTGGCAGACAAAATCTTCATATTTAACTGATTTGTATTTTCCACCAGTAACCTTTTCTTTTTCAGAACCTTTTCTAGGGTATAATCCTTTCTGTGGATATAATCCTTTTTGTGGATATAATCCGGATATTATTGCTTTAAGGAAAACATATTCAAATTTTCCATCATGGTTAATGTGACCAAAGCATCCATTTATTGAGCAGATTGCTTCCATGACCGTCTGGCCAGAAAGTTCACTTGGGTTTATGGTTTCTGCCACTTCCATGCTGTCATTAGGTAATGTGGCTGCTACTTGCTCAACACCAAAATATGAAAAAAAACTGTCTCTGAACTGCTTTAAAGTCAGAGGAAACTTCAATCCGTTATACCAGGAAGATACTTCTGATTCTCCAATATCGTATATAACGTCATATGCCGTCACATTCCTGTAACGCTTATCATCTGTTGGTTTATCGGAAATGACACGGTATTTGCCGAAAATAAACGGTGCGTCAACATGTCCATTAATCACAGCAGAAACATTTATCTGTTTCCCAATCATGCTTGTGAACACGTTGGAAATTTTGAATTTTAACTGTGATGCATTGCACTGTCCAAATGTAAGGTAATCATCATCACATAGTATTTCTTTTAATTCAAACTGTTCAAAATGGATTTCGCTGTTGGTGATTTTTACAGACTTGTCCTCTGTTTCAATTGTGATTTCCTTTTTGGATGCGCTTTTATCAAACAAATCCGCATAGGTATAGTTACTCATTCGCTACACCTCCGACAAATGAAAACTCTATCTGATTGTATTTAATCTCTCCGTCATAAGTTCCGTAGATTGTAGGCTTTATATCAGCCATATAGCCATATTGTGTGACATATTGACCTAAAAATGGAATGTATGCCGTGATATTGCACCCCTGTTCCGTTGCATCAATAAAGTTGCTTCGTATCCCGGACAGTAACTCTTGCAAATCGTCATCCGTCAGCATTGCAGGCGTGGAAAAATCAACACTTAATGCTTTTAGCTCCACAGCATTTCTATGTACGTATCCATTTGCATCAGTCCACGGGTCTACATCCTGCATATTTACAGCTGGCTGATAACTTTCAGCGGCTATAAATCTTGACTGGTCAATAACGTAATCTCCAATTTTTAAAAGCCATCCTTGATATGCTGACATACGCTCACCGCCTCATTGCATAAAAATAGACAGCACCCATCCAGAGTGCTGTCTGTGTTAAAATACATATACATTCTTGTGTTTTTGGTTAAATTGCTCTTGACCGTATTGTCTTGCTGCAATTCCAATTTGATCGGTTGTTATTCCAAACTCTTTTTCAAGGATTCCTTGCAGTAGCTGATTATTCTGTTTCAGAAGTGCAATTTCCTGTTGTGCCGTGGAATTAATAGCATCTTTGATTCCAGTGATTTCAACTCCACCGGCAACCGCTGTTTTTCCACCTACTGTTCCGGCAATCTCCGGTATACCGTTCTCTCCTGCCATGAACATCGTATATCGGCTTGGAACGTAACCACCTTTTTCAAATGTAGGTATTCTTCCAACACTAATGTGTTGTATATTATTCGGAACTGCGTCACCAATTTTAGGTATTAACCTTGCTGCAGACATCAAACCATTAATAAGGTCTATGGCATTGTTTATCATGGTTTCTATTCCACTTATTACAAGGTTCAGAGGAGCTATTGCAACATTAGCTGCTGTTTTAAATGCTGTTCTAAACGCCGTTGGAATGTTTTCAAGCAATTTATTCCATTTTGTTAGTCCAAACTGCTCTGAAATTTTTTTCCACCAACTTGAAAATCCTGTTTGGTTCCACCATGTTGTAAAAGAAGTCCATTTTTCAGAAAGTGATGACTCTATAGTTTGACCCATTCCTTGCCACTTTTCCTTTGTGAACCAAGGAGATACATTTTCATTAAACCAGTTTCCAACAAGTGGTGCTATATTGATAAGTGCAGATGACAGACCAAAAGTATCTGACATATCTACTTTTGTATTTTTTATTTTATCAATTAGCCAATCAATTTTATCTCCAAAATCATCAAGAGTGCTATGTTTTGGAAGCAACATTGTTCCTGTCAAGAATCTATACAAATCATTATCTGTTATATCTTTGTATAAATCATCCCACGCAGTTTTTAATGTGGTAAAATCAGTATTTTTTAATGTATCAAAAAAACCATTTTCACCAAACCACGTAAAATTGTCGTAGTACTCTGCGTCTTCTGGGAACAATGCTTTCCCTAAAGATTTTCCTACATTAAATCCAATCTCCCAAGTAACAGCAGCTATTGCAATTGTCGGAACTATTCCTATACTTGATCCTAGTACTTTGGCTGATAACTTGTCCGATATTTTTCCCCATATGATATCTCCAACACCAGTAAACTTTAAAAGACCTATTGCTGTGATAATCGTGGTTTCAATCGGTGCAGCATCAAAACTTCCTTTCCACAAATCGATAGCCGCATCTATGGCAGTCTCTATGAAGTTTCCGGCAGATGTAAACACAGCAGTCCAGTCAATACCAGCAAGAAACTGTCCTATGTTTTGCCCAATCTGATACCAATCTACAGATGCAATAGCATCAGACATCCAGTTAAATATTCCAGTTACAATCCCGGATAAATCTTGTCCGGCTTCAAAGAAATCACCATTGAATAAATCTTTGAATAACTTTTTCACAGGCTCAAGAAGTTTTTCTATCTTATCAGCCCAGCCAAGAGCTGTATTCTGCATCTTGTCAAATGCTTCCTGCCATACTTTTTCGTACTCTGCAGTAGCATCCATGATTTCTTTGGTAAGGTCAATTCCTGCTCCACCAGCACCACTTCCGGAACCACTGGATTTTGGCATTGAAATAACTTTCAATTTATCAAATGCTCTGATTCCTCTTTGAGCATTTTTTGCGCTTGTACCAACTTTATCCAGTGCATCTGCAGTGTCTTCCAACTCTTCATTGTACCCGGATACACCTTGACCGAATGACGAAAAGTCAATCTTGATTCCCAGTAAATTTGCCACACTGACAAGCAATCTCTTAATTGCAATTACGACACCGTTAATAACAGGAAGTACTTTCTGCAATACCGGAATAAACAACTGACCCAGTACCATACCAGCTTCTTTTACGTTGTTAGTAAACTGGCGAATCATGTTACTTGGAGAATTGATTGTATTCGCTAAATCTCCCCATGATACCTTGGACTGGTCTAAGATTGCCAGTAGACGCAACTGCTGTTTCTCTGCCTGTGACATTTCAGATACAGCCTTTTCAATGCCGTATTTGTAAGCATAAGTCTGCAGTGTGGCATTTGTGATATCAATACCATACTTATACAGTGCTCTTGACTGACCGATCAAACCGGACTGTAAGTTTGTTGCGACTGTACTGAAATCCACGTTAAACAGAGATGAAATGTCCCCGGCAAGCATTGTCATGGACTTTGAAATTGCCGTAGTAACTTCTCCGGTCTGCCCTAAAGAGTTGGTAATAGATGCAAGTTGTGAAGCGTACTGCGTAATCTCCTGTAAATTCAGTCCCAGGTTCTTCATTCCGCTTTCAGAAATCAGCCCACCGTCTACATCTACTTTCAGACCGGACATTTTGCCAAGCAGTTCATTTACACGGTTTCCGAAACTCTGCGCATAATCTTCTGCATTGTCGTAACCGAATTGTTCAAAATCCTTGCCCCATTCCTTGCCGACTTTATTGAATGCTACCGTGTAGTAGTTGAATGCTTCGATATAGTCCGTAGTTCCCTCTATGGACTTCCACAGACTTTTAATTCCACGGATCACAAGGAAATATGTTGCGTAGAATCTGCCGAAAGCCGCAGCAAGGCTAAATGTGCTTTTCGTGGCTCTTCTTGCGCTTACCGTATAGGTGTTCAGATTACGTCCTAAAGAGTTTGCCGCTCTTCCGGATGCCGCACCAGTAGATGCCAGTCCTGCCAGCGCATTTGTCATGCGGATAATGTTCTCACTGACATTCGGAGCGGTTGAAAGAGTTGTAAATAACTGCTTCAAATTCTTTGCCAGCAAAGGAATGTTCGTGATTGCTCTGCCGGATGCCACACCTCCAAGTCTTGAAATCGAAGATGCTATGCTCGCAATATCCCCTACTCCATCTACTTTAGTTCCTGCCATGTCAGCAGAAAAAGTCTTCAGTGCAGAAGAAATCCTGCTTAATCCGCTTGTATCTATTTTCCCCATTCTGTTAATGGAATTTGTCAATGTGGATATGTTCTTAATACCGCTCGCATTCATGGAACTGGCGGCATTTGCGATACTCTGTATGCTATTAGAAATGCTTGTCAGTTTGGATGTATCAATGGACAAGCTTCTCTGAAAATTCGTAAGGCTGTTTGCTAACTTATTTAGTGCGTTACTTGCGTTATTCGCATCCGCTTTTATTTTAATCTGTAAAGAATCAATATCCATACCGCACCGCCTTTACCGAAATAAAAAAAGGAAGTGTCTGCCACTTCCAAGAAAAGAGCGGCAAGCTGTGACACCTACCGCTCCTAAAAAAATCAATTATAGAATGCTGCCTGGATACTGTTGTATCCTACTTTTCCATCTTTTGTCAGGTTCAACTTGTCCTGCACTGCAATGGTCTCTTTTCTCGCAGTTTTTCCATACTTGCCGTCTTCGTCCTGATCATGCCCCAAAATCTCATTGCAACGTGTCTGCCACCACTTAACTACCGCTCCTGTGGAGCCAACCTTATAGGTCAGTCCGTATCTCTTCGCCTGCAAGCAGATCTTCTTACGGACATACTGTGTGTTCTTTCCGTCCTTACCATCGACTGTGAGTTTACGACCGTATGCATCCCGGTATCCGTCTGCGTTAGCCGCCTTCTGGAAGTTCTGAATGTTGATATTACAGGTTTCTTCCCTCTGCGCCGGAACAGAAGATACCATTTCAAAGTCGGTATAAAAAATGTTGATATCGCACTTTCCGCTGATTCCGGGGACAAATCCGGAGGATGTATACTGCCAAATATCCGCAAGGTTAATCTCTGACGTTGACAAGCTGGATGTATAACGTGCATACCATACGTATACCTTTCCCAGTGCTGCTACAATCCGGTTCATATCAAAGTATCTATTAAGGTAATCTTTGTTGGTATAGATAACTGGAAGATAACCGGCTTCTTTGACCTTTTGCAAAAATGCAATTGCCATATCCGTAGCCAGCTGCTTGGTGACATTCACTCCCTTTTTTCGGGCATAATTCACGGAGTCATACTCAAAGTCAAACGCAATTGGGCACTTAGTCCAGTACTTTTTAGCCTGAGTGATGCAAAACTCTGCTTCTGCCACTGCCATTGCTACCGTGTAAGCATAAGAAAACCAGTATAGCATCACTTGCACAGCCAGATTGAAGCTGGCTAATGCATTACTCACATATTTCTCATCGACATTATTTTTCCCGTATCCAGCACGGATACCGATACGCTTGTATCCTGCATCTCTCACTCTTTTAATGTTTACATTCCCGTTATGTTTGGAAATGTCAGGTCCTTTATACAATGCTTGTTTCATATTTTCTCCTTAATCCGGACTTTCCGGTAATCCTTGTTCTCTTAATGCTTTGATTCTCTGTTTCATTTCCCATATTGCAATTTCTTCGTTGGATTCCTTATATTTAGGCTCATTATCATGTGCTATCTTTTCTGAAATAGGCTTTTCAACATAAGTAGTTCTTGCTTTGTCTCCATTTAAGCAATGGTCTATTGCAAAGATTAATGCAGATATTCCATAATCTCCCCACCGTTGCCATGAATTCCTATCTTCTTCCTCTTTTTTGAGTTTATATCCTTTGTAGCACCTCTCTAATTTCTTAGGATTCAGATGTTTGAACTCTTCTATCGAAATTCCCATGGAAAAAGCAAATGGAAAATATTCTTCCCATATTATTTTGTGCCAGTCGATTTCTTCTTGTGATCCTGCGGCATCTTCGTTACCTTGTTGTCCTCTTTCTCCATCTCTTCCTTGGTCTGCGTCATCATTTCCGTCAGACCCGACAGTTCGAAAAAACCGTCTTCTTCCATACAGTCTGTCAGTTCTCCATACAGCTTTACAAAAGACAGACCGTTTGCTTTCATGTATTCTTTCATTAAAGCATTGGATTCATCCGGTTTAATATCTTCATGGTTTTCGATAAGACCAGCATAAAAAGCCGTTTTGCATACATGAGGAAATTCTGCAAGCATATATCCGCTACCATCTACAATTTCTTCTGGTGTGGGATTCTGTACATTTTTTGCTTTTTTAGCTACATAGCCACCGGAAAGCATAAGAAACATCTTTTGAATCAAATCCTTGCACTCCACAGCACCGAATCCAAACTCTAAAGTATATTCAACATCATTAACTAAAATCTTCTTCATAAAAACATATCCTTTCCCCAACATTTTGTTGGAAAGGAGCCGCCCGAAGACGGCTCTCTTTTTGCTAAATCAATGTTTCGCCTACCGTTTCATAATTGTCAGCCACGGCAGTGTTATTTGTTTCTGACTGACTTTCTATTTTTTTGTCAGTGTAATTGCTGTTGGATAACCGTTTTCGTCTTCGGTTACTGCAACAGTGTAATTATCTTCAATCCACTTCGGTACAGTAGCCTGTGCAATCGTAGCAGTTCCAGTCAGATGATCGTCTGTTGCTTCGTCCGGTGCAAAACTTTCCTGACCGATAAATGCACAAATACCCTCTGAGCCTTTTCCGTCAGTTCCATACAGAATGATAAAATCAAGTTTCTTTCCCTCGTTCGTCACCATTTCATCCTTGTACTTTTTCTCAAATGCTCCTTGCACTTCCATACTGTTAGCGGCTCTACGACCCATTTCCTGCGTCTCTACCAAATCTTCCAGTGTAGAAGTATCCACCATGTTCTGACTTCCGAACGGTGAAGGAATACTTTTTGCTCTCATAAGCAATTTGTACGTTCCTGCCCAGTACTCACCAGTAGCGGCACTAGAACTAGGCTCTTTATAGGCAATTCTTGATTTTAAACCAGTAGCCATATTTACCTCCAATTTTGCATAAAAAATAGAGCCTTAAGGCTCTGTCAATAGTTACAATATATCATCAGCATCTACGCTTCTTCTGAACCGTGCAGTGCTTCTGTATGTGTCCTGCGAAGTATTATTGAACTCCGGCATGGAAATTATCTGAAATCGCAGACGTTTGAAAAGTCCGGCAACCGTAGCCATGATAGCTTCGGCTTCTTCCTGACTTTTGTTGGTTATCACATCCACCTGGTATGATGCTGTGATTCCATTAACAGAACGTGCTTCAAGGTCTTGTCCTGTCTCTGTGAACGGCATAGCATGAAAGTACACCGTAGGGAATGTAGGGTCTGACAAATCCTTACTTTTGTCCGTCACATAAGCTTTAGGATGGCTCTGTGGTATCTTCATTTTTAAGTATGATGCAATCTTGACTTTGAAATCTGATACCCACTGATATTCATTATCCACTACCAAACACCACCTTTGCTGTCTGTGATACAATATCACGAAGTTCTATTGCAGTCATGTACATAAATGGTCTTGACGGCATACCTTCTGTAAAATACCATTTACCGTCATCCGCAGGATAAAACCATCCATATCTTCCATCCGCAAGTTGCCTGATAGTTTTACCGCTTGCATACTGCCAGTCAACACCTTCCGGTAGATTTCCTTTGTACGGTGATTGCTTTCCGACAACACCAGTACCAAACTCCACGAAAGCCGCATGGTCTGTACCTGCAACCACCGCCCAAACACCGCCACCTTTTACGGATCCAATATATTCCGAATGGATGCTTTGCAAAAGTTCCGATGTAAAAATAGCATCAAGGTCAGCAATCTGCACTCTAGCAATCTCTACACCCTTTTCTGCCAGTGTTTCAGCCAGTAGCCTGCATTTATACTCTAAACTATTTTCATAGTCTCTAAGAGCCTTTACAGCTGCTTGTATGGACTTTTGGTCAAACAGATTGATATTGATAGGTTTAGCCATACTACTTCACCTTCTTCTGCAACAAGAACAAATCTGCTGTCAGTCCCTCGTCTGCAACGCCTTTGACAACATAGTCCGCAGTCTTGCTGTCAACAAGTCCGTCATCGTCACGACCTACTTCAGATTTCTTCCATATAACATCCCCTGCCTTAATCGGCAAATAGCCCTTGTCGGTCACAATCTGACAATACGAACTGGAATCATCAATACCAAATTCTTTTACCAGTACTTCCGACAGCTTATTACTGATGTTGGCAGAAAAAAGGACGGGTTCAGAATATCCAGTAGTTTCTCTCAAAACCACTGGAATCCTTTCTCCGTCCATCTCGATGTACTTTATTGCTCCGTTTTCGTCCCGGTCATAAATCGTGACTTTTTCTCCCTGCCGTGAGTACTTCATTTCCTGCTTGTTAATGTCAAGCATTTTTCTTCACCTGCTTGTAAATCTGATTTACACCAGTGCTTGCCAAACCGGAAACAATTCCGACCGCAATCGCATTCAGCACATCATTTGCCGGGAAATCCGGAATAACATACATTCCTACTACTCCGAGAATGCCACCTACAATGCCAACAACAACCGGGATGTAGTTATCCTTAATAACCGGAATCAGCTTCGCTCCAATACCGGCAAGATAGCAGATAACCACGATTGCAACACAAGTTCCTACCTGGGAAAAATCCATCATTCCTTACCTCCGTTCTTCAATCTTATTTCTTTGATTTCTTCATACATTTTAGTTGCCATTCCATTTCCACCAAGCGCATGATAAGCATTGTACATCTCAACAAAGTTTTCATACGCATAGCTTGGAATTTCTCCTAACTTCATGTACTTATCGTGATACTCAATAAGTTGCACACGCAAAAGAAGCATTGTTCCCTTGCTGTTCGCATCCCTATCTTTCTTTTGCTGCTTTAGGAGCCAGACGATGTAGCCTAATAAAATAGGCAGAACAATCGTATACGTCTGTAATAAAAATTCTTTCACTTCATATCTCCTAACTGTTTATTTGTTGGCACACCGCCCACCACCCTTAAAGTGTGCCGCCTGCAACCTTATTACCGGAATCCGTAACATGGTCACGCACAATCTTCTAAACCCCTCGATTTCGATGGGGTTATAAAACTTTTGCAAATGGGAAAACACCCACAAACAGTTCTTCCCGGTCTCTCCATGTTCTCGACACACCATTTTCTGAATAGCTTGCCATGAAGTTTTCACCGGCTTGCGATCTGTCATACACGACAAGATTAACCACAACGGACTGAAATTTTTTCATATCCGCAGCAATCTTCTCTTCCGTGTAACTTTCCGGGTACATTCTCTTTGCTCTGATGTCTGCTTCTGCTTGACTGATAAGTTGTTCCAAAAGAGGATTTTCTTCCAAATGGTCAAACACGACCTCGGAGCTTTCAGAATCACTTTTAGAATCAATATGAAATTGTTTCAGACGGATTTTTACTTGCTCCAAAGTCGTATATTCTGCCATGTGTTACCTCTTATTCATCCTTTGCAGTTACCGTAGTAATACCTGCTTTTACTGCTCTGTAATTAGGATCACACTCGATAATCATAATTTCCTTGCCGGTTATTGCTTCAATTTCAGAAATGCCGTCCCAAGTAGCATACGTCTTTACATTTCCAAGATAAGAAGGTAATTTACAATCATCTGCTACCTTGTATTTGTAAGAATTGTCACCGCTTTTTGCAGGGGAAACGCTTACTTTCGTGTATCCATTAGTTGTTTGGCTTGCAGTGCTGTTCACTACCAATGTATCCAAACCGCTTTCTCCTTCGGTTAAAGTACCGATTACGATTCCATAAGGGTTAGGAATTACAGGGATAAACACGCCACTAGCCTTAGTCCACTCAGCAACCGGATCAGGAGTTGCCCACTGGGAAATAGTAATGAATTGCTTTTGGGACAGGCTTGTAAATGCACTTGCCTTTTCTTCTTCCGGAGTTACGCCCCAAAGTCCAGTACCAATCTTTCCGTTTCCAGTAGATACATAAAGAGTAAATACATTATCCGGTAAAAATCTCTTGGGAGTTCTCGTTGTATTTTCCTTGTTGGCAATTCCGTACATATCATCATCAATTACCATATTCAGACCATACAGGCTAAGTAACAGATTTGCCACTTCTGCCGGAGTAATTGCCATTCCAACGAAATTAACTCCCTTAATAGCTTTCATGATTCCTTCATTCTTAAGCATATAAGAGCGCATTTTGGTAGAAGTCAGTGCAGTATTGACAACATATCCTTTGTCAAGAGCCATCTGAACCATGTCTGCAATATCTCCAAGGATATCATGGGTAGGATCTTCCCAGCCTTTCAGTGCCTTGAACTTATTTACTTTGAAGTCAATAGCAAAATTGAGACCATTTTCGTTAATAGTCATCTTACCAGTAGACATAACCTCCATTTTTGCGATTTCAGTTCTTGTCTTAACAGAATCAGAAAGCCGACCCATATCGTCATATACATAGTCAATCAGGTTGCTTTCTCTTACGCCATGATTCAGCAACTGGCGTAATCTTTCAGACTGGTTGATTTTTTCCTTGATCAGCAGCTTTTCTACGCTTACTTTTTCGAATCCAGGTCTTACACCAATAGCAGCCTCGGTATCAAATGCGTGTACCATTGCTGCGGTAGGAAGATCCATTCCCTCGGAAAGTCTTTCGTACTCTGCTTCAAGGTTCTCGGTCTTGATATCAGGGAAAAGTCGATCACCTACATAATTTCTTGCTATAGAATAGTTCTGTGAAAAGTCCAGTCTATCCTTATCTGTAATCATTGTTAATACACTAGGCATACTGTTCTTACCTCCGTAATTTAATCAAAGTAAATGCCGCTTGCTTTAAGTGCGGTTTCGGCATTGGTATCTACTGCAACAGGCAAATTTTCCTTAATAACACGGCCTGCAATAATTACAGAAATAGGCTTCTTTTCGTCATCTGTAATATCAACATCCTCAAACACAATTCCCTTCGCAGAAGCGTTATTTGTTGGAACCACAGTTCCTGCCTTGATGATCTTCTTATCATCTACCTGTGTTGCCATTGCTTGTGTTCCCTCAAAAGTTTTTAACACAAGTCCGACTTCACTTGCTAAAATATTTACACCAGAAGTGTAAGTAGTGGTTTTCATGTAAGCCATAACGTTTATACCTCCTTGCTTACTGTTCGATTACATAGCGCTGATTATATTTCTTTGCCATTTCAGCACCTTTACTTTCAGTTCCATTACCACCGCCAGAACTACCACCGCCCGGATTTGTGGTTCCGTTTGCGATTTCCTGCTCTTTAGCCTGTGCCGCAGCAGTCTCTTTATCAGAGATAATTTTTCCGAGTACTTCGTAGTCAAAACTGCCGTCATCCTTGATAACCTGTGATGCCTGTTCAGCAGAAATGTTAAACTTGGATGCCGCATTGCTTCTCTGATCCGCAATAGCCTGTGTCTTTTCAAGTTCTGCGATTTTTGCATTTGCAGTTTCCAAAGCTTTATTAGCTTTTTCAATTTCAGAAAGATTTCCGGCTTCAAGTTCATCAAGCTTTTTCTGTAACTCATCTGCACTATCAGCCTTAGCCTTGTATTGTCCTGCCTTTGTTTTTTCTCTTGCAACTTCCGAATTGTTCTGATTCAAAAGATTTGTAATCTGTTCGTCCGTAGCTTCGGGAAAAAGTTTTAATACGTCTTCTCGTGTCATAAATTACCTCCGTTAAACTCACGCTTTTGTTACCGCAGGTCGCTCCTGCTGAGTCTCTGCTATTTACCGCATAGCTGCAAATTTTATAAAATAAAAACAGCTACCTATTTCTAGGCAACTGTCTTATTTTGCATTTGTTTTACAATTTCTTGTGCTTTCGCCATCTGCTCTTCTATATTGATAATGTCAGCAGTTTTCCACAGAGCATCAAGGTAAGGTTTGGAAAGGTTGAAAGTCTTTTCGCAATCTCCCCAAAGTCCAACCGTTTTGATTGCAATAAGCGGATGAATACCACACTGCAGAAGTTGCAGTAATGTCTGCGACTTGGTATACATATTATCTTGTGGACTGTGGTTAATCTGCACATCAAAATCTCTAAGAGTGATTTTCAGATCCTCTTTCTTAATGCGGATAACATTCAGCGCAACCTTGGCCAGTCTCTTCTCTGCTGTCTTAACAACCGGATCCTTAAGCCTTGCTCTTGATTTTGAAAAATCCCATCCGTTTCTCAGCTCAACCGCACCCTGCGTATCACCGCCAGTGTTTCCTTGCTTGTTCGGTATTCCCAAAATTGAAAGTGCGCTGTCTGTTAAATCATCCTTGGAAACCTGTGTTTGTGTCTGGTCAAGTTCTTGCGACATAACGTCTACATCGGACTTATTGTCTTTATTGATGGACTTTACAACCAACGCATGGTTCATCTTCATTTTTTTGAACTCTTCTTCGTCAATCTCGCAGTTTACAAATTTGTACCATGCCTGGATAAACTGCTCTATACCATCCATTCTGTTTGACTGTGTATTATTGATTGCATCCAACAGATCTATAACAAGTTCAATATCAGACAACCGCTCATGGTTGTTCGGAAATTCTACAATCGGAATACCACCAAATCCGTGAAGTTTCCATGTATCAGGAACAACCACACTGTTTTTTATCTTACATTCATAGGATTCCGTGTAGCATAGTTTGTACCACTCGCCGTTTTCATCTTTTAATTCCTGTACCGCCAAAATCGGTTCTTCAGAACTGCGGTTGTAAATGACAAACGTGTTCAGAGGATTAGGTGCAACCACACGGATAGGCACATCTCCATTCACAATCTGAATAGCTTTGAATGATGTTCCGGTTGCCGACTGCCACTCACCAGCTTTTATGTCTTTCTCATGCTTATTTGCATCTGCTAAGTAATCATTCAGTTCATCTACTGCCTTATTTACAGCTTCATCATCTTTTCTGCTGACAAACTGAATAGGCTCTCCGTAAGTCTGAGCGACCTTGAATTGCACCCATTCAAAAGAATGGTTCTCTACTACTCGATTGGTGATATCCTCATTTGACAGCTTTGTTCTGTATAGTACCGGTTGATCTCCTTTGTAGTACTCCCACAAGTACTTGATAACCGACTTATTGTAATTAAAAACACCGATGCAATCACCAACAACCTTTACAATGTTGTCTTTGGTTATCTGCTCCACATCCGTATATGCAATTTTTCTACCGTGACAACCCTTTACAAGGTCTTGAAATTTCATAGTGTTCATATTTTCACCTACATAAATGTCATTCCGCTGCTTTGGTCTCTTTTTGGAAGTTTCTTGATCTCACGTTCTCCGGTCTCCGTATGGTAAACAACCATTTTATTGCAATTCCGGCACTTATATGTCTTGTCGATGTGTGATTTTGAACTGCATTCACCGACCAACCTTCCGCATCCCGGACAGTACACTCTAATTTTTTGGTTAAAAATCATAAATACCTCTTTTCTGCGCACAAAAATACCGCCCTTGCTGATAAGAGCGGTACTTCTGGAGTCTTCACATGATCTGAGGAGGAAATGAAAAATATCTTGGAATCTTTCTGCATCTTAATAGTATCACGGAAAAATCGGACATATCGGACAAGTTTATATGGAACTATACGATTTCGTATGTTTTTTCAAATATGTCAGGCTTACATGGATAAAGTTCTCCATTTACACCTTTGATAATATAATCACCAATGTTTGCTTTCATATCTCCTTCCAAAGTTTTAATGAAACATTCATCTTCATTATTAAAATAAATATTTCCGTCATCATAAGCAGATATTCCCCATTCTGGTACACCTCTACAATTTGCTCCAATCTTCATAAAATCTTCGCAATATTCAAATGCTTCAATTACAACAGGTTTCTTTCTATATTTTGCCATTTTTATACCTCCGTATTATTTTAATTTGCCATATATCGGTCAAATGCTTTTCTTACGCTATCCTCTGTGTTTCCACCACCGATTCTATCAGCAACCTTGTTCCATGATAATTTTTCAATAAATCGTAAATTGATGATCCGTCTTATACGACTGTCCTGAACGCTTGCAATAAATTCCTCGACTTCATTATTTTTTTGCAGTAAATCGTCCTCTAAAAGCTGTAAAGTGGCTTTTCTTGAATAAAGTAACGTTCGTTTTCTGCTGTACTCTGGATAAGGAAATCCTTCAATACGAAAATGTTCAGTGCCGCCGCATCCACCTGATACGCTGTCAACAACATTCCCATCCGATTCAATTTTTCTGATATCCGATTCAAGTTTTTTAATCTTCTGCTGTACTTCTTTGATTTCTTCCTGTAAATCTATGTATTGAGATAAAACCTCTTTAGTCACCATAATCAATACCTCCGTCCGAAAGAGAATGGGTTTTGAATTGCTTCTGCTCTTGCCATTCTTTTATTTCCGTAAATCATGTCACATAGTTGTGCCGTAGAATCTATCCCGTCATCATGCTTCATTTTCCCTTCAAAAGTAGCAGACAAAATATTTTGAAAATACTTTCTGTACTCTTTTGTTTGATATTTCATGTCCACAAAATGAAGTTTTCGTATGTCTGGAGCATGATTTTTGATTCTATCCATTTTTGCAGTCTGATTGTCTGCCGGATCATGACTTGTGTTAATAGGATATCCGTCTTTTTCCCATATCTTTTCACAATCTGTACGGTATGCTGATGTTGTCTTTGTTTCCTCAAAATGGACTTCTGCTGTCTTATTATTAAATTTATCTAAATGTCTTTCCATTCGTGAAGTAACTTCCGGTATGGTAATTTCCTTATCACCGTCATTGTAGACAACATCAGTGATATAATGTTCTCCGTCAATCTCATAGCAGATAGGCATTGATACAAAATCACCGCCACCATAAGCAGGGTCATTAGCTGCAAATATCCTATCAGGTCTTATTCCTTCAAGTTCTGCCGGATTAAAGAAATTCATCATATCGACATTGAACATCTGACCTTTTCTTTCAATAGGCTCCTGTTGATACTGTGCAAACCATGATGCCATATCGTCATTGTTCTCAAAAGATGCCATACGTCTTTTGTAATCAAGAGTTGTATATCCCAAATGATACGGATAATCAAAATTGCTATCTCCGTTTTCATTTAGTGCAGGAATAATAACCTCTCTGTGCCGTATGCCTTTGTATTCAGGATCATTTTGTAATAGGTCTAACCGTCTACCTTGAACGTCCTTTTTCGCCCAACGTGTTCCTATCCCCAACAATTTAGCCTTTCCAGGCTTAATTCTCGGCATAAAGTTGTTGTCGAATTTTCCCCATACAGTATTTTGCCTATCTTCACTCAATGCTTCATCAATACCGCTGAATAAGTCATCATAAACTCCAAGCCCGTCACAGTCACAAGCACCATTCAATGTTCCGTAAATGCTTCGCATGGTAAATGTTGGGTATGTCTTTTTACGGATAAGGTCTACTGTCAAATCTTTTCCATCAGTGACTAACTTTTTCTCAACTATGTTTGGATATATTTCAGCATATGTGTATGTCGGGTCTGTAATCATTTCTATGATGCCGTCATAGTAACCACCAGTAATTTTGTCCGAATATGCCGAATACAGATTAGACCGTTCCGGTCTGTTAGAGCCGAACCACAGATTACCCATTTTTACTATTTGTGTCTTACCGATTCGTCCGGGACAAAACACCATTCCTTCATCAAGCACATCATCGTACAAATCTTGAATAAGCTGTGCTACCTGCCGTAATGGATTTATTCTCGGCTGATAAAATCTCTCTTCTACCGGTCTGTTCTTTTCCATGTATAGCATGAAGCTTTCAAATCGGTAATGTGCTTCAATCAGAAGCGTTTTGTAATAGTCATCAACAAGGCTGTATTTTTCTTCATGTTGTTGGCTGTATTTTTCAAGGTCAAGTATTCTACCTCCTGTCCTATCCATGCAGAAACGCTCTATAATGCCTTTAGAACGGTTTGTTATCTGTAAGCCATAAGTTATATCCTTTTCACCGTTTATAGCCACTCTACAGGCTTCTATGTACGCATCAATGACCTGTTCATCAATTCCCTTGCGTTGTATGTAATTGTCATAGCTGTTTACTGCCGATATAAGGCTCTGACTTGCCAATATAAAAGAGCCTCCTTCCCTAAAATTTTGGAAATTTGGCTCTCTGCGTAGGCACTCTACGACTGGTGCTCTTGAAAATATTCTATTTGCTATGCTAAGCAGTCCAAAACACAACATAACACATATGGTTTGTGTCAAATGTTATACTGATAATTTGTTCTGCGCTCTTTAATTCTTCCCAATCCTGGTCATTTTGCAGAATGGCTTGATTTATATCATTAAGTTTTTTTGCAATATTGCCATTTCACCAACTTTGCTTGATTCATAAATTATTTCACCCCGATTCTATTAATTTTCCCACATTTCGGGCATTTGATTTCAGCCTGTCCGTTAAATTTGCCTAAAAGGCGGTTGCACTTGCTGCAACGTGCATCTGTCAAATAATGCTGACGTTTCCACTCTTCAATCAATTGATATATAAAATCTCTTCCAACGTTTCTTGGTGGAATGTGACACAATGGTAAGTTTCTTTTCTCACATTCCTCGTATTCTCGAATTGACTGTTTTTGAAATTCAGATAACGGAAATGGTGCAATCTTCTCTGCAAACTCAACCAAAGACATTTCACTATCCTGCTTAATTTCTCGCTGAGATGCGTCATATTCCAACTGTTCAGTTAATTCATCTGTTATTGATTCCATTAATTCTGCCATGCTCATTCTTCAATACTCCTATCAAATCATGCATTTGAATCAGTAGTTTTTAAATATTCAACGAACTGTGCCCAAGCCTGTTCGCATGTTAAATCGCCAACAGGATTTTGAACATAGTATTCTTGGAAATATTCCCGGGCCTTTTCTTTTTCATCTTCGGAATATGAATCCCATTTAGAAACTCCTGATTTCTTTTTGAAAAATTCGCACTCATGTTCACTGTCAGCAAATCCAGCACCAGGAATCCATTTTTCCGGATGGTTGCACATTTCAGCCATCCCTACAACTTCGTTTCTATCAAATCCAAGGTAAGCACAATCATGACACGTCATTCCTCCACCAGCTTTCTGCCGCACATGGGGCAAAACTCAATTTTAAAATATCCCATAGTTGCTGCATTTGCAAAAATAACAATACCAGGTTTATTGTCTCTGACATTTTTCAAAATCTGTGCTTCTGTCAAATTTGTTTCATTCGCACATTTATAAATTTTAATGTCTGCTCCGCAGATTGTATTTTCGTCATGCCAGTTTTCACAAAATTTACACATGCTTATTTTTCAACCTCTCCATTAACCGTTCACATTTATCAAGATTTTCGCAAGTAATGTTGTTTAAGTATTTTTCGCTTTTGTCAGACACTGTTGTTATATTCATTTGTATCAGTTTCGGTTCAAAATCTTTACAATACTGACAACAATCTTGAAGAATAAGTTGAAATCCATTCATGTAAAATTCCTCCGTAACCCATGCAGACGGAATCGAACCGCCGACACACATCCTATGCGGATGCCGCTCTGCCACTGGAGCTATACATGGGAATCGCACCGTAAAAACCTTTTATGGCTTGCGCTTGCCATAACCAAATGTGCACCGCCTACTTGTCACTGACTATCCACAATCTCACAGTCTTGTTTTTTTCTCTACTTCATAGGCTTGGTTTTCGCTAAACATATGTGGCTTACGTTTTAGTCAGGGAATAGTTGCCGTGGGAGTTGAACCCACCCGACCCAAACAAGGTACGACTACTTTTGAATCTGCAAATTCTACTCGCAGAAGTGTTTTTCGTTGACCGATAATGAGCAACTACTATCCATACATCTCCCATCGACCGGAACTATTGCAGTAGTACCCGGCTAAGTGGAGATAAAGATAAACGCCGTACACAGGATTCGAACCTGCAAGCCTTTTACAGCCAACGGTTTTCAAGACCGCTCCCTCACCACCCGGACATACGGCAAATATAGCATGGTTAATTGCTAGAACAGGTATCTCAACTCACAATTATGCATATCCCCCTGCGAACAATGATATGCGTTCCCACTCGTATAAACGCAGTGTGTAGGATTCGAACCTACAAGGCGAATAAACGCCCGGCGGCTTAGCAAGCCGTTCCAATACCATTATGGGAACACTGCATCTTGATGGTGCGATTTCTTGAAACAATCCATCCGTTACGACTATCAACCACGCACCTGCCCAATAGCGTCTTTTAGGATTGAATGAAAAAGTTGGGATGATGGGACTTGAACCCACAGCCTATGCCGTAGAAGGACACTGCTCTTTCCATTTGCGCTACATCCCAGTGATCGGTACGAGATTCGAACTCGCGTTACCACCGTGAAAGGGTGGTGTCTTACCACTTGACTAACCGATCATGTGCGTTTCCATAAGCTGTATGCCTACATTTAAGGCGCTGACACAGCGCAACACTTATAGCTATTTTTATTTTCGCAGGGCATCCGCCAGTTACCTGCTAGCCGGTTGCGATCCGACATCGTGGGGAAAGAAGGAGTCGAACCTTCGATGTTTCTAATGTCACGGTTTTACAGACCGCTGCAATCGCCACTATGCGCATTTCCCCAAAACCTGTGCCGTATAACCACGACTAAACTTCTGGCACACCTATCTGCTACCTACCGATTATTGCAATCACGGTATCGTCTTATCGACGCAGATAAAGTTTTTCACCGCTATATGGTTGCAATGCTTCAAGCGGTTACGTGGAAAACCCTCACGAGCCTTGCGACGGCTCTTAACAGCATTCCGCTATGAGGGGAAAGGAGTGTCTCCAATGGAAAAGTATGGAAGACAATTCGCAGATGGCAAAGACCGAAAGAAGAAAACATCTGCGAAACAGGACTACCAGGATTCGGACCTGGGAATGCAGCAGTCAAAGTGCTGTGCCTTACCGCTTGGCGATAGCCCTAAACTCCGGGAGAGAGACCATCTGCTCCCGGATTATTTTTGTGAAACACCCTATCTTTATCTAAAAAAAATTGTCACGCCTGTGTACGGTACTTTGAAAAACTTTGTGTTGTCAAACGCATTATTCCATTTTTCGTTTCCCACACACAGGCTACATACACTCTTGATGCCTTGATTTCTCTGCCACATATCCAATGCCAACACAACACCGGATATTCGGCAATAACAATGGCTTTATGAATTTAACCCATTCAAAATTGTGATATGGGATAATTCGCATAATCTCCGGTAACCACATAGGCTATACCCACGCGAAAGTTATTCCAAATGCAAGGAACATTGCTAACTCAAATAAAATAACTCCGTCTGATGCTGTTTTCTGTTTTGGAGCATACCATAAAGCAGATATTGCTAAAACTGTCAATACCAACGTTGTCATTATTTTTAAAATCATGAATCCAAGCATTTTTTCTTCGTCCTTCCTTCAATTTCATCGATCATTGCCATTACCAGTGCTTTAGCAAACTGGCTATTGTTATGTATTTTAATCAGCAAATTGCCCTGCCGGATAAGATACGACCAGTCATCATCCGTTTTCGGATTAGCACACTCTTTATGTATTTTCCAAACCTCTGTGTAGATCTCTTTAATCTCCGGTGGCAATTCACATTTCTCCTTAACTGGCAAATCTTCTTTAGGCTCTTTATCAAGTCTGCTCTTTTGGTGCTTCATCTGACAGCTAACCATTTCTGTAACGTTCTCACGGTCTCTCTTGATTCCGTGACCTTGCAGAAACAACTCACATTGCAGGACTTCACCGCATTTTGAACATTCGTCTTTTATCTCTTTCCCAAATATCTGCATACACTTAATCTCTACCAGTGACTACCGCTCTTAAAAATACTCCGATGATGAACAGGATATACACCCATGCAGGAGCATGTAATTGAAACAGTATCCATGCTAAAACTATGTAAATGAAAATCATGTGCTGTACCTCCTAAAAGGCTTTTTTATTTTTGAGAATTTTTTAAAAATCATCCACATTCTCTGTAAAACTTTTCTTCCCGTCCGTCATCATAAATAACTCTTGCAATCGGTTCTGCAGAATGATCCACTTTCTGGCACTTTGGAATACTAAGCATATCTACTCGGTTCTTTATAACCTTGATGTGATTGTCTCTCAGGTATTCTTTGTAGTACCACTTGTCAGATAGCTTGTTTCCACCGGAAATGTTTAGTTTTTGCTCACATTCTTTCTTGCCTATCTTTCCAGTTTTGTACTCCTCTAAAATTTCTAAATAGTTTGATACCGGCAACATTTTAGGTCTTCCTGTTTTCTCCGCTCTTTTTATGACCCTTATGTTTAATGATCCATGTGCAATTTGATGGCAAACATGGCAAAGAGGTACAATGTTCCCTATATTGTTTGTTCCTCCCAATGCCAAAGGAACTACATGGTGATACTCTACATCCAAATTACTTCCACAGTTACAGCAAACTGTTCCAAGCTTATCTTTAAGTTCGTCCTTAAATGACGGTCTGTTAAATTGCAATTTGTTTTGTGTGTAAGATAACTCCATGTTAGTATCACCTCCTGTCGAAGCCTTTTTATTTTTTGGGTAGTTTACTGTACTTAGTAGGGCGGGTTTCCGAATTTCTATAAACCCCCTCCCCCATCATCACCAACATATTTCAACTATGCGCAAAATTCGTGCTTCGCGCAATCTTTATTGACACATCTTTAACTATCACGTATTTACGCACGTTTCCGTAGTTGTTGCTACTAATTTGCATCTGATGTATTATCGTCATACGCTCCGGAGTCGGTCAACATTGATGTATTTTGTCCATTTGCACCGCCTAACTGTGGCAGATCCGAAGCAGTTAATGCTTGCTTGTGGTTCTGCTGCTCTCTTGATACGCCGGGAAGGTTCCACCCGTAATGCCTATTCAGAATTGCCAGGATTCCAACAGGGTTTCGCTTTGCCGTGGCAAGTTTTGCGCTTAAAGACTCTTCGCGAAAATCCGATATCTTTTTGCCGATGTCAGAACACGATGGACTTAATTTAGTCCCCTCATCTCTCCATGTAGCTACTGTATATCTATCAATACCCGTTAATAAACTAAATCCTATAGCTGATACCTCTTTATCATACATCATACACATATATATATAATAATCACATATACGATTAACTAAATCATAATTATAAGCGTTATAATTACTTACTCCACCTGTAAATGATCCAGTAGTATTTACAAGGTTTTTAGACTTAAGACAGTCAGGCTCATTAAATGCATGACGTTTGATATACATAAGAGCAGCATTCCAAACGCTTTGAGACTCTTGTCTTATATCCTCTATTTTCTGATCTTTGCAGAACTGGGAAAGATATAGATCCATGTCATTCTCATATACCTTGGATGTTTCTGTATTTTCAACTTTTTCCATTCCTGCACCTCCTAAAAATCTGCAATAAAAAAAATCACTAATCCTCACTTAATAGACCCATGTTTTTTTATCTCCTCCACAGATTAGGTAAAAAACATAAATTTACAAAAGTGACAAGCTAGTGACTTCTTGTCGTTTCCGGTCTGCCGGCTCCGGTGGTCTTGGTTACAATCTGGGCGGCTGCGTATCCAGAGGGGGTTGGATTTGCTCCGCTGTCACTCGCACCGTGTTAACGTCGGCTCCCTAACTGCTTTTATCATACCATAAGTGCTATTTATAAATCCACAACAACCTTTTACGCATTTGACAATTTGTTACTGTGGTATGTCTTCCGGTGATCCTGAGCATATAAAAATCATGCGATTAAAAAATATCATCCGGTTAAATTTGACAAATGGGATTATTTAACAGACAGACAGGTAATTTTTGCAGATGGGTACATGGTGGCAGCCGGTCGGCTCTAGAATTTATATATACTTAGTATATCATTGTCTTTCTGCTCTTATTTACTTTTATTTTATCTAACCTTTATTTTATCTAATCTCCTTTTATTTAATCTGCGTCTACAAAATGTCTACAATTTGTCTACAAAATTTAGCACGTTAAAATATCACAGTGAAAATAGATCAAGAAAAGCAGGCTGTTACACCTGCTTAATTCCTGTTTATGCTGTTGCTCTTTCTGTTCTTCTGATCCGTTCCGCTCTCGCTGTGATCCGGTCAATTAACGCCCTGTCACCGTATGCGGATTTGCTGGACAATAACTCCGGATCCGTCATGCTGTCCAGTGCTTGGAGCGTTTCCGCTTGCACCGTTTCCAGGGCTTGGAGTTCTGCCCTGTTAAATTCTTTTAAAGCCGGCTTTTCCGTCTGCTCCAGTTGCTCCCGGTAGTACCGGAAGAACTGCCGGACGTTTGAGCGGATCCGGGCGGCTTTCTTTTCTACGATCTGCTCCGGTGTGCCTGTCATGCTTTCTGCTCCTTTTCTCTTTGTATTCGTTCCATACATTGATTGTAAATTTCTTCCGCTTCTTTCCTCTTGCGCTCTACCCATTCAACATTGCTTTCGTCTGGCCGCTGTCCGGGTAAGCCTGCCCATTTCGGAGGATGTTTTATAACGGGTTTAACTTCTCCGTGCTCTCTAGCGGCTCTTTCTGCCGCTGTTTTGGCTTGTAAAGCGTGTAGCCGTTCATTTGCCTGCATGAGTGCGATTTTCTCGTCTATGGGGCTTCTAGAGCCTGTCACGGGCGTTTCTTTTGGTTTCTCTGTCGCCGTGTGCGGTTGTACTGGTTGCAATGCTGCAATCACGGCACCTATAACAAACTGGTTGACACTTACACCGTTCTTTTCTGCCTGCGCTTTGATCTGCGGTTCTAGGTCTTTTGGAAAACGCACTTTGTAATCAAATGTTTCCATTGCTGTTTCTCCTTTCCTCATGTGATGTCATGATGTCATAGCTTCATGATGTCATGATGTCATTTTGATGATATCACTTTTATGATGTCATGATGTCATTTGCTATGATGTCATTATATTATATTAAACTATGCTTGTCAATATATTATTGAACTATTCTTTCATTTTTTCTAATTCTTTTGTAACGCAAGATAACACAAATTCAGAAACACTCATATTCCGCAAAGTTGCAGCCGCTTTTAGCTTTTCTTTTGTTCCTTTTGGTGACATCACTGTAATTCTGTCGTAGTTGTCTTTCTGATATTGTGCTATGTATGATAGTTCTTTTCCTCTTTCCCGGAATGCCATTTTTAACACCTCTCTTTCTTTTTATAGAATAGTATCATATTAAACTATGCTTGTCAATTAGTTTTAATGTTTGCATTATATAGGTAAAAACAACTTTCAGAAATTTTTTTAAAATTATTAAACTATGCTATTGACTATGTTATTAAACTATGCTATAGTTATCTCAACAAATAAATAAAGCCGGTGACACCTACCAAGCGAACACCGGCACCCAAAAAGAAAGGCACCCATATTATAACACGGGTGAAAAGGTAAATCAATATGTATAACTATTTAGAAGCAATGAAAGAAGATATCAAAGAGTACATCAACAACGAGATTAATTTAGAAGATTTTGCAGACCGTGACGAGCTGGAAAGCTACTTAAATGATGAGCTTTTTACAGAAGACAGCGTAACCGGAAACGCAAGCGGATCTTACACTTTTAGCAGAGCACAGGCGCAGGAATATGTTAAAGATAACATTGATCTTTTAAAAGATGCTTGCGAAGAGTTCGGAACAGATGCCGCAACGGTTGGAGAATGGTTTTTATCTGAGGACTGGGAAAAAATGGACGTAACAATTAGATGTTATCTGTTAGGGCAGGCAATCGCCGAAGTTTTGGACGATATGGGGGAAGAATAAGAGCATGGAGAATTTTATATTACTAATTTTTGCAATGCTCGCCGGGTATGTGCTCCGGTACTATAGAGAGTTAAGCAAGTAAGACAGGCTTACACCGGGGATCGTGCCCCGGCTTGCTTTTACCCGGAAACGGGAAAAATTGAAAATATGGAGGTATTACGCCATGAGCGAAAACGAACGCAGAAAAGAAGAACTAATAAGACGACTGGACAACCTCGAAGCCTGCAAAGATAACCCGGTATACCTTGCAGAGATCAAGAAAATACGCAAAGAACTTGCAGATATAAACTGCGAACAATAGCCGCCGCAGAGAATGCTCGCCGGATCACTACCGGCGGCGGTTTTATGGGTGGAATTTGCACAAAAATTAAAAATATGGAGGAGCGAGAAAATGAAAATTATAGAAAAATCGAAAATGCCTGACGGTACAAAGATACAACTAGAGGATTGGCACGATAAAAACACAAAAGATTATATGGATTTATATGGCTATGAGATAGGTGCATATCCAGTTGCTAAAAATTCCGGTTGTTGTGGATGGGTAAAATCCGGGGAAAAATTTAGGATATCAATTAGTTATAATAAATATGCAAATTATACTGATGAAATGGTGTTGAGTGATTTTGAATCGTTAAAAAATGGAGAAAAAACATTATCAGATTTAAAAGATCATTTTTTTAATAACTTTAAAGATCAATTTTATTTAGGAATTATAGATTTTGAACCTTGACAGCCATTGCAGAGGATGCCAGCCGGGAGCGATGCCCGGCAATGGTTTTACCCGGAAACGGGAAAAATTGAAAATATGGAGGAATAGGAACATGACAAGAATTGAAAAAATGCGAAAAGATGGATACCCAAATATCATAAAAGGGAACGGAGGTTTTAGAGCGTATTTGAAAGATATGCAACCTTTAGGCGGTGGAGATTATATGGCTATATATCGCTATCCCGGCGGGGAATGCTGTCATAGCCTGGAAGAAATACAAAAATGCTTTGAAATCATCGAACAATAGCCGCCGCAGAGGATGCCCGCCGGATCACTACCGGCGGCGGTTTTATGGGTGAAATTTACCCAAAAATTAAAAATAGGAGGTTGCCAGGATGAAAGAAAAGAACCTTGAAAGACTTTACAAGCTGTTAGAGTGTGCGGAACGAGAACACGACACAGAGACAGCCGCCGCCCTGCGGTGGGCAATTTTTGAACTTGAAAACAGATAAAAGACGGCTTACAACCGTCTTTTTGTCGTGTTCAGTGGGATCTGATGCCGCCTGGCGGTCTATTTGTGTTACTCTTCCACCGGATCCGGTCAGATCCTGCACCCGGATATATTGACGGCTTGCGCTGTATTGGTGTACAATCAAATATTACAAAGGGGATTATACAAAATGCGAAAAGTGGGAATTGGTCATGTATATGACATCATGGAAAGCGTATCGGATGCCGGGGAACGGTTGGAAATAGTTATACGGGTTGAGACTGCCGCCGGTGGTCTGTCTCCGAAATCTGCGGAGCTGTTGCGGTCTGCGTATGATTCTATGCTTTCGGCAGTCGGAGACCTTGCGAAAGCTGCGACACGGTGAACGGGTGACAGGTCCAGGGATTGCACTGCAGAAACGAAAAATGTTCCATGCCCTGAAACGGTCTGAAAAAATCTGCGAAAAAACTCTGAAAACGGATTTTTCAGCTTGAAAAGTGCTACCCAGGGGGGATTTAAAATTTTTAGCACGAAAATTGTAGAAAAATTTTTCTTTCAAAAACCTCTGAAAATGAGATTTTCGGTTGAAAATGCAGACCTACGGGGGTATCAAAATAAACACATTAAAATTTTTTCAATACTTCACATCTATTTATCGACAGAATACCACAAATGTGTTAAAATTTTATAAAATTCAAAATGAAAGGGGTAATTACTCTATGAAACAAAGTGGTTTAGGAATTGCTTCGATGATTTTAGGAATCATCAGTATTTTGACAGCTTGTATAGCTTTTGGAATTGTGCCGGGAATTATAGGTGCTGTTCTTGCTATCATTGCATTATGTCAGAAAGACAAGAAACACGGCACTGCTATCGCAGGACTGACTTGCTCTATTATCGGAATTATTATTTTTGCCATTATGGCATTGTTTGTAAATAGTGTATCCGATAGTAGCAAGGAATCTACTGGAACACAAGCATCAGTTTCTGCAACAACGGAAAGTTCTGCCGCAGTATCAGAAATCACACCGGAATCTAAAGTTGAAGAAGCGGAAGTACCTAGTGGTACTGTTATTTCTCCCGGTTACACATTCGATGCGGACGGCTTGCAAGTTACAATAAATGATTTTGACCTTGACTACACTGATTATGAGGATGAATACGGTTGGAACGCTCCTGCTGATGGAACAAAATACATTATGATTGATGTTTCTTATCAGAACAACAGCAAAGATGATAAGTATGTAAGCATCTACGATTTCCAGTGCTACGCAGACAATACAGATTGTGAGCAGAATTACAGTGTTGTTGATAGTTCTTCGTTGAATGCTAATCTTTCAAGCGGAAGAAATACCTCTTACAAGATTGCATTTGTAGTTCCGAAGGATGCGCAGAGTATTGAACTGGAATACGAAACAAGCATCTGGACTGGAAACAAAGAAGTACTCAAATTACAATAGAATATAGAATTTTAAGGGCATCCGAAAGGGTGCTCTTATTTTTATGTTGCGAACCTACGTTCTGCATGATATAATATGTGTCAGTTAGGAAGTCTTGCACTACGTCCGGAGAGTGAAAGCTGATTATACAGCCTAGATTGTAACCAAGACCCGGAATAAAGACAGACCAAAAAAAGATTGGAAGTTCGCTACTCCAACAGTAACAGGGGTAGTGGGCTTATTTTTATGCTCTTCTGCCCCATGACAATGTATTTGTTGGAGGTAGAAAATGTTAGTTGAAATCAAAACAGTAAACAAAGAAGAAGTAACCGTTGTAACAAGCCTTGATGTTGCGGAAACGTTTGGAAAAGAGCATAAACGTGTCATGCAGGACATAAGAGAACTTGATTGTAGTGAAGAATTTAGAGAGCACAATTTCGTGCCTATCTCTTATACAGATAGTATTAACAGGAAAAAACCTATGTTTGTTATGACAAGAGACGGCTTTACTCTTCTTGCTATGGGATACACTGGTGAAAAAGCAATGCAGTTCAAGGAAGCCTATATTAAGCAATTCAACGCAATGGAAAAAGCTCTTATTGGCAAAATACGGGAACGTGAAAAAGGAATTGGTGTCCGCAGGGTACTTACGGATAGTTTGCAGAGGACTTCCGAAAATGAACGGATGCACGGTCATGCATACTCTACCTACACCGATTTGATTTATAAATCAGTATTCGGAAAAACCGCAAAGCAATTACGGTTTGACCTTAATATTGGCAACAAAGAAAACATCCGGGATTATCTGACCGAGGAAGAACTACTGTTAGTTCAGAATGCAGAAATGCTTGTAAGTTCACTGGTTGGATACGGTTGGGGATACGGAGAAATTAAGGAATTTTTGGAAAATAAGTCGGTGAATAAACTGGTCGGATGATAGACGCCCTAGATTCAATCTAGTGCATTTTTATTTTTTGAAAAAATGCTTGACTTGTATCTCGAAACATTATATAATGTATCTCGAAACAAGGAGGTGATACCCATAGCACCTAAAAGCAGAGCCGATTACTTCAAAGAGCGAAGAAAGAAAACAAAAAATTTTAGTGTTGAAATCGAAAAGGAAAAGTTTGAGAAGTTAGAGGAAAAACTTTCCCAAAAAGGATTGACTAAAACGAAATGGTTTAACGAAAAAGTTGATGAAGAAATCGGAAACTAAAAAAGAAGGAGCAGCCATACCCGCAAAGTAACCGGCTGCTCCTTTACCCCAAAAGGATTATGTAAATTATAGCACTGCATCTTCCTTTTGGCAAATTATTTTTGATTAAATGGAGGAGCTGAAAATGAGAGAAGAACTTATCAAAAAAATTATCTGTAACCTTGAAAATACCAGCATTCATTTCCTCAAATGCATATTGGCATATACAAATATACTTTGTGATAGATAAAAAGAAAGGAAAAATAATATGGAAAATATTGTAAACGTTGAAGGAACAGAGTTAGATGTCAGAGAATACAATGGTCAGATGGTTGTTACTTTTGACGATATCGACCTTGTTCATAAAAGACCAAGTGGAACGGCTAGAAAAGCGTTTAATAGAAACAAAAAGCGCTTTATAAATGGCGTTGATTATATTGTTTTGGAAAAAGAAAATTCTAATGTCCACCGGGTGGACATTAGAAATATTGATATTCCAAACAGAGGTATTACTGTATTCACCGAAAGCGGATACCTTATGCTTGTAAAACCATTTAAGGATGATTTATCATGGAAAGTTCAGAGGAGCCTTGTCAATGCTTATTTTGCATTAAGAAATCAACATCCAGCACCTACTTCCACCACAGCAATCGAGGAAAAGCCGACATTAGAGTTTGAAACAGACTGGTTCTGCATCAACCGTGGCAAAATCAACTACATCTGCCGTTGCTACGACATTACATCAAAGGAATATATGCACCACTTACTTGAAGTTTTGGGAAGAACGTATAATTTTGATGAAGCAAAGAGAATTTACAGCGCAACGACCGGAAACTGGAAATGCAGAAATTCCGAAGTAATCACCTACTTCCCACAGCTTTCAGAACTTGCATCTAAAATTCTTCAGCAAGATGTTGATAACTGTGCAACAGAAGAGACCCCATAAAAAGGGGTCTTTTCTATGCCATTCTTTTATTCGACGAAATTCGTCGAAAGAAATATTTAAGGGATTATTTTTCCCCTAAAACACATTTTACTGGTATTCTGATTTTGTTAAGCGACACGTTGTCGCTCAATTATTCTATTGTATGTTAAACATACGAAGCAAATCTCAATGTGAATGTCGGTCACATTGCCATTCCAACAATACCTCTTATCAGTTCATCAGCCAGTGCAAACACTTCTCTTCCGTAGGTAGCCAAAAAGTCGGCAACAATTTCTTCTGTCTGAATATCCATAGTCAAATTGTAGGACAGGCAGAACGCATGGCACAATTCATGGCACAGCACACGGTCATAGAAATTGCCATGAATCATATTTGATATGTAAATATCTCTTGTGTTCCTGTCTGTCATGCCAAACGTATATGTACCATCAGAACGCATCAGCATAGGGCTGGGACTTCCTACAAGCCTTAAATTCCAGTCCATTCCATTTATCGTGAACAACTTACCACCTCCAACATAAAAGGGGCTAAATAAGCCCCTTAAGTGTTTTAACCGATTTTTGTTATCAGTGCAGACAGCTTATTCCGCAGTACCGTCTTTTCTTCCGGTGTTGCATCGTTGATGATCTCCGTCATGTCGTTTGCAAGTTCGGTCATGTATGTGTTCAGGTCACGGACTTTTGCTTCTTTGTCCTGCTGTGTATTCGCCTTATGCAGTTCCTTATTTTCCATATAGGTTCTGCGGCTCATTCCACTTCTGCCCTCTCTTGCATCACGCATACCGGATGAAGAAGTTTCCGTGTAGTACATACGTCCCATGTCTCTGTCCATGTCACGGTGATACATTTCCGGAGTCATGTGATAATAGGGTGGTTCTTCATAACCTCTGCGGTAGGTTCCACGACCTTTAGGTGCAAATCTGCCGTCAGCATAGCGGTAATGGTCATAGAACCGTCTTCCACCATCCCCATAACGTTCAAACATTTCCATGTTTTCGTCCGAATCATATTCCTGCATGGTTTTTGTCAGTTCCCGATAGTACATAGCTTCCGATAAGTCTTTCATCATGTCGATGACCTTCCCCATTTCGCAAGTATCTACTTTGTCAATTCCTTTGTCAAACTGCGTTTTAGCGCATTCAGAAAGTTTTTCAATCATTTCATGCATTCTTTTAACATCCATGATTTTTCACCTCCTACGCTTCACGAACGGCAATCAAATTGCTGTTCTGCACTTCAATAGCTTGCGTAGAAGTGTTCTGAACGGCTACCGTACTGCAGCATCCACGAGGAACATCAATGTAAGCCTGTGCAGAAACATTGAAGAAATTCTCTACTGCTGCCGGAGTTACAATCATTCTTGTGGACTGCAAAGGTTCTCCGTCTACTGCCAGTGCAAGGGAAATTTCCTCAACAGTTCCACCAGTGGGAATCTGAATGTTGCCGGAATAACTTACAAGGAATCTTGCACGACACTGATTAGTGATACCTCTTAACTTCACAATTCCGGATCCCTCTCTATGATTGATACAGTTACTTCCATTTACGGCAGTTTCGGTAAAAGCAACGTCTGCTCCTGCTGCCACAGTCTGTAATGCTACTGCTGTATATTCAGCCATAATAAAACCTCTCTTTCAAAATCAAAGGGGCAAACCATATAGTCTGCCCCATGTTGTCAGTAATTCTGCATAGCAGACATAACCTTAAGGTTAAGTTACTCGATATGCAGTTTTAGCATCCGCAACCAGTGTTGCAACCACATCCGCATCCGTAATATACATTAGGGTTGGGAACCTGGTATGCCGGGATGGGCGCAGGATTCACAGCGTTAATGATCTGCTGTGTCTGTGCACTCATGGCAGTAGTCAGAAGAGCATTCTGACGATCCTGAGAAGCGGCTCTGCGCAGATCGTTGTTCTCTGCCTGCAGAGTAGCGATCTTATCCTGACATAAGTAGTCAAGGATTGCTCTTGTACCGGCATTCTGACTGTCGATAATATCACGAGTGTTGTTATTCATGGTGTTCTGCAATGCGCAAGTATTCGTTGCCATATTGTAGTTTACACCCTGGATAGCTTCACTGGTATCGCAGCAGCACTGTGCTAACTGTGCTTGTAAAGCGTTAGCATTCTGCATTCCTGCTACGGTGTCTGCATTGATAGCCTGTTGGATGCCATAGCCAGTCTGTAAAATGTTGGTATTTACGCCATTAAATCCGGTAAGCATACCGTTGTTTACAGCGTAGAATCCGTCACACAGACCGTTGTTGATTCCGTCCAGTTTACCGATGATAGACTGGGTGTCGAACCCTCTTTGCAATGCAGAATCGGTGTAGTAACTGGAATTAGAGCCATTACCGCCCCATCCATTACCGCCCCAACCTCCAAAAGCGAAGAAAAGGACGAAAATAATAATCCACCATGCACCATCGTCACCCCATGCACCGTTGTTTCCATATCCGCTGTTGGCAGGCATAACAGGCATGGTAAAGGGAGTATTGTTACTCTCAAACATAATTTTTACCTCCATATAAGATTTTTTATACTTAATCTTGCAAGAATTTAGTATCTACTTCATAGGAAATTGACGCTTGAATTTTTCAAATTCAGAATCAAAATCTACGCCACGTTCCTTAGCAATATTTCTGCCAAAATTTTCAACACCTGATATGTCACCTTTTTGCGCCATTCCCATTACATTTCTAATCATGGGGTTTTGCATCATCTGACTATTTCCCATAATCCCTTGAATTATTTGTTGTGGATTTCCCATCCCTTTGAGCATCTGCATAGGATTCATCATTTTCATTCTGCATCATCCTTTCTTTGCGATTGTGGAGTTTTCCTTTGCGTTTGCGAAGTTTTCAACTGTTCAATCTTTTGTTCCAGTTCATCGAAACGCTTCATAAATACCGCTGTGGCTTCGTCTGATAGGTCAAATTTCGCTTTTTCTGTGTCTGACGGTAAATTGTTAGGGTCTGCATCTAAAACAGGCTTGTAAAGCCTTGTATAGATTTTCCCATCTGCTCCCCAGGATTTAGCATAGATCTCCGACAGGTCCTGTTTTGGGAAAAATGCTGTGTTTCCATCCATAGGAACCTCATTCGGTGCTATGCACTCTTGCGCCGGTACAATACGACCGTACATCTGTACTGTGTTTTGCTGTGGCTGTTGCATAAATTGCTGTGGTTGGAATTGCTCCTGTTGTGGCATAAACTGTCCGTACATAGGTGTTCTATACTGCGGATTGAAATAGTTCGGATTCATAATCGGCTGCGGCATGGCTATTCTCCCTTTCTTCCATTGATTCTATCTGTTTCGCAATTTCAACTTCATCAAGTGTCTGATATGTCGGCTTGTTCATAAGTCCCAACGGACTGAAATTCATAAGCATTACCCGTTTCTCCTAAAACTTCCTCGATCACATGAACCATGATTGATTGATACTTAATCGGCACTTCCCTTGTACGTTCTTTGCTGAATATATGTTCCAGTGTTTCATCTGAAAATTTGAATTTTCCCATAAGGTCATCCCTCCTTATGCTTAAATTTTGGCATAAAAAAAGACGGTATACCCGTCATGTATCCGTCACATTTCATTCAATATAAAATTATTGGAATCTTTGCAAAAAACTCCTTTCGTTTTAGGCTTGACTACTATTTTGACTACTATCCGACTACCCGTTGCCCGGGAATGCCCATTTTATCGGTTTTTTCGAGTGGAAGCAAGGGGGCTCGAACCCCTGACCTTTCGCGTGTGAGGCGAACGCTCATCCCGGCTGAGCTATGCTTCCATAATTACGCAATGCGGATAACAGGACTTGAACCTGCACGTCTGTTGACAATAGAACCTAAATCTATCGCGTCTGCCACTTCCGCCATATCCGCTTACTAACTGCCATATCTGACGATTAGCTTAAAACCTTGACAAACGGGAATGCTCTCTGCCAAAGGACCTTGAATAATTATACTCTTCCTTCCTTTTGCTTGTCAAGCATCCCCGCCGCATCTGTTTCTATTTTATTCTGTAATCTCTCTTGTCGTTACTGGTTCTCCAATGTGGCATATGATCTTTTTATAGATCCTTACGAGGAAATAGGTACTTAAGAGCAGGCTGGCCAGTTCCGCGATGGGAAAGGCCCACCAGATCAATGTCACTTCACCGCTTAAGGACAAAAGCTTTGCCACCGGAAGCAGCACGCACATCTGTCTGGCCACGGACACGATCATACTGTAGACGCCGTTACCCAGTGCCTGGAATACGCTTCCCACCACGATACAGAAGCCAGCAAACACAAAGCTTAGGGAAATGGTCTCCAGCGCCGGAACACCGATGGCGATCAGGCTTTCCTCCGCATCAAACATACGCATGAGCTGTGCCGGGAAGATGTGCATTACAATCAGTCCCACGCACATGATACCCACACCGTAAGCCACACTATGCTTAATCGTCCTAATAACCCGGTCCTTATGCTCTGCGCCATAATTGTAGGCAATGATAGGCACCATGCCGTTATTCAGTCCAAACACCGGCATAAACACAAAGCTCTGCAGCTTAAAGTAAATGCCGAACACTGTCTGGGCGGAACCGAATGCCGCCAGGATCAGGTTCATTCCATAGGTCATCAGGGAACCGATAGCCTGTACCACGATGGAAGGGGCTCCCACCTTATAAATCTGTCCGATCAGATGACCGTTGGGATGGAATCCTTTCATGGAAATATCCAGTTCCTTATTGAATTTCAGATTAAACCATAATGCCATGGATGCGGCAACGATCTGTCCAAACACGGTAGCCACTGCAGCACCGGCGATTCCCATGCGGGGCATACCGAAATACCCAAAGATCAGGATCGGATCCAGAATGATATTGATGATCGCGCCGGTTGACTGGGTAATCATCGTATATATGGTCTTACCGGTAGCCTGTAGCAGCCTCTCAAAAGTCGTCTGCAGAAAAATACCCATTCCCGCCACACAACAGATCGTCAGATAGGTCACACCGTATTCCCGCACCTCCATAACTTCCGTCTGGCTGGAAAAAAACGGTCTGCTGATCAGTGCACCGATCACCGCAAAGCCTATATAGCTGGCAATTGCGATAAAAATACCGTTTCTGGCAATAATATTGGCTTTCTCAAAATCCTTTTCTCCCAGGGTTCTGGACAAGAAGGCATTGATACCTACCGCTGTTCCCACCGCCACAGCGATCATCAGACTCTGGATGGGGAATGCCAGAGATACAGCACGTAGGGCATATTCGTTGATCCTGGACACGAAAATACTGTCCACAATATTGTACAGTGCCTGTACCAGCATGGAGATCATCATGGGCAGTGACATGGAGATCAGTAATTTGTCTATGGGCATGACGCCCATCTTGTTTTCTTTCGTCTGCATAGTATTTCCTTTCTTCTATAAAAATGGAATAAAAAAAGCCCCGAAAGGGGTTTTCAAAATGTGAGGATGCTGTATAAAAGAAACAAGTGAGGCATGGGGGATCTCGACCAGGGGGTTCGAATCCCCAAATCAGGATATCACAACACCTAGTGAGGCATGGGGGATTCGAACCCCCGACAACTTGATTAAAAGTCAAGTGCTCTACCGACTGAGCTAATACCCCATAATGAAACAGGGCTAGCTGGATTCGAACCAGCGAATGCAGCAGTCAAAGTGCTGTGCCTTACCGCTTGGCGATAGCCCTATAAATATGACACCAAGCGTGCCATTACGACACTTCACTCATAATAAAGGTGGATAAAGGGATTCGAACCCTTGGCCTCCAGAGCCACAATCTGGCGCGCTAACCAACTGCGCTATACCCACCATGCGAGACAGTGATGACCAAAAGTCTTCCTTATCTCAAATGTGCTCGAAGGGATTCGAACCCCCGACCCACGGCTTAGAAGGCCGTTGCTCTATCCAGCTGAGCTACGAACACATATCTGTCTGTTATCTACATCAGCGAACCGACGAAGCATATTGTAACTTATCCGACATCATTTGTCAACAGTTTTGTATTAATTTTTTGAAAAATAAATACAAAATCCAAGTTACACGTCGGGGTGACAGGATTCGAACCTGCGACCCCCTGGTCCCAAACCAGGTGCTCTAGCCAAGCTGAGCCACACCCCGAAGCTGCGTTATCGCGGATTTCCGCAACGCAGATGTTATTATAACCCAGAAATTTTCTATCTGTCAAGAGAGAAGTTTGAAGCATTACTGGCGAAGATAAGCAATCGTAAAATGCACCTTTCCCCTTCTGTCAATCTCCATGATCGCATAGGAAGGCTGGCGTCCCTCCTGTCTCGGATAGGACAGACTTCCCGGGTTCACGGCAATGATGTCATCATCAATATCGATCACCGGCCGATGGGTATGTCCGTACAGCACGATATCAACGCCCCGGTCAATGGCCTCTTTTTTGATAGTCTCATTTCCCATGGATACATAATAATTGTGTCCGTGGGTCACCCATACTTTGTAGGATCCGATATCCAGTGTGATCTCTCTGGGGAGATCCGAGAAAAAGTCATTGTTGCCCAGAACGATATAAACCGGGCATTCTGCCGCAGAAGAAAGTGCATACTCACTGCCCTCCGCATCTCCGCAGTGGATCACCATGTCCGGGTGGTGCATCTCCAGTACTTTGAAATAATTCTCATTCTTTTTATGGGTATCACTTACGATCAGTATCTTCATATTTCTTCAGTTCCTCTTTCATCAGCTCCAATGCCTTACCTCTGTGACTGACCTGGTTCTTCTCTTCTTCTGTCAACTCCGCCGTAGTCTTGCCGAATTCCGGTACGTAAAAAATAGGATCGTAACCGAATCCGTTGGTCCCCTTCTCTTCATATCCGATCCGCCCTTCGATGGTAGCTCTTGTGGTAAGTTCTCTGCCGTCCGGGAGCACTGCTGCAATGGCACAGACGAATCTGGCAGTACGCTTTTCCTCCGGCACTCCCTCCAGTCTCTGGATCAGATTTGCATTTTTTATGGAATACGGCGTATCCTCTCCCAGATATCTGGCAGAATAGATTCCAGGTTCCTTATTCAGGGCATCGATCTCCAGTCCGGAGTCATCCGCCATCACGATATCTTTCGTAAAAGCAGCCACCGCACGGGCCTTGATCAGTGCATTCTCTTCGTAGGTCTTACCGTTTTCTTCAATATCTGCTTTAATGCCCGCATCTTTCATGGATACGACTTCCAGACCGGTATCCTCCATGATCATGCGGATTTCTTTGATTTTTCCGGCATTGCCGGTCGCGAATACGATTCTTCCCTGCATATTAACTCCTTGCCGCATTTGTGTTCTTATATAGTCATCATTGCGTATTAGTATAAACCTCGGAAATAGCTTCTGCAATACCTTCCGCCAGCTTTTTTTGATAGCTTTCCTGTTCCAGCAGCTGTCTCTCGCTGCTGTTGGTCACATATCCGAGAGAAATTCTGGCTGCCGGAATCTTCAGCTGCCACAGAATGTCATCTTCCTCCGCCGGGAACAATCCAATGGCCCGGTTGCTGGAAGCCACCGTCACTTGTCTGGTCACGCAGTCGGCCCATTGTACATTTCCGAAATCCGGCAGATAATACTCATCATTGTATTCTGCCCGGATGCCGTAGGTACTCTCCTGTGCATCATCTGCTGACAGTCCGATCTCCAGGTACAGATCTGCATCCACCCAGTCAGCGAAGCTACGCCTTACTTCCTGTGCGACCTCTGTATCTTCTGTACGGGTAAGATATATTTTTACCATGCTTCCTTCCAACAGCTGTGCCGTCTGTCTTGCCACCTCCAGAGCGATGTTCTTCTCCTCACATCCGGAATCGGCAACGCCTCTGTCCCTTCCGCCTCCCACGGGATCCAGCACTACGATCCGGTCGTAAGATTCTCTGGGATTGACAAAATCGATCTTCAGAGTTCCCTCTTCCAGAGTACTGTGATACTCCAGGATCTCCTTCATGGACAATCTGAGCAATACGCCCTCGTTCTGTGCTTCACAGATGCCGTTTCCCACCAGGCTGAAATCTCCGGTAAGCTGATGTTCCCGGTAAAAAGATTTTCTGCCGTTCTGCACATAGATCCAGAGTTCCCTTTCCATGTAATGATTTTCCACCACTACATTTTCCGCTTTCGTACCGGTCTCCAATGGTATACAGATCTCCCGTTCTGCCTTCCTGTCTTCCGCCATGTCCAGCTGCATTTCATGGGACCGTTCCGCCTGATTCTCTGTGACCAGACCGCCCTGTTCCTGACTTAACGCGGAGATCACCACCGTCTTATGCGCTGCCGTCCAGAGCATGATGCCCATAGACATACTTCCCAGCAGGAGCCAGAGGATCAATGTAATGCGTCTATTCTGTTGTTGATCCCTGATCTGCAGTAAATTTTTCATTTCTTCTAAACGTCTCTTCTCTTCGGAGGCTTCGGTCCCAGAAACTGATAATAATAAGTCTTCATCATTCCGTTGTAGATCTTGCGGTTCTTGTCCGCTTTCCTGCCGATATCCTTCTCTGCCTGCTCATAGGCAGTGATCAGATACATACTCCAGGAATCCAGTTCCCGGAATCGTTCTCCGATGGTACGGTACAACTGCGGCATCTGGCTCTTATCCTGCAAACGCTCTCCATAGGGAGGATTGGTGATAATAAAGCCGTATTTCTTCGGGTGATGAAGCTCTTCCACACCACGACGCTGGAAATGAATCAGCTTGTCCACACCCGCCATCCGTGCATTTTCTCTGGCGATCTTCACCATATCCTCGTCAATATCATAGCCCTGAATATCTGTCTCCACTGACAGATCGATCATCTCTTCCGCCTCATCCATTGTATCATACCATACCTTTTTTCCTATGATATGGGGCCATTCTTCCGCCGTAAAACTGCGGTTCCTGCCGGGTGCCATATTGGCCGCCATCATGGCTGCCTCAATAGGGAAGGTGCCGCTTCCGCAGAAGGGATCCACCAGGATCCTTCCCGCATTCCAGGGAGTCAGTTCGATCAGTGCAGCAGCCAGATTCTCCGCAATGGGGGCTTTTGCCGTCAGCTTACGATATCCTCTCTTATGTAAGGACTCTCCGGTGCTGTCCAGTCCCACGGTCACTTCATCCTTCATCAGGAATACCCGGACAGGGAAATTTTCTCCATCTTCAGGGAACCAGCTGATCTCATACTGGGCCTTCAGCCGCTCCACCATTGCTTTTTTCATAATGGACTGAATATCCGAGGGGCTGAACAATTTGGACTTTACACTAGCTGCCTTGGCCACCCAGAATTTGCCGTCCTTCGGAATGTATTCTTCCCAGGGAAGATTTTTCGTGCCCTGAAACAGTTCTTCAAAAGTCTCCGCATGAAAACTTCCGATTTTGATAAGGATTCTTTCTGCCGTCCGCAGAAAAATATTTGCTCTGCACAAAGCCTCCTCATCTCCGAAAAAGGTGACACGACCATCCGCCACTTCTGTAATATCATATCCCAGATCTGTGATCTCTCTTTTTAATACTGATTCCATACCGAAATGGCAGGGAGCAATCAATTCAAAACGTCTCATTCGTTCCTCCGGATCTTAGTCATCAATTATTGCACATATAAAGTTATTATATATGGATTCTGAAAATATGTAAATAGGGCTGCCTTGCGGCAGCCCCTGAAAAATTATGCACCCGATTAGCAGCTCTTGTTCTGCTCCCTGTTGTTGCTCTGATTCTTATTCTGATTCTGGCTGTTCTGCTTATTCTGGGAGTTCTTACTGTTCTCGCTCTCGTCATAAGAGTTGTTATACTTGTTCTGATTGTTCTGTTCATAATTGTTAGACATATTTGTGACCTCCTGATAGGAAATATCTTTTTTAGTTACAGGAGTAGTATGTCTATTTCGCACAAAAATATGCCCAAAAATTATGGTACTTTAGAACTAAATTTCTTCTTGCATTTTTATATCATTAGTACTATAATCATAATTGTAAATAGAAACCCCTTCATGATTCTATTTGCACCCTTATGTATTATTTATTTATACTCCCCTCATGAGAGCCACCAGCTTCCCCCTGGCGGCTCTTTACGTTGGAACTATTCAGAGTCAATAAATATAATCGGAGCAACCGTCAGATGCTCGCATCTGTAAGGTACTCCGATTATATTTATTTGACGAAGTAACCTCAATGAGCAAAAAGTAAGCCTCGCAGAGGCGTTTTGCGAATTGAGGGACTATGAATAGCTGATTTATATAGTTGCTAGTTAAGCCAGTCCCGAAATAATTTCACCAGGAACAATACTACCACAATCGGAATCAGTACCGGTGCCAGAAAAGACAATACGGAAAATACCGCACCGAAGATCAATACTACCACCAGAATCCCAAGGATCAGCCACACCCAGCCCGGAAGCTTCGCCAGAACATTTCCCACCTTACTCTGGTGTGTTCCGTAGCCATCGTCTTCCTCTGTATAACTACGATGGACATTCTGTCCGGCAGCCTCCCGATACTCTCCGTTGCCGTAGACCGTGTTCCGGTATCCGGAACGGTTGTCTCCACCGTTGGTCTGAATGATTGTGCGGGCGATCAGTCTGGGATCTCCCAGGCTCTCTAAGACTTCCTCTTCTGTCCTGCCCTTGCGGATCTCTGTATTTATATAATCCTGGTAATAATTTACATTATCCATGACCAGACCGGGAGAAACACGCCCATTCAGCGCCATCCGCAGTCGGTCCACAAATTCCTGTTTGTTCATACTTTCACGACTTCCTCCATTTACATCATCATTTTAGCATGACATAAGTACCACGTAAATATACGGATCGGGAAGTATTTCTAAAACTTTTCTAAAGTACAGTTTACAAGGGACTACACAGGGTAGGTATCTGACGGGAGGGGTTCCGCCCGTCAGATTTTCCATATGATGTTCAAGCTGTCGCTTGTAGCGGCTATGGTGGTAATCATTAAATCCACCACCCGCCGCTTGTCGTCAAAGGATACATTCTCCCAAGTGTCGAGGTAGCCGGAAATCTGGCTGACCTGTTCCGGGCTGATAGCTTCCACCGTCAGCTCAGCTATCTGCTTCACAAGTTCCTGCTTGCGCCCGTCCAGTTCCGCTATCTTCACATTCACATAGGAGAGCAGGACATTGTTTGCACCCGTCAGACTGTCCACCAGCTTTTCAATCTCGCTGTCCACATGGGCAAGCTCCACTTGCAGTGCTGCAATTTTCGGGTTTGCCTTTGCCGCTTTCTTTCTGCCTGTCAGCGTCTTGTAGCTTGCCAGTTTCTTTACCATCTGCTGATAAACAACCGCTTCCAGTTCCGAAGTAATGATTTTCCCGCACCCCGGACAACTCTTGTTATCCAGCCGTTTCGTACAGCGAAGGTATTGCTTGCCGGAGGGATTGAAGATACTCATAAGGGCATACCCGCAGTTCCCGCACTTGATTTTTCCCGCCAGCCATGTATGGGTGGCTTTTCGGGCAGACTGGATTTTCATGTTGTTCATCAGCTTCTTGCGGCAGGTCAGCCAGATGTCGGAGGGGACAATGCCCTCATGGGGAGCCAACACCAGCATTTGGTCTTTCAAGTCGTTCTTTTTGCTGGGCTTCACATCTCGCCCTTGATACAGATAGCAGCCGTTCATACCCGTAAAATCGGCAGCGTCATTGACAATGACTGTCCCTTGACTTTTGAAAAACTCGTACACATCAAGGTCTGCCTGCACATAGACAGGATTGCGTAACATCTGCGCCAGCGTGGGGCGTATCAGCTCTTTGCCATGGAACAAAATGCCCTGTTCGGCAAAGTACCGGGTAATGTCCCCGTAGGAGGTAGTGGGCTGGGCGTACATCTCAAACATCAGCCGGATATTTGCCGCTTCGTCTGGATTTACCACCAGCTTTTTTGTATTGATACCGTCCATCTTAATCGGCTCTGTATGAAAGCCGTAAGGGGCTTTCCCACCCATCTTGAAGCCTCGCTGGCTGCGGGAATAGTAAGCGTCCGTTACCCGCTTCTGTATGGTTTCCCTCTCAAGCTGGGCGAACACGATACAGATATTCAGCATCGCCCGCCCCATCGGGGTGGAGGTATCAAACTTTTCCGTAGAGGACACAAACTCCACATTGTACTGTTGGAACAGCTCCATCATGTTGGCAAAGTCCAGAATGGAACGGCTGATACGGTCGA
>ENA-OPNH01000164-OPNH01000164.1-human-gut-metagenome-genome-assembly--contig:-NODE-164-length-74303-cov-7.654509_pt1 | contig 74303 bp, 64 predicted proteins | sample MGYA00241537_ERZ501771 | MGnify/ENA primary metagenome ERZ501771 (study PRJEB25962, sample SAMEA2042608) | human gut metagenome | biome: human gut; feature: human-associated habitat; material: faeces...
TAGGGCAATACTCTGGAATATAAGTAAGATAAGCTTTAAAAACTAGGCATCTTTTGCCATTAATAAATTCATCATTTACAAATTCTTTGTAGAAATGAATGTTTTCATCTTCCATATTTAACATTTTTAATATATAATAATCTTGAGACATATAAATCAAATCCTTTCAATGTTTTATTTTTTTGTCAATTACATTGTATCATAGGAATTTAAATATGTCTCATTTTTTATTAATAAAAATGATGAAAGTAATTTTAGTTACCCACACCAAATATTATACAACCAAATAAAGTATCAACAATTGTTGTTGATACTCTTTTTATTTATAATTGGTTTATCCACAGATTATGTTGATAGAATGCTTTTCATTTTTTTATATTTATTAGTTAGTTATTAAATTATTTTCTTCATTAACCTGGTTTTGTAATAATTCTAATTCTTTAATATTTTTATTGTCTCTTAATACTTTCATTTGCCTTATTGCAGAATTATTAAGTCTTATTAATCTTTCACCTTGTGGAATATTTTCTTCAATTAATTCGGCATTTGTATTTTGTAGATTATTTAATATTACTAAATGGAGTAAATCAGTATAATCTCTTATATTTCCATTTTTTGCTAGTTCAGGATTTGCTTCTCTCCACTCTTTAGCAGTCATACCAAATAATGCAACATTTAAAACATCTGCTTCTTCAGCATAAATATGCTTTTTTTGTTCTTCTGTAAGAGTTGGAACAATATAATTTTTTACTGCATCAGTATGAACCATATAATTTAATTTAGATAAAATTCTATTCGCACTCCAATCTAATTTGTACTGATAGGCTTCATTAGTTTTTAGTCTCTCAAATTCAGTTATTAAATATAATTTAAATTCCGGACTTAACCAACTTGCAAATTCAAAAGCAATATCAGGATGGGCAAATGTGCCAATACTATATCTTCCACCTTTTGAAATTATTCCTATTGCATTAGTCCTTTTTATCCATTGTGTTGGAGACATTGCAAACGAATTTCTACCATACTCCGTTTTAATTTGGTCGAATTCGACCAAATTAAAATCTTGATTATGAATTTCTTCCCATAAACCAATATAATCAATGGTACTTATCCTTCTTAACCAATTTTTCACCGTAAAAGATGGATCACTAGAATTTTGATACTTTGCCAAATCAGTTAATGAAATATAATTAACATTTCCTACTCTTAATATTCCTATTTTATTTTCTTTAACAGTGATTTCTGTTCTAACTATGTCTCTTTTCAAGTTTTTCCCTCCTAATGGTTATTATATCATACTTTATTTATTTAATATATTGTTTAAATTAAAATTTGTAATTATTCTATCAACAGTAGTTGTTGATATATTTTATCTTATATTTTAATTTTATCAACATATACTGTTAATAACTTTAAAGTTTTAAAGACTTATGGCTTTAAAACTCTTTTTTGAAGACCTTAGGCTTCAAAAACACCAAAGTGACTATAGGAACGGAGGCGAATCTTCAATAAAATAAAGGAAATATTAAATATTTACTAGTTTTTTTAGTTAAAATATAGTAAAATATTATCTAGGAGATGATTTGATGTTTAAAACACTTAAAAAATTATTTGATAATGAGTATAAAGAATTATATAGATTTAGTAAATTAGCAGATCAAATAGATGCTCTTGATGAAGAAATGAGTAAATTATCTGATAAAAAACTTGCTAGTTATACTGATAAATTTAAGAAAAGATTAGAGGAGGGAGAAACTCTTGATGATATCTTAGTTGAGGCTTTTGCAGTTGCAAGAGAGGCTGCTTATAGATGTCTTGGAATGAAACCGTTCTACTGTCAATTACTTGGTGGCCTTGCTATTCATTATGGTAATATTGCAGAAATGAAAACAGGTGAAGGTAAAACACTTACTTGTGTACTTCCTGCTTATTTAAATGCTTTAACTGGAAAAGGTGTTCATATCGTTACAGTTAATGAATTTTTGTCTACTAGAGATTCTGAATGGATGGGGAGTATATTTAAGTTCTTAGGTCTTACTGTAGGTCTTAACTTAAGAGAACTTTCTTTTAAAGAAAAACAAGAAGCTTATAACTGTGATATTTTATATAGTACTAATAATGAACTTGGTTTTGATTACTTAAGAGATAACATGGTTGTAAAAAAAGAAAATAGAGTGCAAAGACCTCTTAACTATTGTATTGTCGATGAAGTTGACTCTATCTTAATAGATGAGGCTAGAACTCCTCTTATTATATCTGGCGGAGTTATGCAGTCTGCTAATCTATATATTGATGCTGATAGATATGTTAAAAGTTTAAAAGAAAATGAAGATTACATTATGGATGAAAAATCTAAGGCTGTTAGTTTAACTGACGAAGGCAGTAGAAAGGCTGAAGAACATTTTCATTTAGATAATTTATATGATATTAATAATACAGCTTTAGTACATCATATTAATCAAGCGCTTAAAGCAAATTATGCTATGAGTTTAGATGTTGACTACGTTGTACAAGATGGTGAAGTTGTTATCGTAGACCAATTTACTGGTAGACTTATGAAAGGTAGAGCCTTCTCTGATGGACTTCATCAGGCAATTGAAGCTAAGGAAGGTGTTAAGATTCAACAAGAAACTAAAACTCTTGCTACGATTACTTTCCAAAATTACTTTAGAATGTATAACAAGATTGCTGGTATGACAGGTACTGCAAAGACTGAAGAAGAGGAGTTTAGAAATATTTATAATATGTTTGTTATTCAAATTCCTACGAATAAACCTGTTATTAGGGAAGACGCTACTGACTTATTATATCCTGGTAAAGAAGGTAAATATAATGCTATTATTAAAGAAATAGAAAATAGACATGCTACTGGTCAACCAGTACTTGTTGGTACTATTGCTATCGAAACTTCTGAACTACTTAGTAAAATGCTTACTAAAAAGAAGATTCCTCATGAAGTATTAAATGCTAAGAATCATGCTAGAGAGGCTGAAATTATTGCTCATGCTGGTGAAAAAGGTGCTGTTACTATTGCTACCAATATGGCTGGTCGTGGTACCGATATTAAACTTGGCGAAGGTGTTAAAGAACTAGGTGGTTTATGTGTTATCGGTAGTGAAAGACATGAATCTAGAAGAATAGATAATCAGCTTAGAGGTAGAAGTGGTAGACAAGGAGATCCTGGTTTTACACAATTCTTTGTATCATTTGAAGATGACCTTCTTGTTAGATTCGGTTCTGATAGATATAAGGATATGCTTAAAAATCTAGGTTTTACCGGGGATATGGCTATTCAAAATAAGATGTTCTCTAAAACTGTTGAATCTGCTCAAAGAAAAGTTGAGGGTAATAACTTTGATATAAGAAAACAACTTCTTAACTATGATGATGTTATGAATAATCAAAGAGAAATTATCTATGGTAAGAGAAATGAAATATTAGATAATGATTCTATTCATGAAACAGTTCTTAATGGTTTTAAGGAATATATTAGTGATATTGTTAATTCACATTTAGTGGAGAGTAATAAACTAAAAGAAAATGATTATAGTGAAATACTTGAGGCTGTAAATGAAAACTTACTTAGAAAATATAGAATTAACTTATCTGAAATTAATGGTAAACATCCTAGTGAAGTTATTGATTTGATATATGAAAATGCTCTAAAGGATTATGAAGAAAAATTAGAAGATATTCCAGAAGAAGTTAGAGATGAGTTTGAAAAGGCTATTTCTCTTAGGGTTATTGATAATTACTGGATGGAACATATTTCTACGATGAGTCACTTAAGAGATGGTATTGGTCTTAGAGGTTATGCTAATACTAGTCCTCTTCAGGCATATACAATGGAAGGATATCAATTATTTGATGAAATGATTGCTAAAATTAATAGGGATATTAGTATTTATCTATTAAAATCTGAAATTAGACAAAATATTGAAAGAAAACAAGTAGCAAAGACCGCTATTACAAATGATAGTAAAGATCATGCTAAGGTACAAAAGAAGAGTACTAAGGTTGGTAGAAATGATCCATGTCCATGTGGCAGTGGTAAAAAATATAAACAATGCTGTGGTAAATAAGCTCGCAAACCCGCATAAAATAAGGGAAAAAGCGAGTTTTTTTCTTTGCTAAAAAATTGCGAGTTTATATGCTCTGAGCCACTTTAGATACCTTTTAGATACCTTTTTTACGTTTTTTTAGTAAAAACTGCAAAAGTTACAATAATATATGCTATAATTATTATGAAAGGAGATGATTTTTTTGAATGAAAATATAGATTTGGCAACTGCATTTGAAATGATTCAAAATTATGCTTTAAAATCTGTTTATCCAACCGTAGGTGCATTTAGTGGTTCAGTGGATATTACAAAGCACCCAGAGGCATATTCTTTACCGTCTAGTATTCTTAATCAAGTTCCAGGTGAAATCTTAAGATTATATGGTGAAGAAAAAGGTGCAAGAAAGTGGAAAGAACTTGCAACAAGTTTTTTTAGACTAACATTAGTATCTGATGTACGTGTTGAAGTAGCTAAATTAATACGTGATATCTTAGCAATGTGGGATGAAGAACGTAAATTTATGTATAAGGGAAAAGATGGGAAAGATTATACCTCTTTTGAGGAAGTTAAATCAGTAGATGAATTTTATACACAGCAAGAAAATCCTTTAATTGAAAAGGGAAGAAGTAGATAAAAAATCTACTTTTTCTTTGATAAAAAAAGCCTTACCAATTTTTCTCGAAAAAAATTCATTTTTGAATTTTAGATACCTTTTTAGATACCCTGAGAGTAAATTCCAGAGTGCTGTCAGAAGTTCTCAAGTGCATTCAAGAGCAAAAAAGGGCTACAAAATGCTAGGAAAAGCTATCAAAAACCCAAAATTACAAGCCTTGTGGGTCTGGTAAGAAATATAAGAACTACTGTGGAAAGTAAGCTCACTAAGCCTTATAAATAAAGGACTTGCGAGTTTTTTTGCTACTTACAATTTTTAGGTAATTTTAACTTGAAAAGGCGTTTAGATAAGTTTTAGATAAATTTTTTTGCCCAAATTAGCCTTAAAATTTAAAAAGTGTGTTATAATATTATTAGGAGGAATTACTATGGAGGATAAAAATATTATTTATAATAAAACAAATGATAATATAACACCAATTGATACATCAGCAAAAGACTTTGCTTTTGAAGCTGATATAGCAAATGCAAGAAGACAAATGGAAGAAAGAGCTAGAGTTATGAATCAACCAATTGATACATCAGCAAAAGATCTTGCTTTAAAAGCTGAATTAGAAAAAGCAAAAAGAGCACTACTAGAAGAGCAACAAGCTATGTATCAAGATATTGATGTAACACATAAAACTAGATAAAAAATAAATTTATGAATTCAGTCTTTGAATTCTTTTTATTTTGATAACAAATCAAAAGATAATATATGAAAAAAATAATTACTAAATCTATTTTTTAGATAAGTTATCTATCAACAGATATTGTTGATAGATAACTTATTGAATATTTATATTTTATATGTTATTATTTTGTTATAGGAGGAAATGTATATGAACGATAAGAATTTACCTTATGAATATAAACCTATATCTATGTGGGGATATTTTGGATATGAAATTTTGTTTTCTATTCCTTTTATAGGTTTTATTCTACTACTAGTATTTTCGTTTGGTGGTACTAAGAATATTAACCTTAGAAATTTTGCTAGATCATATTTTTGTTTTTCAATTATTATCATTATCTTTATTGCTATTATATTTTTATTATATGGCAGTAGTTATGTTAATAACGACTTTGGAACTACTATTTAGAATTTAGTCTATCAATAGGTATTGTTGATAGATTTTTTGTATATAGTTATGGCTTATATAAATTAGGTATGGATGATACAGTATAAGAAGACTTTGGCTTCTTATACCACTAGTAAGACATGTATGGCTTACAGTGAACATAAAAAAGAAAATAATTTTATGTTTTAAAAATACTATTTTAATGATATAATGGTTTATATAAGATTATAAGGATGTTGGTAGTATGAAAGATATTAGTGATAAAAGAGTAAATATTTCTTTAGATAATCCTTCAATTACATTTGATAAAAATAAATGTGATGAATGCAGTATATGTAAAAATATTTGCAAATTTAATGTTGGAGTATATGGATTTAGTAAAGATGATTATCCTTGTATAAATTGTGGTAGTTGTACTTTAGCTTGTCCAAATAAATGTTTATCAGAAAAAGATGAAACCGATAAATTAGAAGAATATTTACATAGTAATAAAGTTATTGTAATGCAAACTGCTCCTGCTGTTAGAGTAAGTTTAGGAGAAGAGTTTGGTATGAAATTAGGTACTAATGTAGAAGGTAAAATGATTACTGCTCTTAGAACTATTGGTGCTGATTATGTTTTTGATACTACTTTTGGAGCAGATCTTACTGTTATGGAAGAAGCAAGTGAACTAGTTAATAGAATTAAAACGAGTAAAAATTTACCCATGTTTACTAGTTGTTGTCCTTCATGGGTAAAATTTTGTGAAATGTTTTATCCTGAATATTTAGATAACTTATCTACTTGTAAAAGTCCTATATCAATGATGGGTTCTGTTATTAATAATTATTTTTGTAAAATTAATAATCTTAAGAGAGAAGATATTATTAGTATTGTAATAGTTCCTTGTACTAGTAAAAAGATGGAAATACTTAGATATAACGATATTGATCTTGCTATTACTACTAGAGAACTAGCTAAATATTTAAAAAAAGAAAAAATAAACCTTGCAAAATTAAAAAATAGTAGTTATAATAGTTTACTCGGTAAAGGAAGTAGTGGAGGTATTATCTTTGGTACTTCTGGAGGAGTTATGGAAGCTACTTTAAGAGAGGTATATCACATTCTTTATAAAAGATACCCTAAAGGTAGGCTTCTTAATTTTAAGTCTATTAGAGGAACTTCAAATGTTAAAGAAGCAGTAGTTAAAATTAATGGTACTTATATTAAGGTAGCTATAATCAATGGTACTGGAGATGCTAGAAAAGTAATTGAAAAAATTAAAAATAAAGAAGTGTATTATGACTTTATTGAAGTTATGACTTGTGAAGGTGGTTGCATCTCTGGTGGAGGTCAGCCTAGAGTGTTTCCTTTAAATAAAAACTTAAAAAATAAAAGAATGAATGCTTTATATAAAAGTGATAAAAGAATGAAAATTAGATGTGCTTCAATGAATCCAGATATAAAAGATATATATGATAATTTTTTTGGAGAAGTTGGTAGTGATATTTCTTTAAAATACTTACATACTAAACATAGAAATGAGGAATAATAATGAAAGATATTATGAATTTTGGTATTGAAGAAGCAAGAAGAACTATGAATGAAAATAAAGGTGGTCCTTTTGGAGCTGTTATTACTGATAGTGAAGGTAATATTATTAGTGTGGCTTCAAATAGAGTATTAGAGTTACATGATGCAACTGCTCATGCGGAAGTTATGGCTATTAGAGAAGCAGGAAAAATACTTGGTACACATGATTTATCTAATTGTATTTTATACGCTACTGGTTATCCTTGTCCTATGTGTTTGTCCGCTATTATATGGGCAAATATTAAGAAAGTTTATTATGGTACTAATTTAAAAGATGCTGAAGATATTGGCTTTAGAGATGACTTTATTTATCGGTATTTAGAAAATAAAGACGCAAATACTTTGGAACTTTTAGAACTTGATCATGATGAATGTTTAGAGTTATTTAATGAATATAAAACAAAAAATAAGGAAATTTATTAGAGGTGATTAATAATGGAAAAAGTTTATATATTTGGGCATAGAAATCCCGATACTGATAGTGTTACTGCTGCTATTACACTATCTTATTTAAAAAATAAATTAGGAATGAATACCATTCCAGCAGTACTTAGTTCTATTAATTTAGAATCTAAATTTGCTCTTAACTATTTTAATGTGCCAGAGCCTATCTTTCTAAATGATGTTAATATTAAACTTAGAGATTTAAAATATACTAAAAATTATACTGTTAAAGAGAAAGATTCTATATATGAAGCTTATTTTAGAATGAATAAAGTTGGTATTAGTAAAATACCTGTTGTTGATAAAGATAAAAATATGATTGGTATTCTTAGTATGAAAGATATTGCTAAAGATCAGTTTGCTTTTAATTATAGTTATGTTGATGCTACTTATGATAATATTTGTGAAGTTATCAAAGGTACTGAGATACTTAGATTTGATGATGATATTGAAGGTGAACTACTTGTTGCATCTTATAAAAGTACTACCTTTATGGAAGAAATCACTTTAAATAAAAACAATATTTTAATTGTTGGTGATAGACATAGTATTATAGAATACGCTGTTAATTCTGGAGTTAAACTTATTGTGGTTATTGGTAATGGAAAAATGAAAGAAGAACATTTAAAAATTGCTAAAAAAAATAAAGTTAATATTATTTATACTAGTTATAATACCTTGGAAACTACTAAGATTTTTAATTTATGTAATAATGTTACTTCTATTCTTAATACTGAGAAAATCTTATGTGTTAATGAAAATGATGACGTTAATGATTTTATTAAATTAGCTAACAAAACTAGATATAGTTACTATCCTGTACTTAATAAAAGAGGAAAATGTAATGGTATTATAAGATTTTCTGATGTTGGATTTAGAAGTAAAAAGAATGTTATTTTAGTTGATCATAATTCTTATGAACAATCCGCTATCGGACTTGAAGATGCTAATATCTTAGAAATTATTGACCATCATAATATTGGTACTATTGGTACTAATATGCCTATTAGTTTTAGAAATATGCCTGTTGGTAGTACTAATACAATTATTTATAAATTATATAAAGAAAATAGAATTGCTATTCCTAAATCTATGGCAGGCCTTATGTTATCTGGTATTTTATCTGATACTTTGATTCTTACTAGTCCTACTACTACAGATATTGATAAAGAAGCTGTAAGTGAACTTGGTAAACTAGCTAAAGTTGATTATAAAGTATATGGTAGTAAAATGATTAAAGCTGGTTCTTCACTAGAGGGTATGACTAGAGAACAAGTTCTATATAAGGATTATAAGACTTATACAATTGATAATTCTAAGATTGGACTTGGTCAAGTTATTACTATGGATATTGATGAAGTAATGAGTGAAAAAGATGAATATGTTAAACTACTTAATACTGTTTGTGAAAGTAATAATTATTTGTTTGTATGTTTATTTATTACTAATATATTAGAAAATGGTACTTATGTATTATTTAGTGATAGAGCTAAAGAAGTACTTGAATCATCATTTAGTATTAAAAATATTAAACAAGGTGAATTTTTAAAAGGTATTGTTTCAAGAAAAAAACAGATTCTTCCAGTACTTATGAATGATATGGATTAAATGATTGTTAGTTATTACTTTAAAAGATAGATTTTTATAACTATTAGAAATGATATAAAATCTATCTTTTTTACATTTGTTAACGATTTTTCTTTCTAAATAGAAAAAAATTTGATATAATACTAAAAGGAAAGAGGTGTTTTAATGATTATATTATCAATTAATGCTGGTAGTTCTTCTTTAAAATTCACTGGTTTTGATATGCCTAGTGAGAAAGTTCTTATCAGCGGAGTATTTGAAAGAATTGGAATTGATGGTAGTTTTTATACTATCAAAATTAATGGAGAAAAAATAAAGAAAGAGGTGCCTTTAAAAAGTCATGAAGATGCTGTTAAAATTTTAACAGAAGAATTAATTAACTATAATATAGTTAAAGATTTAAGTGAAATTAAAGGTGTAGGTCATAGAGTAGTTCATGGTGGAGATAAATATGCAGATAGTACTATTATAAATAAGCATGTTACTGATACTATTCGCGAATTATTTCATCTTGCGCCACTTCATAATCCCGCTAATCTAATGGGAATTGAAGCGTTTCAAGAATATATTCCAGAAGCTACTGCTGTTGCTGTATTTGATACTGGTTTTCCACAAACTATGCCAGAAGAAAATTATCTATATGCTGTTCCATATGAATGGTATGAAAAATATGGTGTTAGAAGATATGCCTTTCATGGTATAAGTCACCAATACATTACCGAGTATATGCAAAATTATCTTGGTAAAAAAGATGTAAACTTAATTACTTGTCACTTAGGAAATGGAAGTACAGTATTTAGTATTAAAGATGGTAAGTGTTTTGATACTAGTTTAAGTTTTTCTACTAATTCTGGTTTAGTAATGGGTACTAGAAGTGGTGATATTGATCCATATATAGTTCCTTATATGATGAAAGAATCTGGAATGACTATGGAAGAAGTGCTTAATGATTTAAATAAGAAGAGTGGTCTTCTTGGTGTTTCTGGAGTAAGTAGCGATTCGAGAGATATTGAAGAAGGTATTAATGCAGGTAATAGAAGATGCGAACTTGCTCAGAAATTATTCGTAAATAGAGTAGTTGGATATATCGCTAAATTATGGTGTCCATTAGATGGATGTGATGCTATCTGTTTTGCTGGTGGTATCGGAGAAAATTCTATTATGACTAGAAAACAAATTATAGAAGGTTTAACTTCACTTGGAATTGAATTAGATGAAGAAGCTAATGATGTTCGTGGAGAATTTAGATTAATTACAAAAGAAGGTTCTAAAATTCCATGTTATATAGTTCCTACTGATGAAGAGTTAATGATAGCTAGAGACACATATAGATTAATAGGATAATATTATGAATATTTATAAACAAATATTTAAACAAATAAAAAAATATGATACTATTGTAATTGCGAGACACATTGGTGCAGATCCTGATGCTCTTGGTTCTCAATTTGCTTTAAAAAATATTATTCTAGAACTTTTTCCAGATAAAAAAGTTTATACAGTTGGTAATCCTGCTAGTAGATTTAAGTTTTTTGGAAGTCAAGATAAGATTGATAATCTAAATACTAGTAAAGCAATGTGTATTGTCCTAGATACTCCAGATATTAAAAGAATTGATGGAGCAAATATTAATAATTTTGAATATATTATTAAAATTGATCATCATCCAATAATTGATAAGTATGCTAATATTGAAGTTATTGATGATAACGCATGTAGTACTTGCCAATTAATTCTTGAATTTGCTTTTGCTAATAAAATTAATTTAAGTAAAAGTGTTGGTGAAAAACTTTATTTAGGAATTGTTGGTGACACTGATAGATTCTTACATGACTATACGTCTCCTAAAACATTTAAATTAGTTAGTAAATTACTTGAACAAACTAATATTGATTTTACTAGATTATATGGCTACTTATATCAAAGACCACTTAATGAAGTTAGATTTGAAGGATATATTTATCAAAATCTTACTTTAACAGATAATGGTGTTGCATATATTAAAATAACTGATAAGCTTATGAAAGAATATGGTGTTGATAGTGCTGCTGCTGGTAATATGATTAATGATTTAAAATTTGTTAATGAAATTACTGTATGGATATTCCTATCTGAGGATATTAAAAGCAACTTAATTAGGGCAAATATTAGATCTGTTGGTCCATATGTTAATGATACTGCTTCTAAATATGGTGGTGGTGGTCATAAGTATGCTTCTGGAGCTAAACTTAAAGATTGGGAAACTGCTGATAAGTTAATTAATGAATTGGATGATTTAACTAAAAAGTATAAACAAGTTAATAAATAATTATTTATTAACGTTTGTTTGACTTTTTTTTATTTATATGTTAAAATATTTACTCAATTAAAGAGGAGGTTTATTTTATGGATTTTAGTAATAAATTAATAACTGAAGAAATAAAAAGAAATGATGTGTTTGATTTAAAATTTTATCTTGAACTAATAAAAAAATATGGTAAAGAAAATGTTAATAATTTTTTTAATTCACTTTTTGATGTAGCTGAAGCAAATGAAAGAAAGAAAATATTAAATTTATACTATCCTGCTTATATATCTATGAAATTAGAAAATTTTGAAGCAAATACTGATAATTGTATATTGCTTATAGATAAATTTGGAGAAACTAATATTAATAAATATTTTAGTGATTTATTAACATTTGCTGAAAATAAGGCTGAAATTAAAGAAAAATATCAATTTTTTTACGAACAAATAGATGAAAAGTCACTAGAAAGTAATGATGAATTATTTTACGATGAAAATTATACTACTACTGATGGATATAAAACATATATGATGGAATTTAGTAAATATCCAGTGTTTACTGCAGATGAAGAAAAAAAAGCATTCGCATTATTATCTGAAACAAAAAAAGGTTTAGAAATTTTTTCTTTCGATGAAAATTCTAATTTAGTAATAAATGATATTAATGTTTTTATAAATTCTATTAATACATATGAAATTAAGAAGTATGTATGTAAATTAAAAAAATTTTTTGATAGTAATGATGAAAAAATAGTAACAAAATTCATTGAATTATTTGAAAATATTAATGGTAAGAAAAAACAAGATATTATCATTCTTCCTGATTATCAATTAGTAAATAAAAAATTAAATTTAAGTATCAATAATGAAACTAAAAAATATGATGAAGATTATTTTAATAAACAGTTAGAAACCGCTATTAAATTCTTTAATACTAAGGAATATATTTGTAATTGTAATTTAAAACTTGTCGTGTCTGTTGCTAAAAAATATAGAAATTCGGCTTTTGATATAGATGATAGGACAGCAGAAGGTAATATTGGTCTTATGAAAGCAATAGAAAAGTTTGATTACACTAAAGGATATAAGTTTTCGACGTATGCTACTTGGTGGATTAGACAAGCTATTACGAGAGCAATTGCTGATCAATCTAGAACTATTAGAATTCCTGTTCATATGTTTGATTCTATCAAAAAAATGAATGATGTTAATAGGTTATTAGTAATGGAAACTGGAAAAGAACCTACTAATGAAGAAATCGCCAAAAGAATGAATGTACCTGTAGAAAAAATCGAAGAAATGAAAAAAATTTCTATTGAACCAACTTCCCTAGATGTTACTATAAATGAGGAAGATGATAGTTATTTAAAAGATTTTATTCCAAGCACTGATCCCGGACCTGAAGCTATTAATTTTAATAATTCTTTGAGAGAATCTCTTATTGAAGTTTTATCTTTTCTTACTCCTAGAGAAAGAAAGGTACTAGAATATAGATATGGCATTAATGGTGGTAAATCTATGACATTAGAAGAAGTTGGCGCTATTTTTGGTGTCACTAGAGAAAGAATTAGACAAGTTGAATCAAAAGCCTTAAGAAAACTTAAGCATCCAAGTAGAGCGAAATATTTAAAAGACTATATTAATGATTAAAGGTATGAATATTTATTTATACCTTTTTTTATATAATTATTTTAAAATAATTAAAAAAGTGATATAATTATAAAGAAATGAGGGATTATTATGCTTAAAATTAATAACTTAGAAGTAGCTACTGATAACAAGATTATTTTAAAGGATTTTAATTTAATTATTAACGATGGTGAAATACATACTATTATGGGCCCTAATGGCGTTGGTAAATCAACTTTATCAAGAGTAATTATGGGTGATCCTAATTATAAAGTTCTTAATGGTGAAATGACTTTTAATGGTGATAATTTAATGGTACTATCTACTGATGAAAGAGCTAAAAAAGGTATTTTTCTTGCTATGCAGTATCCTATGGAAATTGAAGGAGTAAGTAATCAAGATTTTTTAAGAACTGCTATTGGAAGTGTTAATAATAAAAGGATTGGTTTATATGACTTTATATTAAAATGTGAAAAAGGTGCAGAAGAGCTTTCTATGAATAAAGATTTAATTCATAGAAGTCTTAATGTTGGTTTTTCTGGTGGTGAAAAAAAGAAAAATGAAGTACTTCAAATTAAATTATTGACTCCTAAGTTTATTATTTTAGATGAATTAGACTCTGGTCTTGATGTTGATAGTTTAAGAATAGTAGGAGAAAATATTAAAAAATATAAAGAAGAAAATCCTAATACATCTATTTTAATTATTACACATCATCCTAAAATATTAGAATATTTAAAACCTGATTTTGTTCATGTTATGAGTAAAGGTAAGATTCTTGAAACAGGAGACTATTCTCTTGCTAATGATATTGAAAAAAATGGATACAATAAATATTTAAATAAGGAAAATGTTATAACTAAAGAGGTTAATAATGAATAAAATAAAAGTAGTAAACAATAAAATTATTCCATTTGTTAGTGATGATGTAGAAATTAATGATAATAGTATTAATTTTAATAATAATGGTAATTATTTTATTGATTATATAGATTGTAATAATGTAAGTTTATGTATTAACGTTAATAATAATAAATGTATTCATTTATTTGAATATTCTAATAATAATGATATTAATTTTAATATTAAGTATAATTTAGATATGGCTTCTTCTTTAATAATAAGTAAATTTTATTATAATAATAAATGTAATGAAGTAGTTAATATTAGTTTAAATAAAAAAGGAGCTAATATTAAATATAATTTTTCTAGTATTAGTAATAATGATAATTTTTATAAAATTAATGTTTATCATTTAGATAATAATACTAGTAGTGATGTATTTAATAGAATTGTAGCTAAAGAAAATAGTTCTAATTACTTTGATATTAATAGTTATGTTGATAATGGTATTAAGGACTGCTACTTAAATCAAAGTACAAAGATTGTTACTTTAGGTGATTCTGATAATAGAGTTAATCCTAATATGTTTATTAGTGAAGAAGATGTTACCGCTATTCATAGTTCTACTATTGGTAGTATTAATGAAGAAGATTTATTCTATTTGATGAGTAGAGGTATATCATATAATGATTCTGTTAAATTAATTATTAAAGGTATGATACTTTCTAATATTAATCCTGATATGGAAAATATGGAAAGAATACTTAGTATTTTAGATTCGATTGGAGGTGAATAAATGCATAGAGATGATTTTGCAATGCTTTCTAATAATATTGTTTACTTTGATAATGGTGCTACTACTTTAAAACCTAAATGTGTTAGAGATGCTATTTGTAAATACTATGATGAATATACTGCTAATGCACATAGAGGAGACTATAAAACTAGTGCTATTGTTGATAATTTATATGAAAGTACAAGAGAAGAAATTAAAAATTTTATAAATGCTAAAGAAAACTCAGAAATCGTTTTTACTAGTGGTACTACTAATGGAATGAATATGATAGTTATGGGCTTTTTTAAGAATTATCTTAAGAAAGATGATGAAGTATTAATTACACTTAGTGAACATGCTTCAAATATTCTTCCGTGGTTTATTTTACAAAAAGAAATTGGTATCAAAGTTAAATATATTCCTTTAAATGAAAATCATGAAGTTACTATTGATAATTTTAAAAAGAGTATTACTAATAAGAATAAAGTTGTATCACTTGCTTATGTTACTAATGTTGTAGGAGATGAAAGACCTATTAAAGAAATTAGTAAGATAGCTCATGATAATAATATTTTAGTAGTAGTAGATGCTGCTCAGGGTATTCCTCATAAGAAGATTGATGTTCAAAAAGATGATATAGATTTTATGGCTTTTTCAGGGCATAAGATGTATGGACCTACTGGAGTTGGAGTTTTATATGCTAAATTTGATTTACTTGATAAGATTACTCCTATGAACTATGGTGGTGGTATGAATGCCATATTTACTAAAGATGGTTATGTTGAACTTAGAGAAATTCCTACTAGACTAGAAGGAGGTACTCCTAATATAGAGGGAGTATTAGGTCTTAGTGCTGCTATCAAATATTTAAATAATATAGGTATGGATAAAATTAATAAATATGAAAAAGATCTTAGAAGATACTTAATTAATGAACTTAATAAACTAGACTTTATTGAAGTATATAACAAAGATGTTGATACTAATATTGTAGCTTTTAATATCAAAGGAGTATTTGCTCAAGATGCTGCTATTTACTTAGATAAATATAATATATGTGTTAGAGCAGGTAATCATTGTGCTAAGATTCTTGATAATGTATTTAATATTAGTAATACTGTTAGAATTAGTTTGAGTTTCTATAATAATAAAGAAGAAATTGATTTACTTATTAATGTACTTAAGAATAGTAGTAATATATGGAAGGAAATATTATAATGGATAGAGATTTAAAAAGAAGTATTATTTTAGATAATTATCAAAATCCTAATATGAAACATACTAGTAATGAAAATTATGTTAAGATTAATACTAGAAATGTTAGTTGTATTGATAATTTAGATATTTATTTAAAGATAGAAGATAATATTATTAAAGATATTTCTTTTGAAGGAGAAGCTTGTGTTATTAGTATATCTTCTACTAATATTTTAGCTAATATGCTAGTAGGTAAAACTAAAGAAGAAGGTATTTATTTAATTGATAACTATCTTAAAATGATTAATGAAGAAGAATATGATAAAGATGTACTTAAAGAATTACTTGCTTTTGATGATACTAGTAAACAACCATCTAGAATTAAATGTGCTACTTTATCCGCTAATGGAATTAAAAAGTATTTAGAGGACTAGAAATAGTCCTCTTTATTTTGATTGACAATAATATACTTTAAAATGTCAATTTAAATATATTATTCTAAGTATCCTTTACAACAATAATTATGTGTGATATATTTATAATAGAAAGGAGTATAGTAATGGATAACAATCTTAATAATAATCAACCTAATTTAGATAGCAATAATTCTAATCAGTCTAATAATATTAATCAAACATTTAACAATATACCAAATCAAAATCAAGTTACTAATGGTACAAATAATATGGTTAATCAAGGAAATATGACTAATAATTTAAACAATACAAATCCTCAAGAATTAATGAATAATAACTTAAATAATATGAATAGTCAAAATGGGATTAATAATAATACAAATAATATAACTAATCAACCATTAGACAGTAATATGAATGGTAATAATCAAAATAACAATTCTAAGAAAAATTCTAAGTTATATATTATTGTTGGTATAGTTATTTTATTGTTAGTGGTTGGAGTATTTGCATTTTTAAACAAAAAAGGAGGCTCTAATGTGGGGAGTAGTGCAAATATGAATGAAAGTTTACATGTTGTTCAAAAGAACGATGGATGGGACTTTAATATAAAAGTGTTGAAATTTGAAAAAGATCATTCAGCAGAAGTGCTACTTGAAAAGAAAAAACTTCCAGCTTTAAAGATTGAAATAACAAATAATTCTAATACTGAGCTATTAGTTAATGCAATTTCATTTAGATTACTTGATTCTTCAAATAATCTTTTAACAAATACAGATCTTTGGGCAGAAGCAGCAAATGAAGAAGTAATTAAAAAGGAAATAAAAAAAGGTGAGACTGCAAGTGGTTATAGAATATTTAGTGATTCATCATATACTAAAGATGATGAATTAAAAGAATATGACTATAATGATATTAGCAAGTTAGAAATTTTAGTTCCTATTAATATTAGAAAAGAAGGAACAAAAGTAAATTATAGTTATGTAGAATATTACATCAACTTAAAATAATATATATTTTTAATTTAATCACTCTTAAATTGGGGTGATTTTTTTGTATTCACAGTTATTGTTGATAGATTAATTTAGAGACTTTTTTAGAAAGGCTCTAAATTATTATAGAAAGACCTTAGGCTTTCTATAACACGAAAGAGACCTAGGCTCTGAAGTGAAAAAAGTTTGTAAAAAGAATGTAAATATATTTAATTTACTTCTTTTTTTTAGTATAATATTATTTAGGAAGTTTAGGTGATATTATGCAGGATAAAATGGAAAGATTACTTAATCAAATAGGTATGAATAAAGATTATTTAGAGAATGCTAGTATTGATAAGATTATAGTGTATGATAGAAATAATTTATGGGAGTTTATTATTAGTAATGATAAAGTTTTACCTGTATATATATATGATGAATTATGTAATAAGATAATGAATACTTTTAAAACTATTAAAGATATTAATATTGTTATTACTACTAATGATAATAGTAATGAATATTTAGAAGATTATTTTGATAGATTAATAGATTTACTTAGTGAGGAGAGTATTAAATATAAGACTTTTATTGATAGAAAGTTAAATATTGATAATGATAATTATATATTTGATGTTTATAATAAAGCAGAGCTTGCTTATATGACTGAAAAGAAAGAATATTTGAATGAAATGCTTAATAGATATGGATTTAATGGTAATTTTGTTTTAAATCTATGTGAGAATAAAGAGAATGATATTCTTAATCAAATTGAAAAAGATAAAATAGTTAATATACCTAGTATGGTGTCTCCTAGAAAGGAAAGTGTTCCTGATAAAGTAGAAGAAAAAAAATACTTTAGACCAAAGAGAGATACTAGTATTACTCCTATTAAGGATTTAATGTATGAAGTAGATAATATTACTATTAATGGGATGATATTTGGTATGGATATGTTTGAATCTAAGAGTGGATATAAGATTATTACTCTTAAGGTTACTGATAATAGTGATAGTATTTATGTTAAGATGTTTACTAAAGATAATGATGAATATGCTAGAATTAAAGATTTACTTAAGGTTGGTTCTTGGTATAACTTTTATGGTAAAGTAGCTATGGATAAGTATTCTAATGAACTTACTTTTACTACTAGATATAAAGATATTGATAAGACAGAGAGTCCTGAAAAAGAAAAGATAGTAGATAATGCTCCTGTTAAGAGAGTTGAACTTCATGCTCATACAATGATGAGTCAGATGGATGGTATTACTAATGTTGATTTAAATAAACATACTTGTGAACTTGTTAGTAAGTGTATTGATATGGGTTACAGGGGGGTTGCTATTACCGATCATAGTGGTTGTCAAGCTTTTCCTATTGCTTATGATATTATTAAAAGTTATAATAAAAAGATAGAAGATCCTAGTAAACATTTTAAGGGTTTATATGGTACTGAACTTACTGTTGTTGATGATACTGTTAATATTGTTGTTAGACCTGATGATAGAATTCTTAAGGATCTTACTTATGTTGTTTTTGATACAGAGACTACTGGTTTTAATGCTGGTGGGGCTGATCAAATGATTGAAATAGGTGCTGTTAAGATTAAAGATGGTGCTATTATTGATAGATTTGATGAATTAATTGATCCAGGAAGACATATTCCTGATAAGATTACAGAACTTACTTGTATTACTGATGATATGGTAAAAGGTAAAGACAATGAAGAGAATGTTACAAAGAGATTCTTAGAATGGGCAGGAGATAATCCGATGGTTGCTCATAATGCTAAGTTTGATATTTCGTTTATTTCTAGTGCTATGAAAAAATATAATCTTGGTGAATTTAATAGTACTGTTATTGATACTTTGGAGTTATCTAGAGCGTTAGATACTGGCTATTCTAGACATAGTTTATCTGCATTAGTTAAAAGATATAATGTTCCTTGGGATGAAGACGCCCATCATAGAGCTGATTATGATGCTGAAGGTACTGCTTTAGTCTTCTACAAGATGCTTGGTAAATTATTTACACAGAACTTTGAGAAGATAAGTGATTTAGAGAAACTTATTCCAAAAGATGAAATATATAAATTTGGTAGAACTTATCATTTTAATGCTATTGCTCTTAATAAGACAGGACTTAAGAATCTATTTAAGATTATTTCTCTTGCTAATACTACTTATTTATATAAGACCCCAAGAATTCTTAGAAGTAAACTTAATGAACTTAGAGAAGGTCTTATTATTGGTAGTGGCTGCTACGAAAGTGAAGTTTTTATTGAGGGGAGAAGTAAAGAGGGAGAAGAACTTACTAATATTATTAATTTCTATGATTATGTTGAAGTACAGCCTCCGGAAGTATATGACCATTTGATTCAGACTAGTGATTTTAAAGATGTTAATGAAATTAAGGAATATATTAAGAAGATTATTAATGCTACTCGTGAGGCTGGTAAGCTTATCGTGGCTACTGGGGATGTTCATCATTTTAGTAAAGAGGATAAGATATATAGAGAAATTATTGTTAATCAGAAGGTTCCTGGTGGTGGTAGACATCCTCTTGCTAAGAGTAGTATTAAGAGTATTCCTTCACAGCACTTTAGAACTACTGAGGAAATGCTTAATGATTTTGCTTTTCTAGGAGAAGAACTTGCTTATGATATTGTTGTTACTAATACTAATAAGGTTCTTGATATGGTAGATGAGATTGAGGTTATTATTGATACTGGTGGTATTCCTTTTTCACCTAGAGTTAAGAGTGATGATGGTAAGTCTTATTTGGATTGTCCTAGAGTAGTTACTGACTTAGTATTTAATAGGGCTAAAGAATGGTATGGTGATGATTTGCCTCATAATATTGAAGAGAGAATATCTAAGGAATTATATGGTGATATTGTCTACAAATGCTGGAAAGAAATTATTAGTGAGGATAATCCTAATATTAGTGATGATGAACTAGATTCTAAGTTATTTGAAAATTTACATAATACTTTAGTTAATGGATTTGATGAGGTTAAGATGCTTGTTAGTGATTATGTTAAAAAACATTGGAGTGAAGAAGATGGTGAAATGACTGATAAGGCACTAGATAAAAAAATTAAAAAGTCTCTAGGTGGTGTTATTGGTGGGGGATTTGATCCTATTTACTTGATTGCTCAAAGACTTGTTAAACACTCTAATGATGAAGGATTCTTGGTTGGTTCAAGAGGTAGTGTTGGTTCTTCATTTGTAGCTACGATGATGGGTATTACTGAGGTTAATCCTCTTCCTGCTCATTATAGATGCCTTAAATGTAAAAATAGTATTTTTAAAGATGATAATGGTAATGATTTAGGTGCTACTTATTCTAGTGGATTTGATTTGCCTGATAAGATTTGTCCTAATTGTGGTGAGCATATGTATAAAGATGGACAAGATATGCCATTTGCTACTTTCCTTGGTTTTAATGCTGATAAGGTTCCTGATATTGATCTTAACTTTTCGGATTTGAATCAAGCATCTGCTCATGAATATACTAAAGTTTTATTTGGTGTTGATAATGTTTATAGGGCTGGTACGATTGGTACTGTTGCGGAAAAAACAGCCTTTGGTTTTGTTAAGGGATACTTTGAAGATAAGGGTATTATGAATAAGAGATCTTGTGAAATTGAGAGACTAGCGATGGGGTGTACTGGTGTTAAGAGAACAACTGGTCAGCATCCTGGTGGTATTGTTGTTGTTCCTGATTATATGGATGTATCTGACTTTACACCTTTTCAATTTCCTGCTGAAGATCCTACTAGTGCATGGAGAACGACACACTTTGATTATCATGCTATTGACCAAGATTTACTTAAACTTGATATATTAGGTCATTCTGATCCTACACAACTTAGATTAATTCAGGAGTTATCTGGTACGGATATTCTTAAGGTTCCTCTTGATGATAAGGATACTATGAGTATATTTACTTCTACTAAGGTACTTGGTGTTACTAATGAACAAATTATGTGTGATACTGGTACTCTTGGTATTCCAGAGTTTGGTACTCCCTTTACTATTTCTATGGTAGCGGAAACTAAACCTACTACTTTTGCGGAACTTATTAAGATATCTGGATTATCTCATGGTACTGATGTATGGCTTGGTAATGCGCAAGAACTTATTAAAAATAATATTGTTCCTTTTAAAGATGTTATTGGATGTCGTGATGATATAATGGTTTATCTGATGTATCATGGTGTTGAACCTATTAAGGCATTTAAAATAATGGAATTTGTACGTAAGGGTAAGGCTAGTAAAGATCCTGAAACTTGGGCTAAGCATAAAGAAACTATGGAAAAGGCTGGTATTGAATCTTGGTTTATTGATAGTTGTCATAAGATTAAGTACATGTTTCCTAAAGCACATGCTGCTGCTTATGTTATTAGTGCTTTTAGAATTGCTTGGTATAAGGTACATATGCCTGTATACTTCTATGCTAGTTGGTATACTACTAAGGCTACTGATTTTAATATAGAGGCTATGATTAGAGGATATGATAGTATTAAGAATGCTATTATTGAAATTGAGAATAAAGGATTTGATGCTTCTAATAAAGAGAATGGTATATCTGAATCTTTAAAGGTTGCTTTAGAGATGGCTGCAAGAGGTATTAAGGTTGCTCCTTATAATTTATATAAAAGTAAGGGTTCTATCTTTACAGTAGAAGATGATAAGACTATTATTCCTCCATTTAGAGCTATTGATGGTCTTGGTGATGTTGTTGCTAAGAATATTGAAAAAGAGGCTGCGAGAGCTCCATTTATTAGTATTGAGGATTTTCAAACTAGATGTAAGGTATCTCAAACTTTAATTGATAAGATGAGAACGATGGGTATATTTGAAGGTATGCCTGAGACTAGTCAACTTAGTTTATTTTAGAAAATATTTCCCGGGAAATAATTTGGGAAATATTTTTTTTCAGTTCGAGCTTGTAATCTCTCACTGTTAAATAAAGCCTGTAGTCTTTATTTAAAGTGTTTTTTGTTCTAAATATATTTTAATTCTAAATTTCATATTTATAAAATTTCTAAAACTAAAAGAAATTCTTTTAATTAATTTACAAGCATTATTATTCATTTCCATTACTCCATTACTATATGAATATGCTAAAGTGTTTTTAATATATTTAGAATATGTCTTTAATGTCGTATCCATATAAGGAGAAAGATTATTATTTTCTTTCACCTAAATAAATACAAATTATTCAGTTCATAATATGATTACACTGTCATAATTAAGTATTTTAACTATATCACAAAAAAAATATAAAAAATTTAAAAACACTATAATATTTTGTCAAAATATGTTATAATTATGAAGAATAGAGAGGAGTGAGTATTGATATGTTTTGTCCTAGATGTGGTAATCATGTTGAAAAAGGGACCAAATATTGCAACAAATGCGGCACATTTGTTGGTGAATCTATTAAAAGCGTGTCTACAGAACCATCATTAAAACAAAATAACGGAATAAATAATCCCAATCAATATCCACCTTATATAAGTCCTAATGCTAATCAAAATGGTAGCACAATTAATAAAAAAAACAATAACAAAATGGTGCTTATAGGAGTTGGAAGTGGTGTAGGTTTATTAGCAGTTGTTATTTTAATGGTAGTATTGCTTGGCGGTAGCAAGAATAATTATTATTTTTCTTCTTCAGGAAATTATAGTGATAATAATGGTACAGAAAATACCGAAAAAAAAGAAACCAACACTAAAAAAGGGAAATATCAAACAGCTATAATTATAGACAATACATATAACGGTATAAAAATTAGCAATAATAGTGATGCTTATAAACTAATTGAAAAGGATTCTGTATCACAAAAAAATAAATGTCCTGCTGAAATCAAAGAAGTAGAGGATGAAATAATAAAAAAGTATAATATTACAGCAGTTAATTTATGTGAAATGGACGTAGATTTTGCAAGAGAATTAGAAAATGTGTTTGAAATTATATATAGAGATTACCCAAGTGCTAGAGGTCATATCACAAATTTAAGTTTGAGAAATACTAATATGCTATCAGAAGGTGGTATAATAGCAGCATTTATGCCAGCATTTAATTTTGCAACATCGGACTCCAGTTCAACATTTCCATGGGTTTTTAAGACACAGGTTTTATTAAGTAGTCAATATTTCCTAAATAGAAGTAAACTTGAAGCAAGTACAAAAGATGGTTCAGAATCAGGGCATTTTCCACCAAATTCAACAATATATTCTCCAGTTGCACATGAATTAGGTCATTATTTATCTTTTTTAGCAATGATGAATTATTATAAGATGGATTCGATATTATTGATTAATGATAACAATATTGATACATTTTATAACATATATTCTGATTTTGGTGAAGGAAATTATTCATTGTCCATGATAAATGAAGCTTATGAAAATTATAAAAAAGATAATGATACATCAATAAGTTTAGATGAATGGCGAGGAACCATTTCAAATTATGCTTTAGCCAAAGATAATAGTGGAGAATATATTTATGATGAAACCATTGCTGAAGCATTCCATGATGTATATTTGAATAATGATAATGCTAAAGAAGCAAGTAAGTACATTGTAAATGTGTTGAAAGAAAAGTTAGGAAATTAAGGTGATGATATGAAAAGAAAAATACTAATTGGAATAATTGGCTTTTTAGCATTAAATGTTTCTGTGTATGCCTTAACAAATAATTTTAATTTTGATTCTAAAAAATTAACTTTTTCCGCTAATAGTAAAAAAAATAATATTGCTAGCAGTTTTAAAAGTGAATATAATTTATCAACTTCAATATCTTCGGATAATGAAGAAACAAAAAAGGCAATTGTAGAACTATCAAAAAAGACTACCAGTTTATTATTAGGAGATATTAATTCAAAGAGTGAAACAAGTGAACATTATTATAATAGACACAAGGCGTATCTAGAACTAGCGGCTTATAACTATTTTCCTCTAGATCCAAAGTCCCCTACTGGATATGATGAAAGTGTAGAAGGTTATAGATATGTTATAGCGGCAGGATTTGCTATTCCTCAATTATTTAATTCTTTTAATGAAGCAGGTATCATTTATAATACTTATGGAGATATAAGAGTTATATTAAATGAAAATCTTGCTATAAGTATGGTTTTACTTCCAAATGTAAAAATAAAGGAAGAAAATAAAGATAATCCAGAAAAGTATGATTTAAAAGAGGAAAATTTAGTAATATACTATTATTTTATAAAAATAGATGATGATTATAGATTATGTTATTTATATGGTGAATATGGAGAAGTTGTTCAAGAATACTTTGATGAACTAGAAAATAGTGAGAATAAAAATACCAAAGCCATAACATCATCATATGAATCAGATTTATCAACTTTATATAATTATGATAAATTAAATTCCATAACTGATGATAAATTAAATCAAATTTATGATAAAAATATAAATAATTTAGTGTATTTAAGTAGTTATTATAATACAAGCGTAGTAAATAATGCCAATGGTTTCTTTATTGAAGATGGTATTGTAATTACAACCTGGAATTTTTTAGAAAAGGCATTAATAGATTCTCAATATATTTCAGTACGAGATAATAATTCAAATGTATATGAAATAGACGGAATAATAACTGCTAATCCAGAAACAGATGTTGTATTAATAAAATTAAAAAATAAAACTAATAATACTATAAACTTAGCAAGTTCAACTGAATTAAAAACAGAAGATCCTTTAATAACAATAAGCAGTAAATCAGGAGTTTCCTATATTATCCAAAAAGGAATAGTTATCTCAAATGATGGTTATATACAAAGTTCAATCCCTTTATCGAATAATGATGAAGGAAGCCCTCTATTAAACAGTAATGGAGAAATTGTTGGTATGAATACATCAAAATCAATAAATACAAGTATTTCAATGGCAATAAACTCGGAAGTATTAAAAGAAGCCAAAGAAAAATTTGATAACATTGATTTCGACTCTATTCAAACAATCACATTTGAGAAATTAAAAGAAGATTATTATTATTTAAAATATAATAGTGAAAATGTAATAAATACTATACCAAAAAGAATATGGAAAAAGTATTCAAAAATTGGTGACATTGAAAATAATATAAAATTAGAATTAGTAAAAGCAAATTACGATAATGGTGTTATAAGTTTAAGATACAAGAATAAAATTTCAGATTATATTAGTGGTATGCAACTAGCAACATCGTATAAAGAACAATTAATTAAAGATGAATATCAAGAAATACTTAATGGTAGTTCAAAAAGTATTTATCAAAACAAAAAATATAAAATAGTTATAATGGATGAATTTGATTATTTAATTGTAGTGATGGTGAAATTATGAGAAAAAAATTATATGATATTTATAAAAAATATAAAATTGCAATAATTATAGCATTATCAATATTATTAATTGGAATTTTATGCTTAATATTATTTAATATTTTAAGTTCAAAATCAATTGCTTTGAATGAGAAAAATTATAATTTAAAGTATGACAGCAGTTGGAAAGTAAAAGAAAAAAAAGATAATTATATAAGTTTAAATCATAAATCTAGTAAAAGCTTATTAAAAATAGAAATTATCACTCTTGATAAAGAATATAAGTATACCGACATTGATGATTTGATAGATGAAATTATTTATAACGTAGATGAACAAAATAAAAATTATAAATTAATTTCAAAACAAAAAGATACTTTTACTAAATATGAATTTAAAGGTTATAAACTATTATATGAAACAGAAGCAGAACAGACAATGATTATGACCTTTAAAAAGAGTGATAAGTTAATAGTGGCAAGTTATGAAGCAAAAAATAAATATTTTGATATGCTTTTAGATAGTGTGCAAAATATAGTTTATAACTTTAATACAGCAGATGAAACTTTTGAATTAAAAAATAGTATAAAAAAAGAATCTTCTAAAATAAGTTATTCTAAGTCAGAAGATTTAGATAAAATAATTACAAAAAATAAAGAATATGAAATTGCACATAATAACTATAAAGTAATTTATGAAGTACCATCTGTATTTGAACTTAGTGACTTTAACACAGAATCTAATTATTTTAATCTAAAAGGCTATGATAAAGGTCAGATGACTATAAGTACTTATATTTATAATAAAAATGTTTATGAATACTTAAATAAAGATAATTTAGTTAATGTATACGAAAACTATAAAATGTATAAAAAAGATAAAGATATATCTGATTTTAAAGAACAGGTTTCAGAATTAGATAGTAAATATTCTGATAGTTATATATACAAAAATTCATATAAGACAAATGCTATAAAACATAATGATAAATTGGAAGCGGAATCATATAAAAGAACCGATGAAAATATAGAATTAATATACTCTTTAAATAGAAATCATATATTAATAGTTGTTATAGATTCTGAAGGTATCCCAATTACCAAAAAGTTAATAGATTCTATAAAAATAAAATCAGTAGCAAATTATTCAAGTTATACAAAAAATAAGGTTGAAAATGGCTATAGAATAGCAGAACTTCAAAAATATATAGACTATAAAAAAGAAAAAGTTAATAATATAATCATAAAGTTACCAGAAGATTATAAAGAAATAGATAGAACTACTAATAACTTATATAGTGAAAGATATTTTGGATTAAATTATGATGAAAAAGAAGAATTATATGATTATGTAATTCATTATAAGTTTAGCACTACGAAGGATGTGGCAAAAAATGTAGAGCTATTAAACGCAAAGTTTAAAGATTCATATGGTGAATGTAATAATTACCAGCAAGTTGGAGATGTAACAATCAATGATAAGCAATTTATTGAATATGTTGGTGGATACACTGACTTAGGTGGAATACCATTTACAAATATTAATAGGTATAAATATTACGTACACTATAAAGCATTGTTCTATAAATTAAATGACGAAAGTTATTTGATAATTGAGATACTAGGTAATGGTAAAGAAATTAGTGATGATATAGTAAATCAAGCAACTAATTTTGAAGCAAAAGAAAAAAATATAAATTAAAGAAAGAAGGAAAGAAAAATGAATTGTAAAAAATGTGGTTTTCAACTAAATGAAAGAGATCAATTTTGTAAAAACTGCGGAACACCAGTTGATAATTCAAGTGTTCAAAATAATAACGAAGGATTAGGTGATCAAACTATGCAAGATTATTTGCAACCTACTATACAACAACCAAATTTGACAAGTGGATATAACTCACAACCAACAAATCAAACTTCAAAAAATAGCAATACAAAATTTATTATAATAGGAATAGTAGTAGTAGCACTTGTGGTAGGTGTAATTGTAGCCATTAATTTATTGAATGATAATAAATCAGGATCTAATAATAACTCTTCAGTAGCAAATAATAATTCCAGTTATACAGTTAAGTTTAATGAATTTACATTTAAAATCCCAACAAATTTAGTATATGAAACCCAAACGAATTTTATTAGTTTAGGCAATGAAGAAGGTACATGGGCTGCACATATTGAAGTAATTGAAGGAACTTATAGTAAAATGCTATCTAATAAGAACCAACTTCAAAGTTTATTCCAAGAAAAAGGATTTACAGCAAGTGCAGCAGAAGAAAAAACAATTGGTAGAATGCCATTTATTACTTTAGAATTATCAAAGGGTGGTATAAATGCTTTAATAGGATATGCAAAAGCAACCTCAACGAATTTATTTGGAGTAACACTATATAACATGGATAATGAATATGACTACAAAACATTAAAAGAAGTTTCAAATGTATTAAGTAGTGCTGAATATACTGGTGAAGCAAATAATATGAGTACATTTGAAAAAATAGATATGAGTGTAATTACAGAATTAGCAAAATAATATTAAAAATAAAAAGTGATCCCTTTGATCGCTTTTTATAATATATATATAAGTATTTTTTGTTCTTTATATAAAAATACACAAAAATTTAAATAATTTGTGCATTTTTTTGTTTTAATTAAATATTGATAATTTTCTTACTGGCAATTCTTTTGGTTTTTGATTAGTTATATACTTTTTAATTTTGATATCTATAGTTATTAAATTAGTAAGATTTATTCTTATTATATTAATTTCATCATCAGTTAAATTATTTACTGGTAATATATATTTTTTATATATTCTTGGAGAAACTCCTAATAAAGTTGTAAATATTTCTGTAATAAAAATAAATGTTTTGTTAATGGTCAAAATAATGCTTGTAATAAGTATGAAAGTTCTTTTAGAAGTACTAATAGATGTAATGAAATATATAACGAAGGTAAAGATTTTTATAATGACTTTCATTCTGTTAGTTATTATTTATTTATTCTTATTATAGTTATTATTATAGCTATTATTGCTCATATTAGTAATCCAGAACTTTTCCCATTTTAAAAATATTGTTAAATATGAAGACTTTTTTTATAGGCTTCATATTTTTCATTAAAGACATTAGGCTTTAATGATAGTGAGAAACGTAGATTCGAACTAATAAATTATTTTCTGGGAAATAATTTATATAAATAAAATAACATAGAAAGACTTTATTTTAAAGCTTTTTTTTAGTATAATTATATATAGAAAGACTTGGTGATGTTATGAAAAAAATAGTTTTAGTAGATGGTAATAATCTTTTATTTAGAAGCTATTATGCTACTCTTTATACAGGGAATATAATGAGAAATAAAGATGGATTCCCTACGAATGGAGTATATGGTTTTGTTAATATGATTAATAAAATTGTTAATGATGAAAAACCAGAATACATGATGGTTGCTTTTGATATAGGTAAGACTTTTAGACATGAAAAATATGAAAGATATAAAGATGGAAGAAAAGAAACTCCTGATGACTTAAAGGTACAATTTCCAATTGCTAAGAAAATACTTGCAGCAATGGGAATTAAATATTTAGAATGTGCCGGTTATGAAGCGGATGATATTATTGGTACTGTATCTATGTGGTGTGAGAAAGATCCAGAATATGAGGCTTTAATTGTAAGTAGTGATAAAGATTTACTTCAGTTAATTAGTGATGAGACAACGGTTAAATTACTTAAAACTAAAGATTATATTATGATGGATAGAAAAACTTTTAATGAGACATATGGTTTTGAACCTATTCATATGATAGATTTAAAGGCTTTAATGGGAGATGCTTCAGATAACATTCCTGGTGTTCGTGGTATTGGAGAAAAGGGAGCTATTAAATTAGTTAGTGAATATACTACTATTGAAAATATTTATGCTAATATTAATAATATTAAAGGTGCTACACAAACTAAACTTATTGAAGGTAAAGATGATGCTTATTATAGTAAAGATTTAGTTACGATATATAGAGAAGTTCCTCTTGATGTTAGTTTTGATGATTTAAAATATAAAAATTGTAATATTGAAGAACTTACTAGTATTTATAAGGATTTAGGTTTTTATTCTCTTCTTAAGAAATTGGATGATGTAATTGAAGAAGATAAAAAAGAGGAAGAGCATAATAGTATAGATAACTTTAAAGTTATTACTGATATTAATGAAGTTAAAATTAATGAAGAGACCGCTATCTGGTTAGATACCACTATTGGTAATTATCATGATGCTGAATTACTTGGTATTTCTTTATATAATAATAATTTAGCCTACTATATTCCTTTTGATATATTAAAAAATAATTATAATGTTTTAAATACTGAATTTAATTTATTTACTTATGATTATAAGAAGTTAATTGTAATATTTAATAGATATGGTATTAAAGTACCTAAGATTGGTTTTGATACTATGATTAGTGCTTATTTACTTAACTACGAAACTAAAGATGATATTGCTTATCTTGCTAATAATATGAATTTTAATATTCATATTTATGATAAGAAAGAAGTAGTTAGTGATGAAGAAGCTAGTAAGAGAGCTATTCTTAAAGCTAAATTTATTTATACTTCAAAGAAAGAACTATATAATAAGATGAAAGAAGAAGATACTATTTATCTATTTGAAAATATTGAAATGCCTCTAGCAAAGGTACTTGCTAAGATGGAAATTGAAGGTATTAGAGTTGATAAAAATATTTTAAAAGAAATGGGAGAAGAAATTAAAATTAAATTAGAACTTATTACTAAGGATATTTATAATTATGCTGGATGTGAATTTAATATTAATTCTCCTAAACAACTTGGTGAAATTTTATTTGAAAAGCTTAATCTTCCTTATGGAAAGAAAAATAAAAGTGGGGGATATACTACTGATGCTGATGTTCTTAAAAAATTAGTGGATTATCCTATTGTTAATTGTATTTTAGAATATAGAGCACTTACTAAGCTTTATTCGACTTATATTGATGGTATGATTAACTGTATTAGAGAGGATGGTAAAATACATACTATTTACACACAGACTTTAACAAGAACTGGTAGGTTATCTTCAATTGAACCTAACTTACAAAATATTCCGATGAGAAGTGAGTATGGTAGACTTATTAGAAAGGCTTTTATTCCAGAAAGTAATAGTGTTATTTTATCTTCTGACTACTCACAGATTGAACTTAGAGTATTTGCTCATTTATCAGGAGTTAATGATTTAATAAATGCTTTTAATGAAGGTATAGATATTCATACTAAGACCGCTATGGATATATTTAAAGTACCACAAGAAGGTGTTACTAAAAATATGCGTAGGCAGGCTAAAGCTGTTAACTTTGGTATTTTATATGGTATTAGTAGTTATGGCTTAGCTGAAGACTTAGGTATTCCAGTTAAAGAGGCTAAAGAATTTATTAATAAATATTTTGATACTTATCCAGGTGTTAGAGACTATATGGATAAAGAAATTGAAACTGCTAAAAAGAATGGCTATGTTAAAACTATTATGAATAGAAAGAGAGTTATCGATGAATTAAAGAGTACTAATTATATGATTAGAAATATGGGTGAAAGAATGGCTCTTAATACTCCTGTTCAAGGGTCAGCTTCAGATATTTTGAAAAAAGCTATGATTGAAATTGATGAAATATTTGAAAAAGAAAATATTAAGAGTAATATGCTTCTTCAAGTACATGATGAATTAATATTTAATGTATACGATGATGAAATTGATAAAGTTAAAGAAATTGTATATAATACTATGACTAATGTATTTGATTTAAAGGTACCACTTGATGTAGATATAGAGTTGGGAAATAATTGGTATGAGGCTAAATAAGTAAAATTATTTCCCGGGAAATAATTTAGAAAATAATTTAAGTAATAAAAGAGGTGATATATATGCCAGAATTACCAGAGGTAGAGACTGTTAAAGAATCTTTAAAGTTAAGATTGAATAATAAAAAAATAATTAGAACTAGAGTTTTATGGGATAATATTATTGCATATCCTAGTAAAGAGAAATTTATTAAAGAGACTGCTAATCAATGTATTAATGATGTTAAAAGAAGAGGTAAATTCTTGATGTTTGATTTAGACGATTATTATCTTCTGTCACATCTTAGAATGGAAGGTAAATACTTTTTTAAGACTAAAGATGATGATATTAATAAACATGAACATGTTATTTTTGATTTAGATGATGGTAGCGAACTTAGGTATATGGATACTAGAAAATTTGGTAAAATGTATCTTATAAAAAAAGAAGATATCGATAAGATAGGACCACTAGTGGAGCTTGGTCTTGAACCTTGGGATGATAATCTTACTAGTGAATATTTACTTGATAAATATAAGAAAAAGAAATTACCTATTAAGAGCGTTTTACTTGACCAAAATATAATCGTTGGTATTGGTAATATATATGCTGATGAAATTTTATTTCTATCTAAAATTAATCCTTTGAAAAAATGTAATCTAATTACTAAAGAAGAAGCTGAAAATATAATTAAATATACAAAAAAAGTTTTAGAGGCCGCTATTGAAAAAGGAGGAACTACTATTAGAACATATAGTTCTGTTGATGGAGTTCACGGTTTATTTCAAAATGAATTATTTGTTCATGGTAAGGATAAAAATAATTGTCCTATTTGTAATACGAAAATTGAAAAGATTAAAGTTGGTGGTAGAGGTACTTATTATTGTCCTAAGTGCCAAACTTTACAATAATTTGACACTAAAAATGTAACCCATTTGGTTACATTTTATTTTTTTTATTGACTTTACTATTATCTATATGGTAATTTAAAAGTGGTGAATTTTATGAATGACGAAATATTTAGATTATCTTTAATTGATGTAATGAATGAGGGGTTACTTAATGACTTTGTAAATGATATTTTTGGTTATGATTTTGATATTAAAAAGGAAGAGTATGTCTATATTCAATATAAAATATTAGGAGACAATATTATTCTTAATATTTATGATAATAAGAATAATAATAGATTTAAAGCTTATATATTTACTATGAATGATATCGATAGTGATGAAGATACTAAATATATTAATGTAAAAGAAAAATATGATAAATATAAGAATGGTAACAAGGAAAAAATTACTTTAATAGCTAGTTTACTTTTATCTAAGGATAATGATGAAAAAAAAGAAATTATTGAATCTCTATTTAGCGGGAAAATAAAAGACATTTTTAGTCATTATTTTCTTTAATTATTGGCTTTATTTGATATTCTCTTTTAATAAGAGACATATCTGTAACTAAGGCATATATTTTGGTAGCCTTTAATTCTATATCTAATACTTTAGATATATTTTTTTTATATCCTATAACTAAAGGTATTGATAATTCTTTTTTTATTTTATTTAAATATTCTTGACCACTTCTAGTAAAACCTAATATTCTTATGTAGTCTATAGATATATTATTAGCTTCTTCTTTAGTAAAGCCTACGAGTATATGAAGAAGCATTCTAGATATTTTATTATAAGTATATCTTTTAGTTTTGATATTTTGAATTAATTCTTCATAGTTATTTGATATATAAATACTTTTTATTATTCTTGATTCAATGCCTTCATCTACTGTTTGATATTTACTGATACTTGTATCTTCTGCTAATATTTTGTATTTTAGTATGTCATAATACTTATTCATATCTATTTTATAAAGATATTTTTTATCAAAAGGTACTAGGTTATCTATACAATTATCTGATAGATATAGTTTTCTGATATTTGAGGCTGATGTTATGTTATCTAATACTTCTGAGCCGTGATATGATGTTGTTCTTTTTATATTTAAATATTCTATTGAATAATTATGTTTTTTTATTTGTTTTATATAAGATAGAGCTAATAGGTCATTTGGAGTATCTACTTTTATACTAGTTAAATCTTCAAGGGCTTTATTAGTAGATGTTGCATAGTTTAATCCTTGACTTAGATATTCTTTTACTTTGTCTTGATACTCTATATTATTTATTTGAATATCTGCTAGAAGTTCTAAGTCGCTAATATTATCTCTTTCTGTACCAAAAACAAGAGTATCTATTTTTAAGGTATTTAGAATACTAATTGCTCCTTCTGCAAAAAGATCAGAAGACTGAGTTGAATAGACAAATGGTAGTTCTACGACTAAATCAACATTATTATCTAAAGCTATTTTTGTTTTATCCCATTTATTTAATAGTGAGATATTTCCTCTTTGTGTAAAAGAAGAAGAAGTGACCACTACTAAAAGACTATTGGGATATTTTTCTTTTATTTTATTTATTTGATATAAATGTCCTTTGTGAAAAGGATTATATTCCGCTATTACTCCTATTACATGCATAATTATCACCGGTTATATAATATCATATTTAACATAATTATTCAAATATTTTTTATTAGGGAGTTTTTTTATTGTATTAAATGTCAATGTATGATACAATATTTCTGAAGTGAGGTTGTATGTGATGTATTTTTTTAATATTATTAATTCAATAGGGGATTCTTATCTTGCTTGGAAAAATGTATACAATATTATTGGTAAGATTCTTGTTATTATGATGGTTTATAAAACTTTATATTGGTTAATTGGTGTTTTCTTTACTAGGAAGTTTAAACCTGCTAAAAATAAACATAAATATGCTATATTGATAGCAGCGAGAAATGAAAAAAATGTTATTGGTAACTTACTTGATAGTATTAATAAACAAGATTATCCAAAAGAACTTATTACTACTTTTGTAGTAGCGGATAATTGTACTGATAATACTGCAGAGATTGCTAGAAAGCATGGAGCTATCTGCTACGAAAGATTTGATAATGAACATAAAACTAAAGGATTTGCTCTTCAATATTTATTAGAAAAAATAGGTGAAGATTATGGTAGAATGAGTTTTGAGGGATACTTTATCTTTGATGCTGATAATCTTCTTAATGGAAATTATATTTCTAAGATGAATGATGCCTTTGATTCTGGTGAAAAAATTATTACTTCTTATCGTAATACGAAGAATTTTGATGAAAACTGGATTGCTTCTACTTATGCTATTCACTGGATTAGATCGATAAGATGTAATCATAGAGCTAGGTCTGTTCTTAGACTAGCTACTAATATACAGGGTACTGGTTTCTTATTTGCTAGTGAGATAGTAAAGGATGGGTGGAAGTATACTTCTCTTACTGAAGATAGAGCACTTACAGCAGATGCTGTTGCACAGGGATATCAGATTACTTATAATGATGAGGCTATGTTTTATGATGAACAACCTACTAGCTTAAAGATTGCATTAAGACAAAGACTTAGATGGTCAAAAGGTCATTTACTTGCCTTCTGTGAAAGTGGTCCTTATTTATTTTTAAATATTTTCTTTGGTAAATTATTTATTAAAACTAAGTGGAGAGAAAATACTAAGAAAAATAATAAATCTTTTAAAGATATTATTCTTAGTATTATTGAATCTATTAGACATAGATTTGCTTCTTATGATACTTTACTTCAATTAACACCTTTTTCAGTATTTAATTTAGCTAAATGGATTATTGTTATTCTTATTATGGGAAGTTGCTACTACTACAACAATGGTATTAATAATATTGATTTACTTAGTGGTGGTACTTATTTGGCTAAAGGTCTTAGAAATTTATTTTCAATTAAGATTTCTGTAGAACCTGGTATTAATGCTTTATTTATTGGAATGATTACTGCTATTTGGCTTAGATTATTCTATCGAATGGGTATGTATATACAGAACATGTGGGTAGCTGTTTATGTATTTATTATTGAAAGAAAAAATATTAAAAAGATGACTTTTAAGAAAAAAGTATTATATACTATTACTTGGCCAATATTTGATATTATTGGTAGATATACTACTTATGCAGCATTATTTATGAAAGTTACATGGAAACCTATACCACATGATAGTAAAGTTACTATTGATGATATTGATACTAATGTAAAAGAAAAAGTTCACTAAATTAAAGTGAACTTTTTTTATACTTCTTTATCTTTTGAAGTAGATATCTTTTTGAAATAATTATATTTTAATGTTAAATCGTTTTTTCTTATAATGTAGTTTATATAATAATTTTTATCTTCTAATGATACTTGGTCTATGTATTTGTTATTGGTTACTGCTCCGCCATCAACATATACATTTCCATCATACCATGAATAATCACTAAAGAAAACTATGCCATTGTAACTACCATTTAAAGCATCTTTTCCTATATAGTAATTAGGATGATATTCTAAACCTAATAGATTTATTATGGTAGGTAATATATTTAATTGTGATGTTACAGATGTTACTTTCTTTTTAGTATTTCCATTGTCCCATATAAAGAATGGAGTATGATTTATTAAATTATTACTTGTATCTTTATATTTATCTAATATTGTTTGATCTGATAAGGTATATAGATAATGATCAGTGAATACTACTATTACTGTATTGTCTATTAAATTCTTCTCAGTTAGTGTATTTATTAGAAGTTCAACCATATAATCTGTTTCTTTAGCTTGTCTTCTAGCACAATCTTCTTCACTCATAGTAGGTAGAATATAATCTGATGGAAGTTCTTCTAATCCTTGTTCTTTTAATATATCTTCAGTTACTAATTTTTTACATACACCTTTTTCTGTAGTAAAAGGTAAGTGCCCTGAGTAAGTTATTATATAATCGGCAAATTTTTCTTCACTAAACATTTTTTCTTTAAATGTTTCATTTAATATTAATTCTCTATCTAATGTATAGGCATCATCTTTATATGTTCCTAGTTCTTTTAAACCATAATAGTTATCATAACCCCAATTTTTATAATTTGTTGTTCTTGAATAATATTCTCCATCATTCATATGGAAGGCATTAACACTATAATTTTCATTTTTTAATAATTTTGCTAATGAATATGGGAATGAATTTTTATTAAATGAATAAGCGTTTTGGGTATATGATAGAGGAGTTATAAATCCTGTATTTACTGCAAACTCTGAATTGAATGTTGATCCACCGCCATTATAATATGAATAATGATTAGTAAAGTTAATAGAATTATTCATCATATTATATAGAGTTGGTGTATCTTCTTTTGTTATTAACCAGTTATCGGTTCCCTCTAATTGAAGAAAGATTACATTTTTATCTTTAAATTTTCCAGTATAACTTGTTTGATAATTTTCTTCTTCTTTATTATATTCTTCTTCAAGAAAAGTTATATCTTCTTCATTATCTGTTTTTTTAGCTTTAATAAATGTTATATAGAAATTTCTAACACTATATTCATATATTCCTGATACCATCATACTTTTATTGTTATCATTGAAATTTATATATATATTTCTTGGATTTCTCCATGTACTCCATGTTAAGGCATCATTTGGTTTTCCTAAGAATAATGGAGTTATTAAATGAAGAATTAAAAATAAGAAAAATACTTTTATTATTTTTTTTAAGTCTGTTTTCTTTCTTTCTTTAAATTGTTTTAATCCAAATATATAAGATATTATTATTACTACACTTGATATATATACCCAAATATTACAATTTAAAATAGCATCCATAAAGTAGTCTGAGCCTTCTCCTGCTAACATAATTAAACTAAAATCAAAGAATGTGTTAGTCATTGAATAGTAGATATTGTTAGTTATAAATAAAGCAAAGGCTAATATAAAAAAGATTGTATATACTATCTTACCTTTCTTTTTTTCTAAGAATAGGGATATTCCAACCATTAGGATTATATATGTGATAGTAAATAAACATGGTACTAATCTAAATATTCCATAGAAATGTATTTTGTATCCCAATATTTTAGTTATTATATCGATTAATATAAAAGGTAATGATATAATTAATATATAATAATATTTTAAAATAAAATCTTTAACTTTATTTTTTATTTCTTCTTGTTTTGCTTTTTTATTTTTATTTATATTTTTTTTATTCTTTTTTTGTTTTACTTCTTTTTTCACAGAAATCACCACTAATGAAATTATACTATATATTTAATATTTTGTAAATAATTGAAGAAAAATATTAATTTTAAGACAATTTTGGCTTAAAATTTTTTTTTAAAGACTTGAGGCTTTAAAAATAGTGAGCAACAAAGTGCGAACTACTCTAAAAAATTATTAAAAAGTTATTTATTTTTTGATATTTATTTGGTATAATTTACTTAGAATAGAAAGAAGGGCGATTATGTTTAAAGAAATTATTGCTATTAGTAAAAATTATGCTATTGTTAAAATTGATAATGTTATTACTGATGATTTACTTAACTTAAATGTTGTTTTCGAAGAAAATAATAAAAAAATATTAGGTGAAGTAGAAGAAATTATGAATGGAGAGGCTAAAATTAGTTTTTTAGGAGAATTTCATGGAAGTAAATTTTATGATGGTATTATTAGAAAACCTAGTATTAATTCTAAAATTAGAATTATTAATGCTGATGAATTAGCAGAACTTACTGGGTATAATGACAATACTGCAATGATGCTAGGACTTTCTCCTTTGTATAACGATAGCCCTATTAAAATTAATATTGATGATATGTGGAGCAATCATAGTGCTATTTTTGGTAATACTGGTTCTGGTAAAACTTATGGTGTTGCTAGATTAGTACAAAATTTATTTACTATGCCTAATTATATTCCTTTTAATAGTATTATTTTTATATTTAATAATACTGATGAATATGATAGTGCTTTTAGTAGTATTTCTAGTTATAATTATAATTTTAATTACAAGATGTTTAGTACTGATACTGATAAGGGAGTTAATATTCTTAAATTACCTTTATGGTTACTTTCTGTTGATGATTATGCTAATATACTTGATGTAACTGATTATTCACAAATTATGATTATTGAAAAGATGCTTGCTTATGTTTCTTTATTTGCTAAAAATGATGAGGAATCTAATAGATATAAAAACCATTTAATTGCATCCGCTATTGTATCAGTTATGTATTCTAATCAAGTATCTGCTAGAATTAGGGACCAAATATTTTCTATTTTAACTGATTGTCATACACCTGAACTTAACTTAGATGTTGAAGTACATGGTGTTGGTTATACTAGAACTTTTAGAAAATGTTTTGAAATTGATAGTCAGGGACAATTTGTAGAAAGAATTCTTATTACTGAATATATTAAAAAATTTATAGATAATGAGACTAAGTGGAATGAAGATTATGTACCTACTTTCTTTACAATTGACGATTTAGAAGTAGCTCTTAACTTTACATTAATATCTGAAGGACTTCTTCTTAATGAGAAATCTTATGCTGAAGCTACTGCTTTAAAAGTTAAATTACATACTATTGCTAATAGTTCTATGAGAAAGTATTTTGAATGTGATAAGTTTATTACTGTAAATGAATTTATATCTGATTTAATATTAGTGGGTAATAATAAGAGAGCACAAATTATTAATTTTGTATTAGAAAATATAGATGATAGATTTGCTAAAGCTCTTGTTAAGGTATATGCAAGAATTATATTTAACTTTGCTAAAAAACTTCCTACTAGAGGTAGTATGCCAATGCATCTTATGCTAGAGGAGGCTCATAGATATGTTCAGAAGGATAATGATATTAATATTCTTGGATACAATATATTTGAAAGAATTGCTAAGGAAGGTAGAAAATTTGGTATATGTCTTGACTTAATTACACAAAGACCTACTGAGCTATCTGAAACTGTTTTATCACAGTGTAGTAATTTCTTAATATTTAAAATTAACCATCCTAGTGATTTGGAGTATATTGAAAAGATGGTTCCTAATATTAGTAGTGATGTTATTGAAAAACAAAAATCACTTCAATCTGGTACTTGTGTTGCATTTGGTAAGATGATGAAGATTCCACTTATTGTAAAAATGCAACTTCCTAATCCAGAACCACAGAGTACAAATGCTAAAATATTTGACAAGTGGATGATACAGTGGAAAAGTAACTAGAATAAAGCCTTATAAATCAAGGCTTTTTTTATTTATCCACAATATCCACAGGGCTGTGGAAAAGTAAACCTGTTGACTGTTGACAACAAAAATTGACAAAAATTGTGGAAAAGTCTTTTAAAGTCTTATTTTATATGGTATTATATTGTTGATAAGTTGTGGATAACTTGTTATTTTACCTGTTAATTAAAAAAAATATCTAGACAAAATTTTTTTTTGAGATATAATAAGATTAATGGCAGATTTGATTAAGGAGGTTTTGATATGAATACGGATAATTTATGGAATGAATTTCTTGATAAAATTAAAGAACGTATTACTCCTTTATCTTATGATACTTGGTTTAAGGATACTAAATTATATAAGTTAGATGGTGGTACTGCCACTATTATTGTTCCTTTAGCTTTACATAAAAAACATTTAGAAGAAAATTATATTGATGATATTGAAGAAACTTTTAATTCTATTACGGGAACAAATTTTAATTTTAAATTTATTTTAGAAAACGAAATTAATGAAATTAGTGATAATAATGAAGAGGTTATTATTGGTACTTCTAATGAAAGTATGGGAGTTCCACATCAAACTAGTGCTTCCGCTAATCTAAATAGCGAATATACTTTTGATAGTTTTATTGTAGGTAACTCGAATAGGTTTGCTTTTACTGCTGCTAGAGCGGTGGCGGAAAAACCTGGTAAAGCATATAATCCTTTATTTTTATATGGTAAAAGTGGACTTGGTAAAACACATTTAATGCATGCCATTGGTAATTATATTATTCAAAATACTAATAAAAAGGTTTTGTATGTGTCAAGTGAACAATTTGTTAACGATTATATAGCAGCAGTTAGAAATAATGAGAAGAATACTTTTGATAAGATTGATTCTTTTAAGAATAAGTATAGAAATATTGACGTTTTAATTATTGATGATATTCAATTTTTGGGATCCGCTACTAAGGGGCAAGAAGAATTTTTTCATACTTTTAATCAGTTACATGACTCAAATAAACAAATTATTATAGCTTCCGACAGGTCTGTTGATGATTTGAAGATGTTAGAAAATAGGCTTATTACAAGATTTAATTGGGGTCTTACTGCTAATATTACTCCACCTGATTTTGGACTGAGAGTAGATATTATTAAAAGGAAGATAGCACATCAGGAAGCAGCGGAAGATATTCCAATTGAAGTTATTGAATATATCGCTAATATTAATGATTCTGATGTTAGACAGTTAGAAGGAGCAATTACAAGGGTTTTTGCTTATGCACTGATGATGAACCATGGAGTTGTTACTTTGGATATTGCTATTGAAGCTTTAAAAGATAAAATTAGTGAACGTAGTGTATATAAAAATGATATTCATAGGATTCAAAGGATTGTCTGTGAGTACTTTAAGATAGATATTGAAGATTTAAAAGGTAAAAAAAGGAGTAAAGATATAAATTATCAGCGGCAAATAGCTATATACTTGTGTAGAATAATGACAAATGAATCTTATCCAAAAATGGGAACTTACTTTGGAGGTAGAGACCACTCAACTATAATAAGTGCATATCAAAAAATAGAGAAAGATTTAGAGACAAATTATCAGTTACAAACAGTAATTGAGGAGTTAAAAAAGAGAATATAGTTGTTGATAGTTGATAAGTTTAAAGTTATCAACAAGTATTGTGGATAAGTAAAGGTATATAAAACAAGGATATATGTGAGTTTTCCACAATATCCACAGCATAATAATAATAATATAATAAATAATAAAAGAAAGAGGATGATAAAAATGAAATTAGTCGTAAAGAAAGAAATATTATTAGAAAGTTTGAATAATACAGCAAGAGCAATATCTACTAAAAACTTAATTCCTATATTAACAGGTATTAAGTTTGATTTAAAGGATGATGGATTATATTTATATGCAAGTGATACTGATGTTTCTATTAGATCTTTTATACCAAAGAATAAGTTAACAAGTTTAGAAGAAACTGGTAGTATAGTAATAGGAGGTAAGTATATTGTTGAGATAATAAGAAAACTTCCTAATACAGATATATCTATTGAAGTTATTGATGGATATAAGATGATTGTTAGTACAGATAATACAGAATTTAATTTGAATGGTATTAATCCTAATGAATTTCCTAATTTAGATTTAGATGAAACTAAGGAACCTATTGTTATTAATAATGGGGTATTTAAGGATATTATTAATCAAACAGTATTTGCTATTTCACAAAGTGAAACTAGACCACTTCTTACTGGTATTAATTTTAGAATTAATAATGGTGAATTAGATGTTATTGCTACTGATTCATATAGACTTGCTAGAAAATTAGTAGCTATTGATAAAGTTGATGAAAGTGATATTAATATTGTTATTCCTGGTAAAAACTTAGTAGAACTTACTAAAATGCTTGATAATGATGAAGAATCTTTAGAATTGCATTTATTTAGTAATAAAGTTTTATTTAAATATGGTAATATTGTATTTTTATCTAGATTACTTTCTGGTACTTATCCTACTACTAGTGATATTATTCCTAAGAATTTTAATATATTACTTGAATGTTCTTTTAATGATTTATATAATATGATTGATAGAGCTAGTTTACTTACTTCTGATAGAGAAAAGAATACTATTAAGTTATCTTTAAAAGGTAATGAACTTATGATTTCTTCAAATAGTCCAGAAATTGGTAAAGTAGAGGAAAAAATTAATGTAGAAAATGATAAGAATATTGAAATTTCGTTTAGTTCTAAGTTTATGTTAGATGCTATTAAGAGTTTTAATAAAGAAAAGATTGTTTTATGTATGAATAATGATAGTTCTCCTATTGTTATTAAGAGTAATGAAGATGATTCTTTGGTACAACTTGTTTTACCTATTAAAACTTGCTAATTTTGATTTATATTTGTTTAATAGATAAGAGATTTGATTCTTTTATCTATTTTTTTGTGATAAAACAGTAATTTTGATGATAGAAATGTTAAGAAAAGGAAAATTTTTGATAATTTACGACATATTTTGACAAAATTCGACATGATTATATGCTTTAATACATGGTACATATTTTTATATGTGGAGAGGGGGCTTTTATGAGAAATTATATTCTTACTGATGATGTTTTGTGCTTTACTTCTAATGGATATGGTACTTATGTTGTGGAGAAGAATAAGGATTTTTATTTGAGTATTGATTGTCTTAAATTACTTAAATATGGGTGTAATTTTTATGGTAATTCTTATAATATTCAGAGGCAATTTGTTATTGATATTTTTAATTATTATATTAAGACTCCTATTATTGTATCTTCTTATAATATGATTATTTTCTTTCCTACATGTACTCCTAGTTCTAAGAAATGTATATGGCTTGCTTATAATAATATTACTAGATATGTTAAAGAAAGTAATGGTACAAAAATATATTTTGATAATGGTAAAGAGATGAATATTAAGGTACCTTATACTACAATTGATAATCAAATTACTAAGTGTATAAAGATAGAAAAATACCTAAATGGAATTATGAGAAAAACCGTTGAAAAATAAGGAAAAAATACATAGAAAATATGTGTTTTTTCTTTTAATTTTTATTGAAATATGGTATAATTATATATGTATAGGGGTACATGAGATTAGTAAAGGTGAAAATATGGGCAAGAAAATAACTTTATATTGAAATTACAAAAAATTTATTTAAAAAATTATCGTAATTATGATGATATTTTATTAGAACTTAATAATAATTTAAATATTATAATAGGAGATAATGCTCAGGGAAAAACTAATTTACTAGAATCTATTTATGTACTTGCTGTTACGAAGTCTTTTTTATCTATTAGTGATAAGAATCTTATTAATTTTAATAGTAGATATTCAATGATTAAAGGAATTGTTGATTATAATGGTTCTTATGATGAACTTGAACTATTAATTAATGAGAATGGTAAGGTTGTTAAGATAAATAAAAAAGAGATTAAAAAATTAAGTGATTATATTTCTAAGATGAATGTTATTCTTTTTAGTAGTGATAGTATTAGAATATTTAAAGATAGTCCATCTTGTAGAAGAAAATACTTTAATATTCAAATTAGTCAAATTAATAAGATTTATTTAGCAAATTTAAATAATTATAATTTAGTTTTACGCCAAAGAAATGAATTTTTGAAGATTATTAATATTAATAAAGAGAGTGATATGAATTATTTAGATATTCTTAATGATAAATATATTGGTTTATCAATAGTTATTTATAATTTTAGAAGGAAATATGTAGACTTAGTTAATAAATATATAGATGATATATTTAGTTCTATTACAGGATTAGAAGGACTTAAGATGATATATACTTCTAATGTTAGTAATTTAGATAATGATATGTTTAAAGATAAACTTAAAAGTAATTTATTAAGAGAAATTCAGTATAAGATTACTTTTATTGGACCTAATAGAGATGATTTTTATTTTGATTTGAATGGGAAGAATTTATCTTTATATGGTTCAAATGGGCAAATAAGGAGTGCTGTACTTGCTCTTAAGTTAGCAGAAGTTAAATTATTTACGGATGTTTTATCTGATACGCCTATTTTACTTTTGGATGATATATTTAGTGAATTAGATATTGATAAGAGAAATAAGGTAATTAAATATTTAGATAATGATATTCAAACAATAGTTACTACTACAGATATTGAAAATATTGATAAAAATGTGAGAAATAAAGCTAATGTTTATAAAATAGAAAATGGTAAAATTATTTCCCGGGAAATAATTTGATGCAGGAAGGTGATAAAAAATGAATAGTAATGAACATTATGATGCTTCGGATATTCAAGTATTAGAAGGACTTGAAGCAGTAAGAAAAAGACCTGGTATGTATATAGGTAGTACTAGTGAGAAAGGATTACACCATTTAGTTTGGGAAATAGTAGATAATGCTATCGATGAGGCTTTAGCAGGATATTGTGATGATATTGAAATAATTGTTAATAAAGATGGTTCTGTTACTGTTAAAGATGATGGTAGAGGTATACCTGTTGAAGTACATCCTAAGACAGGATTATCTACGGTTGAGACAGTATATACAGTATTACATGCTGGTGGTAAATTTGGTGGTGGTGGCTACAAAGTATCTGGTGGATTACATGGTGTTGGAGCATCTGTAGTTAATGCTCTTAGTAAATGGGTAGAAGTAACTGTTTATAAAGAGGGAAAAGTTCACTATATTAAGTTTGCTAATGGTGGACATACTGTAGAACCTTTAAAGGTAATAGGAGAATGTAGTGAAGATAGAACTGGTACGACAGTAACTTTTATGCCTGATGATGAAATATTTAAAGAGACTACTACTTTTAATTACGAAACATTAAAAACTAGAACTAGGGAACTTGCTTTCTTAAATAAAGGACTTAGAATTATTCTTATGGATGATAGAACAGGAGAATCTGATACTTTTGTTTATGAAGGTGGTATTAAAGAGTTTGTTGCTTATGTAAATAAAAATAAGACTCCTATACATGAAGATATTGTATATGTTGAAGGAATGGAAAATGATATTTCAATAGAAGTGGCTCTTCAATATAATGATGGATATAATGCTACTGTTTACTCTTTTGTTAATAATATTATTACTCCTGAAGGTGGAACTCATGAAGATGGTGTTAAACTGGCTTTAACTAGAATTATTAATAATTATGCTAAAGCAAATAAGATACTTAAAGATAATGATGAACCTCTTAGCGGTGATGATGTTAGAGAAGGTATAACAATGATTATATCTGCTAAAGTACCTGAACCTCAATTTGAGGGACAAACTAAGACTAAACTTGGTAATAGTGAAGTTAGAAAAGTAGCTGCTAGTATATTTGCTAAGGCATTTGAGAGATTTTTAATGGAACATCCTAATGATGCTAAAATTATAATAGAAAAGTCAATGACTGCTGCTAGGGCTAGAGTTGCTGCTAGAAGAGCTAGAGAGTTAACTAGAAGAAAAGGTGGACTTGAAATTACTAATTATTGGGGTAAACTTACTGATTGTTCTTCTAAAGATGCTACTATATCAGAAATGTTTATTGTAGAGGGGGATTCTGCCGCTGGTAGTGCTAAGATGGGAAGAGATCCTATTACGCAGGCTATTCTTCCTATTAGAGGTAAAATACTTAATGTAGAGAAGGCTAGATTAGATAGAATTCTTGCTAATGAAGAGATTAGAACTATGATTACGGCTTTAGGCACTGGTATTGGTGAAGAATTTGATATATCTAAGTTAAGATATTATAAGATAATTATTATGACTGATGCTGATGTTGATGGAGCACATATTAGAACATTATTACTTACTTTATTTTATAGATATTTTAAGCCATTAGTAGAAAATGGACATATATATGCTGCACAACCACCTTTATATTCAATTAAACATGGTAAAAATATTAAATATGTACTTGATGAAGCGGAAAGAGATGAATATTTAGCTACTTTACCTCTTAATACGAAGTATGAAATTGGTAGAATGAAAGGTTTAGGAGAGATGAATCCAGAAGAACTTAGAGAAACAACAATGGGTATTGATAAGAGAATATTAAAACAAGTTACTTTGGATGATGCTATTCTTGCTGATGAAACATTCCAGTTACTTATGGGTGAAGAAGTTGAACCTAGAAGAAAGTTTATTGAAGATAATGCTCTATTTGTAGAGAATTTGGATATATAGGAGGTTTATGATGGAAGATAAGAATATAGATAAAAATTTAAATATAGAAGATATGGGTGAGGATAATAATCATGAAAGAGATAGAAAAGTAGCTGTTAATATTGTTGGTGAAATGAGGAAGTCTTTCCTTGATTATTCGATGAGTGTTATTGTTGCAAGAGCTCTTCCTGATGTTAGAGATGGTCTTAAGCCTGTTCATAGAAGAATTTTATATACTTTATATGAAGAGGGTATGACTCCTGATAAGAAATATCAGAAATCTGCTAATGCTGTTGGTGCTGTTATGGGTCATTATCATCCACATGGTGATTCTGCCATTTATGAATCTATGGTAAGAATGGCACAAGATTTTACTTATCGACATACTCTTGTTGATGGACATGGTAATTTTGGATCTATTGATGGTGATGGTGCTGCTGCTAGTCGTTATACTGAGGCTAGACTTGCTAAGATATCGATGGAACTTTTAAGAGATTTAAATAAGGATACTGTTGATTTTTCGGAAAATTATGATGGTCAGAGAAAGGAACCTGTTGTTTTACCTAGTAGATTTCCTAATATATTAGTTAATGGTAATATGGGTATTGCTGTTGGTATGGCTACTAATATTCCACCACATAACTTGGGTGAAGTTATTGATGGATGTGTTGCTTATATTGATAATCCAGATATTACTGTTACTGAACTTATGCAGTATATTAAGGGACCTGATTTTCCTACTGCTGGTGTTATTCTTGGTAATAGTGGTATTAAAAGGGCGTACGAGAGCGGTAGAGGAGCTATTACTATTAGAGGTATGGCTACTGTAGAAGAGACTCATAATAAGCACAGAATTGTTATTACAGAACTTCCATATCAAGTTAATAAGAAGGCTTTGATTCAAAGAATTGGTGAACTTGTTAGAGATAAGGTTATTGATGGTATTTCTAATTTAAGTGACGAATCGGCTTTAGAGGGTATTAAGATTGTTATTGATGTTAAGAAAGAGGCTAATGCTAACGTTGTTTTAAATAATTTATATAAGCATACACAGCTTCAAACTTCTTATGGTATTAATTTTTTAATGCTTGTTGATGGTAGTCCTAGAACTCTTGGTTTAAGAGAGATTATTGAGAAGTATATTGATCATCAGAAACATGTTATTTATCGTAGATGTCAATTTGATTTAAAGAGATATAAGGATAGATTACATATATTAGATGGTTTAAAGATTGCTCTTGATAATATTGATAGAGTTATTAAGATTATTAGAGAGTCTGCTGATGACGATGAGGCTAAAGCTGGACTTATGTCTAATTTTGCTTTATCAGAGGTTCAATCTCAAGCTATTCTTGATATGAGATTGAAGAGACTTACTGGACTTGAAAAATCTAAGATTGAAGAAGAGATTGCTGAACTTGAGAAATTAGTTAAGGAATTAGAAGAAATATTAGCTAGTGAAGAGAAAATTCTTGAAGTTATTAAGACTGAAATGCTTGAAATTAAAGATAAATATGCTGATGAGAGAAGAACACATATTGATATGACCGCTATTGATTATATTGAAGATGAATCTTTAATTCCTGTTGAGAATGTTGTTATTACTTTAACTAATAAGGGTTATATTAAGAGATTACCTGCAGATACTTATAAAACTCAAAATAGAGGTGGTATGGGTGTTAAAGGTATGGCTACTAATGAAGAAGATTTTGTAGAGCATTTGATTAATGCTACTAGTCATGATTATATTCTTATGTTTACTAATATGGGTAAAGTATATAGAATTAAGGGTTATGAAATTCCTGAATATAGTAGACAATCTAAGGGATTACCTATTATTAATTTGTTATCTTTAGATAAAGATGAAAAGGTTACTTCTTTATTGAAAATATCTAATGATGATGAATACAAATGTTTAGTTTTTGCTACTAAGAATGGTTTAATTAAAAGGACTGATATATCTGAATTTGATAGTATTAGGACTAACGGTAAGAAGTTTATTACTTTAAAAGATAATGATGAACTTGTATCTGTTAAGAAAACTACTGGTAATGATGAGATATTAATGGCTTCTTCTAATGGTAGAATGGTTAGATTTAATGAAAGTGCTGTTAGAATTATGGGTAGAAGTGCTTCTGGTGTTAGAGGTATTAATCTTGATGGTGGTATACTTGTTGGTATGGAGATTGTTGAACCTAATGAGTATGTACTTGTTATTACTGAAAATGGTTATGGTAAGAAGACACCTGTTGATGAATATAGAATTACTAATCGTGGTGGTAAAGGTGTTAAGACTGTTAATATTACTGAAAAGAATGGTTCTATTGTGTCATTTAAGACTGTTGATGATAGTAAAGACTTAATGATTATTACTGATTCTGGTATTATTATTAGATTGGCTGTTGATAAGATTTCTACTATGAGTAGAGTTACTCAAGGTGTTAAACTTATTAATTTAAAAGAAGATAGTATTGTTAGTTCTACTTCTATTGTTGACAGAGAAGAAGTTAGCGATGATAATATTAATGGTGAAAATATTGAAAAGGAAAGTGAATAGCTTTCTTTTTTTTTCACTTCGAGCTATATTATATCTCTCAGTGTACATTAAAGCCTGTAGTCTTTAATGTAAAAAATGAAGCCTTGGTGTCTTCATTTTTATATTTTATTTCCCGGGAAATAATTTTTATTACTAAATTTTAATCACAATTAAGTAATTATTAATTTTATAAAATTCTTTAATATATATAGTTTGTAGCCGAATAAACATACAAATGTATGTTTATTCGGCTACATTGACTATTTTTTTGAATTGTTATATAATACCTGTTGATACAACATTAAATGGTGGAACCAAGTCAGGGACGGAAGTCAGCAGCTTTAACATTTATTTAGTGTGTGTATCTTTTTTTATGCCTGTTGATAAATTAGATTTAAAATTATGCTATGTTTCACGTGGAACATAGCATAATAATTAGATAACTAACTTCATGTTCCACGTGGAACATAGGGTTGGTTATTTTTTTTTTTGAATTATTTAATAGTTTTAATTGATGTGATTATTTATATTTCTATATTTTAATTATGCTTGTTTTTATGTTTCACGTGGAACATTGATTATCAACAATTAATTAATTATTAAAAATAAATTTAATTAATCTTTGAAAATAATTATTATTTATATTTAACAAACATATTTCTAAAAATATCTATTAAAAAATTTCATGTTCCACGTGAAACATAGCTTATCAACAGTTAATTAATATATGTAAAAAATATATTAAATTAGCCATAAAAAAAATTATTTAATAGAAATAATTTTTAGTAATATATTGATTAGAAATGTTTTATGTATTAAATATTAAATAAAATTTGAAAGTAAATTCTATGTTTCACGTGGAACATAGATTATCAACAGCTTTTTCCTATATAATTTTCAAATTAAATTATTACGTATTTTATTTTTATATGTTTTAATTATTATTTTTTGTATATTTGAAATTAATAATAACTTGCTTTAGATAAATGATTATTTTAATGTTTCACGTGGAACATGAATTCATCAACAATTTTTATTTATTTTAAAAAGCTATTTATATTTTTTTGTAATTTTTGAATTATATTCTTTTATTATTATATTTTTGTTGTTAATGATTATTAATAATAAATTTAATTATAAAAAAACAATCAATGTTTCACGTGGAACATGAGATTTTTAAATGTTTTGTTTAATTTAAAATATAATATTTTGAAATTTGATAATTACTATGATAATATTTTTTTATGTTCCACGTGGAACATAGAGGAGAAGATATTATGATGGATGTTGATAAATTAGAAGTGGCTTTTGAGCAAGCTAAAATTGCTTATAATTTGGATGAAATACCTGTTGGTTGTGCTATATTTCGAGGAGATGAGCTTATTGCCTGTGGATACAATGAAAAAGAGGAAAAAAATGATGCTATAAGGCATGCTGAGCTAGTGGCTATCAGCAGAGCGTGTCGAAAATTGGGGAGTTGGAGGTTAGATGACTGCTCTTTATATGTTACTTTAGAGCCTTGTATGATGTGTATTGGAGCTATTATAGAGAGCAGAATTAAAAATATTTATTATGGCACTATCAGACAAGGCGTACAAATGTATAATAAAACAACTGTAGAGCCATATGTTTCTTTGAATTATATTAAAAGCAATAAATGCTCTGAAATATTATCTGATTTTTTTAAAAAAAAGAGAAAAAAATGATGTTTTCTTTGCTTTATGTGGTATAATGTTTATGTAGGAGGTATTTTATGGGATATTTAGCTTTGTATAGAAAATATAGACCTGTTGATTTTAATAGTGTTTATGGACAAGAAGAGGTTGTTACTGTTATTAAAAATGCTATTGTTTCTGGAAAAGTGTCCCATGCTTATCTTTTTTGTGGACCTAGAGGAACGGGAAAGACTACTATTGCTAAAATTATTGCAAGATTAGTTAATTGTGAAAATTTAGTGGATGGTAACCCATGTGGGAAATGTTATAATTGTCTTAATTATTTGAATAGTAATGATATTGTTGAAATAGATGCTGCTTCGAATAATGGTGTTGATGAAATTAGAGAATTAAGGGATAAAATTAATTTAGTTCCTAGTAATTCTAAATATAAGGTCTATATAATAGATGAAGTTCATATGCTTACAACACAAGCATTTAATGCGCTTTTAAAGACTTTGGAGGAACCTCCTAGTCATGTTATATTTATTTTAGCTACGACTGAGCCTCATAAAATACCATTAACTATAGCTTCAAGATGTCAAAAATTTAGATTTTCTAAGATTGATGATAAAAAAATAGTGGAGAGACTTAGAGAAATTTCTAATCTTGAAGATATTACTATTGATGATGATGCATTATATGAAATAGCAAGATTATCTGATGGTGGAATGAGGGATGCTATAAACTTTTTAGATCAATTGGTAGCATATTCTAATGATAATATTACTATTGATGATGTTTATAAGGTTAATGGTTCGGTTTCGTATGAAGAACTTTATACATTATTAGATGACGTTAAGAATAATAATAAGGTCAAATTAATAGAGTTTGTTGACTATTTAGATGAATCTGGAAAAGATATTAATAAATTTGTTGAAGAAATGCTTATTTTTCTTAAAGATGTTATTTTGTATAAAAATGCTAATATTTTATCAAGTATTTCTGCTAAAAATGATTATATCAAATTGGTTTCTGATAAATATAATGATAAAGATTTATATGATTTAATAGAAAGCCTTAATGGTGTACAAAATTCTATAAAAATTTCTAATCATAGTTCAATTATATTTATGATTTCAATTCTTAAATATTCTGATTTGAAATTTGGAAGAGTAGCTGTAAATAATGAAAAAATTATTTCCCGGGAAATAATTAAAGAAAAAAATGAAAATATTTCCCAAGATAGAGAAAATATTTCCCGGGAAATAAAAGATAGTTCTATTTCTGATGATCAAGTTGAACTTAGAGTTAATAATTCCTTGGCTTTGGCTTCAAAAAAAGTATTAGAAGAGTTTAAATCAAAATGGAATAGTTTAGATGATTATATTGATGATGAAGAGTTTTCTGTTGTTTCAGGATTACTTAAGGATTCTAATATAGTGGTTGGTGCAAGTAAATATGTAATTTTATCTTGTAATTATCCTTCTACAGCGAGTAGAATTAATAGTAATTTAGAGGTTACTGAAAAATTATTAGAAAAAATTTTTAATACTAAGGTTTATGTTGTTGCCGTTGATAACGATAGATGGAAAGATATTAAAAATAAATATATTGATGATTTAAAAAAAGGAATTAAATATAATGTTAAAGAACTAGAAAATAATGCTAACAATAAGAGAGAAAAATCTTCTATTGATGATTTGATTGATTTAGTAGGAGATAGTATTATAGAATATAAATAATAAAGGAGAACGATAAATATGAATATGCAAGCTATAATGATGCAGGCTAAAAAAATGCAAAGAGATATTGAAAAGACACAAAATGAGTTAGAAAGTAAAACTTATGAAGGTAAATCACAATTGGTGACAGCTGTGGTTGGAGGAAATAATAAACTTATTTCTATTAATATAGATGTTGATAGTATAGAACAAGATGATAAAGAAATGTTAGAAGATATGATTTTAGTAGCAGTTAATAATGCTATTGAAAATATGGAAAAAGATAAAAAAGAAAAACTTGGTAAATATAATAATATGTTAAATGGTTTGATGTAAAATGTATCCTAATAGTATAAAAAATATTATTGATTGTTTTAAAGATTTACCTGGTATTGGTGAAAAGACAGCAGAGAGACTTGCTTTTTCTTTAATAAATTTTAGTAAAGAAAAATTGACATCTTTTTCTGACTCTATTATTGATGTTAGAGATAAACTAACTAATTGTTCTATATGTGGAAATATTACAGAAAATGATATTTGTGATATTTGTTCTGATTCTAATAGAAATAGTAAGATAGTCTTTGTTGTGGAAAAGGCAAAAGATATTTCTTTATTTGAAAAGATTAATATTTATAATGGTAAATATCATGTTTTAGGTGGACTTATTTCTCCTTTGGAGGGAATAGGACCTGATGATGTTAATATTTCTAGTTTGATTTCTAGAATTGATAAAGAAAATATTGAAGAGATTATTTTGGCTCTTAAACCTTCAATTGAGGGGGAAACGACAATGCAATATATAAAGAAAATATTAGAAAATAAAAATATTAAAATTACTAGAATTGCTACGGGTATTCCTATGGGTACTGATATTGATTATATTGATGCTATGACATTAGAGTTTGCTCTTGAAGGGAGAAAAGACATATAGTATTATAATTATCATATAATTTATTGGTGAGTTATGTTTAATAAATTATTTTTGATTATTAAGAAAGTTATAATTGCAATATTAATGATTTATACTTATAATATTATTGTTTTTCCATTAGGAATTACTATTGCTTTTAATGTGTTTACAATTATTTTAATTGGTATTTTTGGTTTACCAGCAGTAGTTGGATTATGCTTGTTTTCAATTTTAATTTTTTGAGAGGTGAATTATGTTAGAACTATATAAAGATGGACAACCTATTTTTTATAATATGGTTAATAATGCTATTAAAAATAATAAACTTTCTCATGCTTATATTTTTGATTCTAATGGTAATCCTGATGTTATGGATATTGTTTTATCTTTTGTTAAAGAAATTATTTGTATGGATATTACTGATGATAATAATATTAAAAATATATGTAAACGTATTGATGATGGTAATTACGTTGATGTTAAGGTTATTAAATCTGATGGTATGTGGATAAAGAAGGATCAATTACTTGATTTACAGAGTGAATTTAATAATAAGGCTTTTGAAGGAAATAAGAAAATTTATATTATTAGATCTGCTGAAAAGATGAATGTTCAGACTGCTAATTCTATATTAAAATTTTTGGAAGAACCTGTTGATGATATTATTGCTATTTTGATTACGGATAATATTAATATGCTTCTTCCTACAATTATTTCTAGATGTCAAGTGATTAAATTAAATAAGAAGAAATGTAGTTATGATACTATTAGTAATTTATCTGATTTACTTATTAGTTATGGATATAATGACATTTCCGATGATAATAAAGAAAAGATTATAAATGATGTTATTGGATTTACTGAGTATATTGAGAATTATAAGTTAGATACTTTAATTTATACTAAGAAATTATGGCATAATAATTTTAAGGATAGAAACTATAATATTATTGGTATTAATTTGATGATTTATTTTTATTATGATGTTATTAGATATAAGAGTGGTTTGAAGATATTATTTTTTAATGATTACGAAGATAATATTATAAAGATTGCTAATATGAATGATATTGATGTGTTATGTGATAAAATTAAAGTTTTAAATGATACTTTAAATAATATTAAGTATAATTTGAATATTAATTTATTGATTGATAAATTGGTTATAGATATGTGTGGTGATAATTCATGAAAATAGTAGGAGTAAAGTTTAATAATAATACTAAAGTTTATTATTTTAATTCTAAGGGCTTAGATTTAAAGGTTAATTTAACTGTTATTGTTAATACTGATAAGGGTCTTATGTTTGGTAAGATTGTTGAAATAGTTGATTCTAAAAGAGAGAATGATGCTTATCCTGAAGTTGTTAGGGTAGCTACTAAAAAGGATTTTCAACAACATTTGAGAAATATACAGGATGAGAAGAAAGCTTTGGAAAAGTGCAGAGAACTAGCTCTTAAAGAAAATCTTAATATGACTATTATTGATGCTAATTATAATTTTGATAAGAGTCAATTGATTTTTCGTTTTTTGGCTGATGAGAGAATTGATTTTAGAAAATTAGCTAAAGATTTAGCTTCTAATTTGAAGACAAGAATTGAACTTAGACAGATTGGTGTTAGGGATAAAGCTAAAGAAATTGGTGGTATTGGTCCTTGTGGTAGAATTTTATGTTGTAGTTCTTTTTTAACTAATTTTGAATCTGTTTCAATTAATATGGCTAAGAATCAAGGAATTGCTTTAAATCCTACTAAAATTAATGGGGTTTGTGGTAGGCTTTTATGTTGTTTAAATTATGAAAATGAACAGTATATGGAGGTTAGAAAAAATATTCCTGATGTTGGTAAAAAGGTTAAAATAAATGGTAAAGAGGGAAAGGTTATTTCTTCTGAACCATTAGCGGGTAAATATAAGGTATTTGTGGATAATGAAATTGTACAGGTAGATGTTAATGATAGTAAAGAATAATCTTTTAAATTTTAAAGATGCTTATATTTATCAAGATACCGATTATTTTAAATTTTCTTTAGATTCTTTATTACTTGCTAATTTTGTAACTATTAATTTAAGAGATAAAAATATTTTAGATATTGCTACTGGTAATGCTCCTATTCCAATGCTTCTTAGTTATAGGACAAAGGCTAATATTTATGGTGTTGAGATACAAAAATCTGTTTTTGATTTGGGAGTTAAATCTATTATTGAAAATAAAATGGACAAGCAGATAACTATTATTAATGATGATGCTAAGAATGTTATTAATTTATTTGGTGATGATTATTTTGATGTTATTACTTGTAATCCTCCTTATTTTGATACTAATAATTCTTTATTTGAAAATGTTAATTCGGTAAAGGCTATTGCTAGACATGAGAAACTTCTTAATTTAGATGATATATTTACTATATCTAAAAGGGTACTTAAAACTAATGGTAGGTTAGCAATAGTTCATAGGACTGAAAGATTAACTCAAATATTGGATACTGCTAGTAAATATGGTTTTATGGCTAAGAAAATTAGATTTATTTATCCTAAAGAGAATAGAAATAGTGATTTAATGCTTATTGAGTTTGTAAAAGGTGGTAAAAAAGGATTAAAGATGATTTATCCTTTGATTGTTTATGATAGTGATGGTAACTATAATATTGAAATAAAGAATATGTTTGGAGATGATGCTCATGATACAAAATAGTTATAATGATACGCCTAGTTTATATTTGATTCCTACACCAATTGGTAATTTGGATGATATGACTTATAGAGCTGTAAAAGTATTAGAAGAAGTAGAGGTTATTTTTTCTGAGGATACGAGAGTTACGCTTAATTTACTTAATAATTTTGGTATTAAAAAGAAACTTATTTCTTTACATGAACATAATGAAGATATTTTAAAAGAGAAGGTACTTGAATATTTGAAAAATGGATACTCTGTTGGATTAGTTACTGATAGAGGAACTCCTATTATAAGTGATCCTGGATATAAAACGGTTAAGTATATTAGTGATAATAATTATAATGTTATTGCATTACCTGGAGCTACTGCTTTTGTATGTGCTTTGATTGCATCTGGTATATCACCACAACCTTTTTTATTCTATGGTTTCTTAAATAGTAAGGATTCTAAACGTAGAGATGAATTAGAAATGCTTAAAGATAATGAATATACTATGATTTTTTATGAAGCACCACATCGTATTATGAAAACACTTAATATGATGTTAGAAGTATTTGGTGATAGAGATATTAGTATTTCTAGAGAAATTACTAAGAAGTTTGAAACTGTATATAGGGGAAAACTTAGTGATGTTATTAGGAATGTTCCTGAAAAAGGGGAATTTGTTATTGTTGTAAGTGGATGTGAAGAAAAGGTTATTGATGATAATTTGTCTATTAAAGAAGCTGCTAACTTGTATATTAAGGCTGGATTAGATGTTATGACTGCGATTAAAAAAGTAGCTAAAGATAGAAAGATACCTAAAAATGAAGTATATAAAGAATATCATAAGGAGGAAAAATAATGAAGTTAGTAGTGGGACTTGGAAATCCTGGAAAGGAATATGAAAATACAAGACATAATATTGGTTATGAACTTGCAGATATGTTTGCTAAAAAATATGATTGTTCTTTTAGGACTGAAAGAAAATTTGAGGCGGATATATTTGATATTAAGATTAATGGTGAAAAGGTAATTGTGGCTAAACCTTTGACTTATATGAATTTATCTGGTAATGCTGTTAAAAAGATTGTTGATTTTTATAATATTAATAGTCAAGATATTTTGATAATGCATGATGATTTGGATATGGTTTTAGGTAAGATTAAGGTTGTTAATAATAGTTCTAGTGGGGGACATAATGGGCTTAAGAGTATTACTAAGGCTATTCAGACTAGAGACTATGTTAGATTTAAAATTGGAATATATGGAAAAGATAGAACGATAGATGCTATTGATTGTGTACTTGGTAAATTTAGTAAAGAACAAAGGGAAGTACTCGATGAAGTTTATGCTAAAGTAGGTAATTTATTAGAGGATTTTGTTAATTGTGATATTGCTAGATTGAAACAAATTTATAATAGTATGAATAAAAAGAATGATTTATAATAAGATACATTAATATGTATCTTTTAGTCTTGGAAAGGAGGAATATTTATGGGAATTTTTAATAATCTATTTGATATTGATAGTAGGGATAATTATGCTGTTACGGGGTTAAATAAGGAACTTAATTCTTTATATATTTATAATTATTTTATTAAAAATAAGAAAAATAATTTGGTTATAACTAATTCTTTATATGAGGCTAACGATGTTTATAATAGATTACTTAACTATACTAATAAAGTTTTATTTTTTCCGATGGATGATTTTATTACTAGTGAAGTTACTGATATTAGTCCAGAATTTGTTATTGATAGACTTACTACTTTGAATAAATTACTTGGTAGTGGTAAATATATTGTTGTTACTAATTTGATGGGTATACTTAGATATTTACCTAATACTAAGTTATATAAGAATAAGATTATTGATATTAATAAAGATATGGATATTGATAGAGATGATTTTATTAATAAATTATTTGATTTAGGTTATGAGAAGAAACCTGTTGTTAGTAGGACTGGAGAAATGGCTATTAGGGGATATGTTATTGATATATTTCCTATTGAGTTTGATAATCCTATTAGAATAGAGTTTTGGGGGGATACTATTGATAGTATTAAATATTTTGATTTAGAGAATCAGATATCTAATACTTCTATTGATAGTGTTAAAATATATCCTTATACGGAGTTTTTAATTGATGGTAAAATAGGGGATAATATAATTAGAAAACAGAAATATTTACTTAATTATTCTGATTCTGTAAGTGGACTTTGGGATTATGTTTCGGATAGTGTTATTTTTTATTATGATTATAATCAGATTATTAATAGTTATTCTTTACTTAGAGAGAATATATTGGAATATGATAGTGAACTTGATGATGATATTAAGACTAATTATATGTGGAATATTGAAGATATTTCTAATAAACATAATATTTATATTCTTGATATAGATAATTTAATAGATTTAGATGTTAATAATAAGAAATATGTTTCACATAGTATTGATAATTATTGTGGTAATTTTGAAAAGTTAAAGTTAGATTTAATTAGATATATTAAAAGTGGTAAAACTGTTATATTATGTGTTGATGACAGGAATGTTGTTAAGAGGATTGTCACTTATTTGGAACTTGATGATATTATATTTACTGATGAGAATAATATTATTAATAATAAGATTAATTTTGTTAATAAATATATTTATGGTGGTTTTATTTTTGATAATTATGTTGTTATGTCTGTTAATGATTTGTTTGGTAAGGTTGAAGATAAAAGAAAAGTAAAGAGTAAATATAAGGTTGGTACTAAGATTAGTAATATTGATAATTTGGAAAAGGGAGACTTAGTTGTTCATATTGATCATGGTATTGGTAAATATATTGAGATATGTACGTTGGTTAAGAATGGAATGAAGAAGGACTATATTAAGTTATTATATGCTGATGATGATATTCTATATTTACCTGTTGAAAAGATTGATAAGATTACTAAATTTAATGGAAAAGAGGGGGCTTTTTTTAAGTTAGATAAACTTGGTACTGATTCTTGGAATAAGAGGAAGGCTAGAGTTAAGAAGAAATTAGAGAGTATAGCAGCAGATCTTATTAAGGTTTCTATTTTGAGAGAGGCTTCTAGTGGGTATGCTTTTTCACATGATGATGAAAATCAAATTTTGTTTGAAAGTAAATTTAGTTATGTTCCTACTTCTGATCAACTTAGGGCTACGGAAATTATAAAGAGGGAAATGGAAAGAAATAAACCGATGGATATGCTTCTATGTGGAGATGTTGGGTATGGTAAAACAGAAGTTGCTTTTAGGGCAATATTTAAGGCTGTTAATGATGGTAAACAAGTAGCATATTTATGTCCTACTACTATTTTGTCTAGTCAACAATATAAGTCGGCTTTGAATAGATTTATTGATTTTCCTATTAATATTGCTCTTCTTAATAGATTTACTTCTGTTAAAGAGCAAAGAGAAATACTTGAAAAGTTAAAGGAAGGAAAGATTGATATTTTATTTGGTACTCATAAGATTCTTAATGAGAAGATTGATTTTAAGGATTTGGGGTTGCTTGTTATTGATGAGGAGCAGAGGTTTGGTGTTGCTCATAAGGAAAAGATTAAGAAATATAAGAGTTCTATAGATGTTCTTACTTTGTCTGCTACTCCAATACCTAGAACTTTGCAAATGTCTATGTCTGGTATTAGAGGACTTGCTCTTATTGAGACTCCTCCTGAGAAGAGAAGACCTATTCAAACTTATGTTATACCCGAAAATAAAAATATTATTAAAGATGCTATATATAAGGAGTTATCTAGAGAGGGACAGGTATTTATTTTATATAATAATATTGATAGACTAGATAATAAGTTAGATGAAATACATAAACTTGTTCCAGAGGCCACTATTAGATATGCACATGGTAGAATGACTAAGGATCATTTGGAAAATATTATGATTGATTTTATTAACCATGAATTTGATATTCTTTTATGTACTACTATTATAGAGACTGGAATTGATATTCCTAATGTTAATACTTTGATTATTCTTGATGCTGATCATTTTGGTTTATCACAGTTATATCAGATTAGAGGTAGAATTGGCAGAAGTGATAGGATTGGTTATGCTTATATGATGTATAGTGGTAAGAAAGAACTTAATGATTTGGCAGTTAAGAGACTTAATACGATAAAGGAATTTACGGAACTTGGCAGTGGATTTAAAATTGCTATGAGGGATTTATCTATACGTGGAGCGGGTGATATATTAGGTAGTGAACAATCGGGATTTATTGATAGTATTGGTATTGATTTATATCTTAAGATGTTAAAAGAGGAAGTTGATAAATTAAATGGTGTTAAGATAGAAGAAAATGATGATGTGTTAAATAAACCTTTGATTGAAGTTGACACGCATATTGATGATGATTATGTTCCTGATGATGAGATTAAGATTGAGATTCATGAGATGATTAATAGCATTAATTCAATAGAGGATATTAATAAAATTAAGGAGACACTTAGCAATAGATTTGGTAAAGTTACTGATGATATGGTTATTTATATGCATGAAGAGTGGTTTGAGAAACAAGCTAAAGAACTTAATATTACTGAGAGTAAACAAAATAAAAGTTATGTTGAGATTGTTTTACCTAAAGATGTTTCTGCTAAAGTTGATGGTGAATTGTTATTCTTTAGTGCATATGAGATATGTAAACAATTTAGATTTTCTTATATTGATGGTAAAATACATATTATATTAGATATTGTAAAATTAGATAAACATTTTATATTTTATTTTAATGAATTATTAGATAAAATTATTAAAGATATTAAAGATTAAAGATTATTTCTTTAATTTTTTTGTTTATTGTATAATTCTTTAGTTATTTGACAAAATAAATAGAGAAAGTATAGGTGAAATAAATGAAAACTACTGGTATAATTAGAAGGATTGATGAGTTGGGAAGAATTGTTATTCCAAAAGAGATTAGAAAGAATCTTAGAATTAAGAATGGTGAAAGTTTAGAGATATATTTGGAAAATGATTCTATTATTTTGAAGAAGTATTCTCAGATTGAAAGTTTAAAGAATGTTTCTATTGATTATGTTGAGGCTTTTAATCAGATTATTAAACATAATATTATTGTTACTGATAGGGATAAGGTTATAGCGGCTACTGGTCCTTTAAAGAAGAAGTATTTGGATAAGGAAATTAATGAGTTTACTGAGAGATCTATTGAAAGAAGAGATAATTTTTTTGAGAAACAGAAGAAGTCTTTTCAGATTATTAATGATGAGGAAGAGGTTGGGTATTATACTTTTTCTTCTATTGTTGATAATGGTGATGCTATAGGTAGTGTTATTCTTATTTCTACTGATGTTCCTATCAGTGATGTTGAGGATAAGATGTGTATTGTTTTGTCTAAATTACTTAGTAAACAATTTGTTGATTAATATTATTTATTTTTTGTTCACTCTAAGTCTTTAGTCTTAGAGTGTTGTTGTTAGCCTATGGTAGTCTAACAACAAGATATCAACCATATATATTATATATAAGCAAGGATTATAAAAAAAGTTGATTTTCTATTGTAATTATGTTTTTATTGTGGTAAAATATTTTCGTAATGCGATGAAGGAAAGAGTAATAATATTAGTTTATAGAGAGTCTATGGTTGGTGGAAATAGATAATGAAAGTTATTATAAATGGTTCTGGAGCTTTTATATCTAATAGGTATAGACGGTTGTTACGTTATAACTTAATGAGTGTATGTTACATAAAATAAGGTGGTACCGCGGATATTATTCGTCCTTTGACTATCTTATTTTTTTATTGGAGGTTTATATGAGAAGGTTTGAAATTATTGATAGAGATGCTTTTATTAGAGATATACCTAATGGTAATTATGATGATGTTGTTTTACCTAAAAGGGGTACTATTAGTAGTGCTGGTTATGACTTTTATAGTGTTATTTCTGTTACTTTGAAACCAGGGGAGAGAAAGGTTATTCCTACTGGTATTAGGGTGATGATGAATGATAATGAATTTCTTGGTATATTTATTAGAAGCAGTTTAGGATTTAAGTATAATGTACGGATGTGTAATCAGGTTGGTATTATTGATGCTGATTACTATGGTAATTCTAGTAATGGTGGTCATATTTTTGTATGTTTAGAGAATGAAGGGGATGAGATTATTGAGATTAAAAAGGGAGATAGATTTGTACAAGGTATATTTATACCATATTTAATTGCTGATGATGATAATACTACTGATTTAAGAGAAGGTGGAATTGGTAGTACTAATAATAAGGGAGATGATTTATAATGAATAAAGAAAAATTTTATATTACTACACCTATATATTATCCAAGTGCTAATTTTCATATTGGGCATTGTTATACTACTATAATAGCGGATGCTATTGCTAGATATAAGAGACTTACTGGTTATGATGTATTTTATTTAACTGGTACTGATGAACATGGATTAAAAATACAAAAGAAGGCTGAAGAGGCCGGTATTACTCCTCAAGAGTATGTTGATAAGATTGTTGTTAATTCTAAAGATTTATGGAAGAGTTTAAATATTAGTTATGATAAATTTATTAGAACTACTGATTCAGAGCATGTTGTTTGTGTACAAAGAATATTTGAAAAACTATATAATCAAGGGGATATTTATAAAGGAGAATATAAGGGATTATATTGTACTCCTTGTGAGTCTTTTTGGACTGAGACACAACTTGTAGATGGTAAATGTCCTGATTGTGGTAGAGAGGTTAATGAGGTATCTGAAGAAGCTTATTTCTTTAAACTTTCTAAATATCAAGATAGATTAGTTAAATTTTATGAAGAGCATCCTACTTTTATTGAACCTGAATCTAGAAAGAATGAGATGCTTAATAATTTTATTAAGCCTGGACTTGAAGATTTATGTGTATCTAGAACTACTTTTGATTGGGGAATTCCCGTTACTTTTGATCCTAAACATGTTGTTTATGTGTGGATTGATGCTTTGGCTAATTATTTATCTGCTTTAGGATATTTAAGTGAAGATGATTCATTATTTAAGAAGTATTGGCCTGCTAACTTGCATATAGTTGGTAAGGAAATAGTTAGATTTCATACTATTATTTGGCCTATTATGTTGATGGCTCTTGATTTACCGTTACCTGATAAGGTATTTGGACATGGATGGTTAGTTATTAATGGGGGTAAAATATCTAAGAGTTTAGGTAATTATAAGGATCCTAGAGAGTATATTGATGCTTATGGTGTTGATGCTGTTAGATATTTTGTTTTAAGAGAGGTTCCATTTGGTAGTGATGGTAATTTTTCTGAAGAAGCTTTAATTAATAGAACTAACGGAGATCTTGCTAATATACTTGGTAATTTGGTTAATAGAACTATTGGTATGGCTAATAAATATTTTGATGGTGTTGTTACTAATACTAAGGTTAATGAAGTAGTTGATAATAAATTAATTGAAGAGACTATAGGATTAAAAGATGTTGTTGAAAATTATATGAATGGGTTAGAAGTTTCTAAAGCTATTGCTAGTATATTTGATGTACTTAGGGATTGTAATAAATATATTGATGAGACTATGCCTTGGGTTCTTGCTAAAGATGAATCTAAAAAAGATAGACTTGCTACTGTGTTATATAATCTAGTTGAGTGTATTAGAATTTGTACTGTATTATTACAAGCTTTTATTCCTGATACTTGTGAGAAGATATTTAATCAAATTAATACTGATAATATTTCTTATGATAGTACTAGTGAGTTTGGTGGATATAAGTCAGGTACTAGGGTTAATAAGGCTGAAGTTTTATTTCAAAGAATTGAGAATTAAGTGTTTACTTAGTTCTTTTTTTTTATGTAAAGTTTACTTATTTTTATTTACATATGATGATAATTATGCTATATTTTTGTTGTAGTACCTAATACTGAAAGGGAGACTGGCTATGTTTAATGGTAAGAATCATAGTATGATTTATAAGGTGTTATCTTTAGTTTTTGGTGGTATTATTATTTTATTTATTTTTAATCATAAGAATATTATTGATTTTATTTATATATCAATAGTTTGTTTTCTTGTTGTTAAAATTTTTATTAAAATTAATATTAAATAATTATACTATTAATTAGTATGATTTTTTATTAGGAGGATTTTTATGTATATTGATACTCATTGTCATGTATTTAGTGAATACTATGATGATATTGAAAAAGTTATTTCTGAATGTAAAGATAATAATGTTAATAGGATTATTGTTAATGGATGTGATATAGTTTCAAATAAAGATGTTTTAGAACTTGTTAATAAATATGATATTATATATGGGGCTATTGGATTTCATCCTACTGAACTTGACGATTTTAATGATGAATATTTTTCTTTTTTAGAAGAGAATATTAATAATTCTAAAATTGTTGCTGTTGGTGAAATTGGGCTTGATTATCATTATGATGATACTGATAGAGAAAAACAAAGTATGGTTTTTAGGAAACAATTAGATATTGCACAAAAGTATAATAAACCTATTATTGTTCATAGTAGAGATTCTATACAAGATACATATAATATTTTAAAAGAATATAATTTAAAGGGAAGTATACATTGTTTTAGTGGTTCTGTAGAAATGGCTAGGGAATTTATTAAACTTGGATATAAAATTGGTATTGGAGGTATAATTACTTATAAAAATGCTAAGACTATTAAAGAGGTAGTAAAAGATACTGATTTAGCATATATTTTATTAGAGACTGATAGCCCGTATCTTACTCCAGTTCCTCATAGAGGAGAGAATAATAATCCTAAATATATACCTATTATTGCTGATGAGATTGCGAGTATAAAAGGGACTTCAAGCCTTGATATTGCTAGGGTTACTACTGCTAATGCGGAGGCCGTATTTGACTTTTCTTGCGAAAAATGATACAATTAATATGTTCTAAAATATTAATGAGGTGAGATTAATGAAGAATGTAACTGTTAAGGTTATAACTATTTCTTCACAGTTATTAGTAGTTACTTTATTTTTGACACTTGTTTTTTCAGGTGGTGCTAATAATCAAAATATAACTATTGGTAATAATAATTTTGACAAAATGGCAGATAAGACAATGACTTTATTTAAAAGTGAAGAATTGCTTCTTAGTTCTGTTGATACTAGTGTTGTTGTTCCTTTAGATGATGATACTAAAAAAGAAGAAATAAAAGAAGAAGAGGTTAAAGAGGAAGCTACTGAAGAACCTGTTGTTGATACAACACCGGTTATTTCTGATACGCCAACTACACCTAGTTCTTCAGGTTTATTTTATGATAGAGAGATACTTAATACTGTAGTTGGTAATTTAACTGGGTATGGTGCTAATTGTTATGGTTGTTCTGGATATACAGCTGCAGGTCATAATTTAAATGAATCTATGTATTATGATGATAATGAATTTGGTACTGTTAGAATTTTAGCAGCAGATCCATCATTTCCATTCTATTCTATTTTTAGAATTAGTAATGTTCCTGGTATGGATGATTTTATAGGAATTGTTCTTGATAGAGGAGGTAATGTTGGTTTTAATAGAGGTACTTTATTTGATTTGGCCTTTATTAATGAGAAAGATCCTGGTATTATAGGACTTACTCCTAATGTTAAATTTGAAATGTTAAGAAATGGTAAATGATATCATTTCTTTTTTTGACAGTTTTTTCTTTTTCTATATCATATAATTAGATAGAGGTTATGATATGAAAAAGATTATTTTTATTACTGTTATTATTATTTTTATTCCTTTTTTGATTGTTAATTTTTATAAAATAGATGAAAAAGAAGAAATAAAAATTAAATATATGTCTAATACTATTATTAGAGTTAAAAGAATAAGTACAGGAAATATTGATTCTATTCCTTTTGAAGAATATATTGTTGGTGTTTTAGCTGGTGAGATGCCTATTTATTTTGATAAAGAAGCTTTTAAAGCACAAGCAGTAGCAGCGAGAAGTTATGCATTTAAAAGAATGGAGTATAATAAAGATAATGATTATGATGTTGTTGATTCTATTATGAATCAGGTGTATTTGGATGATAATTATTTGAAAGATGCTTGGGGTGATGATTATATTAATAATATTAATAAACTTAGAGAAGTTGTTAATGAGACGAGTATGGAATATTTGGAATATGATGGTGAAGTAATTGATGCTTTGTTTTTTTCTACTAGTAATGGGTATACTGAAACGGCTTCTTTGGTATTTGATGTTGATTTGCCATATTTAAAAAGTGTTAAATCTTCTTGGGATGAAAAGACTAGTTCGGCATTTAGAAACAATACTTCAATGGATATTAATTCTTTTTATAAAAAGTTAGGTCTTTCTTATAGTGATTCTTTTGATTTTAAAGTTCTTAAAAGAAGTAGTACTAATAGAATTGTTACACTTAGTATTAATGGTAAAGAATTTACTGGGAAAAGTTTATATGATAAATTAGGTCTTAGATCACTTGATTTTTCTTTAAAAAAAGATGGTGATAAGATTATTATTTCTACTACTGGATATGGTCATGGTGTTGGTATGAGTCAATATGGTGCTCTTGGTATGGCACAAGAAGGTTATGGTTATAAGGATATTTTGAAATATTATTATTCTGGTACTGAAATTAAAAAAATGGAAAATTAATGTATATTATTTTGGTTTTAGGAAACAATTATATTAGAGGTGATAAGATGAGAAATAGAAGAATTAAATCATTTTTTGTACCTGTAATATATGGTACTTTGGTATTGGCGTTTTTATTTAGTATGTTTTTTGTAGGTAAGTTTGCTAATAATTTATTGTTTTCTAAGAAAGATAATAATATTAAATATGTTGATGGTGAGATTACTGAGGGGGCTAATAGAGATATTCCAGTAGTTAGTACTAATAATACTATTGTTAAGCCATATCTTAGTGATGATGTTAGGATAGCTAAATTTTTCTATGATTATAAGGATTCTACTGATAATCAGGAAAAAGCTATTATATTCTATGAGAATACTTATATGCAAAATTCAGGTGTTGATTATGCTAGTGAGAATGTTTTTGATGTTATTAGTATTTTAGATGGTACTGTTATTTCAGTTGAAAATAATGATATTATGGGTACTACTATTGAGATTAGACATAATAATGATCTAATTAGTGTATATCAAAGTTTATCTGATGTTACTGTTAGTAAAGATGATAAAGTTATTCAGGGACAAATTATTGCTAAAAGTGGATTATCTAATATAGAGAAAGATATGGGTAATCATTTACATTTTGAATTATATCATAAGGGTAAAATTGTTAATCCTGAAGAATTCTATAATAAATCTTTAGATGAATTATAGTTTTATCTTTTTTCATAAATATATTCTTTATTTAATATAATACTATAGGTGAATATATGAATAATAGAATATATAATAGAGTAATTGATGAAGCAAAGTATATTATTATTAATGATAAAACAGTTAGGGATGCTTCTTTAGTATTTGGCGTATCTAAGAGTACTGTACATAATGATATGCGATATAGACTTTCTTTGATTGACAAAAATTTGTATGAAAAAGTGTCAAGTATTATGGAATTTCATGCTGATATTAAGCATATTAAGGGAGGAGAGTCGACAAAAAGAAAGTTTTTGAAGAGAAAAGTGTAATATTTGTATTAAAAACTGTTAAATTGTGGTAAAATGGAAATAAGGATGGTGATTTTATGTTTAACAAAGATATTGGTATTGACTTAGGAACTGCTAATGTACTTATCTATATTAAGGGTCAGGGCATTGTTTTAAATGAACCATCTGTAGTTGCTATTGATGCTGAAACGAAGAAACCTTTGGCTGTTGGTACTGAAGCTCATGAGATGCTTGGTAGAACTCCAGGTAAAGTTAAGGCTATTAAACCTATGAAAGATGGTGTAATAGCGGATTATGATACTACAGAAGTTATGCTTAATTACTTTATTAAAAAAGTTAATGGTAAGAGTTTTTTTTCTAGACCTAGAATTCTTATTTGCTGTCCTTCTAATATTACACAAGTAGAAAAGAATGCTATTAAGGAAGCTGCTGAGAGAACAGGGGCTAAAAAGGTTTTTCTTGAAGAAGAACCTAAAGTAGCTGCTGTTGGTGCAGGAATGGATATTTCCAAACCTAGTGGTAATATGGTTATTGATATTGGTGGTGGTACTACTGATATTGCTATTTTATCTTTAGGTGGCATTGTTAATAGTGCTTCTATTAGAATAGCAGGTAATGCTTTTGATAATGATATTGTAAAATATATTAAAGATAAATATAAACTTTTAGTTGGTGAAAGAACTGCTGAAGATATTAAAATTACTATTGGTACAGTATTTCCTGGATCAAGGAATGAAAAGATGGAGGTTAGGGGAAGAGATTTAGTTACTGGTCTTCCACATACTATTACTCTTACTAGTGATGAGATAGAAGAGGCTCTTAGAGAGAGCGTATATACTATTATTCATGCAGTAAAAGGTATACTTGAACAGACTCCTCCAGAACTTTCTGCTGATATTATTGATAAAGGTATAGTACTTACTGGTGGTGGTGCTTTAGTGGATGGTTTTTCGCAGGTTCTTAGTCAAGAACTTAAGGTTCCTGTATTTACAGCAGAATCTCCACTTACTTGTGTAGCAGAAGGTACTGGTATTTTATTAGATAATTTATATATGTTGGAAAGACAATAATTAATATGTAAAAAATATGTAAAAAAGAAATAATTATATTTTAATTATTCTTTTTTTTGTTATAATTATTATAGAAAGAGGATGATTTTATGAATAATATTAAAATTGGTATTGCTAGTGATCATAGAGGATTTACTGCTAAAGAGTTTTTGAAGGAATATTTTGATGAAAATGATATTTATGTAATTGATTTTGGTACTAATAGTGCTGAGTCTGTTGATTTTCCTGTATATGCTAAGAAATTAGGAGAGGCTATTCAAAATGAAGAAATTGATCTTGGTATTGCTATTTGTGGTACTGGTATTGGAATGAGTATTGTTTTGAATAAAATGAAAGGTGTATACTGTGCTAAAGTATCTAATGAGAGTGAAGCTATTTTATGTAGAAGTCATAATAATGCTAATGTTATTGCTATGAGTGAAGAAATTGATCATGAAGTTATGAAAAAGATAGTTAATAATTTTATTGAAACACCTTTTTCTAATGTTAGTAAATATATTAGAAGAAATAATATGATTAAGGAAATTGAAAATGAATAAATTTATTTTATATTTATTTGTTTTACCTTTAGTTATTTATACTATGGATAGTGTTAACTTTAATAGTATATTCAAGAAAAATAAGGCTTTTCAAGCTAGAATATTTTATATTTTAGTTATGTTCTCTTTATCATATTTGGTATGTAATTTTTTGTATGATTTTTTAAATATTATTAAGTAGTAAAATACTTAATTTTTCTTTTATTTTTCTTAGTTATGTGATAAAATACATACATGTGGTGATTTTATGTTTAAAATTGGTAATGTTACTATTAAAAATAATATTGTTTTAGCTCCAATGGCAGGAGTATGTAATAGTGCTTTTAGAAAAATTATTAAAGAAATGGGATGTGGTCTTATCTATGCTGAAATGGTTAGTGATAAGGGACTTGTTTATGATAGTAAGAAAACTAAAGATATGTTATATTTTGAGGAATGTGAGAGACCAATAGTTCAACAAATATTTGGTAGTGATTTAGATACTTTTGTAGAGGCTGCTAAAATGGTTGAAGATATTATGCATCCTGATATTATTGATATTAATATGGGATGTCCCGTACCTAAAGTAGCTATTAAGTCACAAGCAGGAGCTGCTCTTCTTAAGAATCCTGAAAAGATATATGAAATTGTTAGTGCTGTTGTTAAGAGCGTTAATGTTCCTGTTACTGTTAAAATTAGAAGTGGATGGGATAATAATAGTATAAATGCTGTTGATGTGGCTAAAATAGTAGAAAAGGCTGGAGCATCTGCTATTTGTGTTCATGGTAGAACTAGAAGTCAGGGATATTCTGGAACTGTTAATTTAGATATTATTAAGGCTGTTAAGGAAAGTGTTGATATACCTGTTATTGGTAATGGTGATATTAAGGATATTGAAAGTGCTAAAAGAATGTTTTCTTATACTGGTTGTGATGCTATTATGATTGGTAGAGGGGTATTAGGTAATCCTTGGTTAATTAAAGAACTTGTTACTTATTTTGATAATGGTACTATTATTGATAAACCTAGTTATAAGGAAAAAATTGATATGTGTTTTCATCATATGGATTATTTGATGAAGATTAAACCAGAGAAGGTAGCAGTATTAGAGATGAGAAGTCATATTGCTTGGTATTTGAAGGGAATGAATGGTAGTCAAGAAGTTAAGAATGCTATATTTAGGGCTACTAATAGAGAAGATATAGAAAAAATATTAAATAACTATTTGAAAAAGCTGGAAAATAGTATATAATATGTGTATAGGTGATTTTTATGAAAGCGGATTTTTTTAAGAGGATATTTGCGTATTTAATTGATTACTTTATTATTATGATAGTACTTATGGGGATTACTGCTAGTGTTAATGTTGGTAGTGATCTTACTAAGGAAATTAATGATGTAATGAATGATTATAAAGAGGGAAATATTACTGTGGAGGAATATACTGAAAAAGTAATGCCACTTAATTATGAGCTTACTAAACGGAAACTTCCAGTCAATGTTGCAACCTCTGTTGTATTCATTGGCTATTATATTATTTTTGCTTACTTTAATAAGGGACAAACTTTAGGTAAGAAATTACTTAAAATTAAAGTTGTTAATGATAAGGGAGAGAGACCTAGTATTTGGAATATGGTTATTAGAGGATTATTAATATATGGTATTGTTACAACTTTATATAGTACGATAAGTATAAACTTTTTAGATATGGAAAAGTTTAATTATAGTGTTAGTGTAATATCTGCTATTGAGAGTATGATTATTATCGTTAGTATTCTTATGATGTTGTATAAGAAGGATGGCAGAGGACTTCATGATATTATTGCTAAAACTAATGTGATAAGAGAGGAATGATAAAAATGGAAAGAACTGATCAAGAATTAGTTAGAATTGAAAAAGCAAATAGAATAAGAGAAATGGGGATGGATCCTTTTGGACATAGATTTGATAGGACACATTCATCTGAAGATATTAGAGAGCAATATAGTAAATATGAACACGATGAATTAGAAAATTTAGAAGATAAAGTTACTATTGCTGGTAGAATTATGTTTATTAGAAAGATGGGAAAGGCTTCTTTCTTTAGTATTCAAGATAAGACTGGTAAGATGCAAGTATATATTTCTATTAATGATGTAGGAGAAGAAACTTATAATTTATTTAAGACTGCGGATATTGGAGATATTGTTGGAGTTACTGGTAAGGTTATGAAAACTAAGACTGGGGAACTTACTGTTAAGTGTTTAGAATACACTCATTTAGTTAAGGCACTTAGACCCTTACCTGAAAAATTCCATGGTCTTACTGATATTGAAGAAAGATACAGAAGAAGATATGTTGATTTAATTATGAATGAAGATTCTAAGAAGACGGCTTTTCTTAGACCTAGAATTATTAGATGTATTCAAAATTATATGGATGGGTTAGGCTTTGTTGAAGTTGAAACTCCAGTGCTTACTACTTTACTTACTGGTGCTAGTGCTAGACCTTTCTGTACTCATCATAATGCACAAGATTTAGATATGTATCTTAGAATAGCTTTAGAGCTTCCTTTAAAGAGACTTTTAGTAGGTGGAATGGAAGCTGTTTATGAGATTGGTAGAGTATTTAGAAATGAAGGTATGGATACTAGACATAATCCTGAATTTACAGAAATGGAAGCATATCTTGCTTATAGTAATTTAGATGGTATGATGGATATGACTGAGGGAATGTTTCAAACTATTGCTAGGGAAGTTTTTGGTAGAATGACTTTTAACTGGTGTGGTAATGAAATTAACTTAGAGGGCCCATGGAAGAGAATTAGTATGGTTGAAGCTATCAAAGAACAAACTGGTATTGATTTTAAGAAAGATATGAGTGTTGAAGAGGCTCTTAAGTTGGCAGAAGAACATCATATTGAAGTTGAAGAACATGAAAAGAGTTTTGGACATATTGTTAATTTATTCTTTGAAAAATATGTTGAAGAGACTTTAATTCAACCTACATTCTTATATGGTCATCCAATTGAGATTAGTCCACTTACAAAGAAAAATCCAGATGATCCTAGATTTGTAGATAGATTTGAATTATTTATTGGTGGTAAGGAATTTGCTAATGCATATACTGAACTTAATGATCCTATTGATCAATTAGAAAGATTTGAAAATCAAATTAAAGAAAGAGAACTTGGTAATGATGAGGCAAATGATATTGATATGGACTTTATTGAAGCATTAGAGTATGGTATGCCTCCTGCTGGTGGTATTGGATATGGTATAGATAGGTTATGTATGTTATTTACTGAATCTGATTCCATTAGAGATGTTATTTTATTTCCTACTATGAAGGAGAGAAAATAGTATAAAACCTATAAAAATAAGGGAAAACTTGAGTTTTTCTCTTTTTTTTATTTACATTTACTTGTTTTGTGATATAATTATTGTTAGAGGAGGTTAATATGAAAAAGCATAGTTTATTTAAAGTTATTTTAATTGTGTTAGGAGCATTACTTGCAGTAAATGGTATTCTTGCTATACTTGGATATTTTGTTCCAGCATTAGAAGGTAAATATACTATGATTGCACTAGGTGATGTTCTTATTAATTTTGTTCAATCATTTTATTATTTCTTTGATACTGTAGTTTATCTATTAGTACTTGGAGCTTTTTATGGTGTTCTTAATGAAGTTCCTGCTTATAAGAAATTAGTTGATAATATTGCTCAAAAAGTAAAGGGACATAGTGAATTATTTATATTTATTGTTACTGCTTTATTTGCAGTACTTACTTCAGTTACTGGACTTGTTAATGTTCTATTAGTATTTGTACCATTTGTTATAGCTATTATTATGTTACTTGGTTATGACAAATTAGTGGCTATTAGTTCTACTATTGTATCTATGTTAGTAGGATTTATTGGTGGTATATTTGTTACTTTTAGAGATCCTAATAGTTATTATGGATATGGTGCTACTACTATAGAGAAAATGACTGATATTAGTGATACTTCACTTTTATTACCTAAATTAATTTTATTAGTATTAGGTATTGCATTACTTATATTCTTTATTAAAAAACATATTAAGAATGTTAATGATAAAAAAGTTAAGTATGAACTAAATGAAAGTAATGAAGTTAGTGTTTCTGAAGTTAAGGGTGACTATAAAAATATTAAAACATGGCCTATTATTGTTATGTTATCAGTTATATTAGTTATTCTTATTTTAGGATATTTACCTTGGAATACTTTATTTGGTATTAAATGCTTTGATAAGTTTAATGAATGGTTACTTGGAATTAAGATTGGAGAGTTTACTATTTTCTCTAATATTGTTTCTGGTAATATGTATGCATTTGGTAACTGGGCTAGTTTAGGTTCTTATATGTCAATTATCATTACTTTAATTTTATTTACTTTAATTATTAAATTTGTTTATAAAATTAAATTTGATGAAACTGTTCATAATTTTGTTAATGGATCTAAAAAAATGGTTGGTACTGTTTTCTTAGTTATTCTTACTTATGCTATACTAGTTTCCACTTATAACCATAGTTTTATTTCTACTATTATTACTTGGGTTTCTGAGTCTAAATTAGGAATTAATTTGGTTACTGCTAGTATTATTTCTGCAATTGGTAGTTTACTTCATTCCGACTTATATTATACTGTTGCTGGTGTTTATTCACCTTTAATTAGTGCAGTTAGTGATGAGTCTATGTTAGCTACTTATGCTATGACTTTCCAAAGTATTTATGGTATAGTTGGTATTATAGGACCTACAAGTTTTCTTTTAATTGTGGCTCTTAAATACTTAGATGTTCCATATACTTCATGGGTTAAGTATATTTGGAGATTTGTATTAATGCTATTATTAATTGTAATACTTGTATTACTTGTAATGGCTTTGATATAGTTATAATAAAATATCTACTTAGGTAGGTATTTTTTTTGCATTAAAAGTCTATTTTTATTGTTTAAAATTATTAAAATTATTACATTATAATCATAGAATAATTATGAAAGGAGTCTAACTATTAAAAGTCAATAGTAAAATTAAAAATTTTAATAGTTTGATATAA